>Ga0233425_10007873_pt1 | contig 14601 bp, 9 predicted proteins | sample Watercolumn_Towu_2_FD_181712 | JGI IMG/M metagenome (GOLD analysis project Ga0233425, IMG submission 181712) | Freshwater microbial communities from Lake Towuti, South Sulawesi, Indonesia - Watercolumn_Towuti2014_140_MG | ecosystem: Environmental > Aquatic > Freshwater > Lake | place: Indonesia...
GCAAACCCGACCCGCATGAAAACAGTATAGGGTATTTTTCTCCTCCCCGCAACCGGTTCGCACTCCGGATCCGCTCCTGCGCCTGTTCCTATTTGGCCGATCGATTCGTGAATCTAGCCAAGACATTCGCGAATCTAACCAATAGATTCGCGAATCTAACCAAGACATTTTCGAATCTAACCAATAGATTCGCGAATCTAACCAATACTTTTGCGAAAGTAACATAATACTTTCACGAAAGGAACATAAGACTTTTTGAAAGCAGGCAGGAACGCCAGGTAACCAGCGCAGAGGACCTGGCGCGGGAATTGTTGATCGAATTGTGGATGTACTTGGAGACCGGCGTTGTGCCGGAAGGAGCGTATCTGAAGAGCAGTTGATCTGCTTCCGGTTGGGGTGTGCTATCCCGCTGGTGAGAACTGCCCGTTGCAAAATGCGGGTTTTCCTGACGGAGACCGAAGGATAGATGGGGCAGTTCCTCAAAAGCTTTTTTCGCCTCCAGCGAATAGAGTATTGGATGTCTGGTCTTGACCAACACGGATAGAAGCTCGTTGGAGGGAGTCTCCCTCAACGCTTCAAAAGCTGCCAGATCGTCTTGGAAAGTACTCCTTCGGTAGAAGAACGGTTTGTTCTTGTATTGTAACTGTTCGCCAATTTGATATTTCTTGGAAAAAACGACCTCTCGCTGGCCGCTCTCAGAAAGCGCCTATCGAGAAACCTATTGACAAAACCACAATCATGGAAGCATTTTGTGTTTCGTTGGGTGGGTATTTCCCCACTTTTCAAATCCCGCCATGCCGGATGGGCTGTCCGCGGCGTGACAAGTCTCTTGCGACGGCGCGCACAGGCCTTGCGCGGCGTGACCGGGCCGCCGGTCTAGTGCTCGAACAGGATCTCGCCGCGAGGCGGGCCGTGCCGGATGCGCCTGCGCAGCGCCGCGCGTCGTTCCAGCTGCATTTTCCGTGTAGGAAGAGATCGATCTCTTTGCTTGAAAATGGTCGATCTCTCGGCTAGAGATTTAAATCTCTCGGGAGGAGGTTGAAGGTCGCCTCCCACAAAAACGGGATTTTTGTGGGAAGAGATCGGTTTCCTTGCTGGAAAAAAAGGCGATCTCCAGGCAGGCGGGCTGCCGTTTCCGCCGGTCTCAGGATCGTCACGCGGCAGGAGGGGCTTTCGACGCCGTATTCGCCAGGAAGGGCCTGGTCACGAGCTGCCACATGCGGCGCATCAGCAAACCGACCACCGCCCCGACGACCAAACCTGCGGCCAGGCTCGCCAGCAGCGCCGCCCAGACCAGGCTGCTCGCATTCCAGACTGCTTGCGCTGTCATCCTGCCTGCCCATCCAGCCACCCCAATCGCTGCAATGGTTGAGAGCAGTAAACCAGACAGGTCGATCACCAGCCTGCGGACGAACGCTTTGCGGGGGATGAGTCCCTGCTGATAGGGCAGGCGGTCGCGCCGGACGATGGCATAGACGGCGAGGCCGAGTCCCAGGCAGAGGGCGGTCCAGGCAAGGGGGCGGGCGGCCGAAGGCCAGAGCAGGGAGGAGGCGAGGAGAGAGAGAAGAAGGATGGGTAGAAGAAACTGAAGAATTCTCTTGATATGCATGTTGGATCATCCTGATTATCAAGGAATGACCAGCCAGCCAAAGACGCCACCATCCCAGGCTTCAGGCAGCCTGCGCAGGATTTGACCATTCCTGGAAAGCAGCATCAAGCCTTCATCACTGATGATGACAATCCATCTCCCATCCGGCGAGACTGCATCCACTCTTACTCCTCTTGGCCCTCCGATACTGCTGATCTCACCTGTTGTAAGATTGGCATTCCAGATGGTAGCATACCCTTCCACGAAATTCTGAAAGTTATAGGTCGACCAAAACACACGATCCTCACTCCATTCCCAGGCTACACCGCTCAGGAATCCGGCCGGATTTGATGGGCTGGATATGCTCACGCGCAGATGCTCCGGGCATGTTTGTCCATCCTTCAAGCAACTGATGTCGGTGATCAATAGATCACGGCCTTGTTCACCTTGGACGTTTATGGCTACCCTGCCGCCATCCGGCGACCAGGCCTGTGGCACATACAATCCTGCCGGCTGTGGACAATAGAACTCGCCCGTCTCAGGTGAGACAACGCAGGACATGTAGGAATTACTCCCATCATAGCAGGTGGCAGAGAGCCATTCACCATCCGGCGACCAACGATAATAGGTCCACCCGGTAGCGCCAGTCTGCTCCGACAGGCAAGGATGCTCGGCAGAGTGGAGCAGCTTGCCACTGCCATCCTGGAGATTCAGGAAATACAGGTACCTCTCTCCGTCCTTCCAGCAATCGCTAGACATCCATTTATTATTATGGGATAAGGTCACGTCGTAACACATCACCCCACTCTCCGGCTTAAAGGTAGCTTCCCAGACATGCTGTACTTCTGTGCGTAAAGTAAACGACCGGACAAGAATTTTATTAATCTGGGGATACTCCCCTGTTCCCCAGGCAGACATATATTCCAAATCCTCGAAATTAGTAGTATAGGTTTGGTCGCCCTCGAAATACAGAGTATTTTCTGTGTCGATATTGATAGTCTGACCAAGATTACCCGACCGCAATCCATCCAAAGAATAAAAATAACCTTCACCGAAAACCATAAAGGTTCCACTTTGGAGAGAAGTAAATGCTGGATCGAATTGAAAAGTGCCGTCAGGGTATTGGCTATCCACGTTCTGGATCGTAAAAACAGGAATTGGCGTTGGGATCACGCTGGGCATTGGGGAAACCGTACGGGTTGGCATGGGAGTTGAAGCGGGAGTGAGTGCAGGGCTTGGGGAAAAGGTGTGGCAACCGATTGTCGTCATCAGACAGACCAAGACAAGGAAATTGATTTGCAACCTGTGCAGACTTGTGTTCATCTGACCATTATCTCAGGGGATTACCAACCACCCCAAATAATCGTAATAATCGATCTCTGTCGAAAGTCTACGCAGAACCTGCCCGTTCCTGGAAAGCAGCATCCAGCCCTCGTCACTCGATAGAACAAACCATCTCCCATCCGGGGAGAGAGCCCTGACATTCGCTCCACGCGGCGCTGCAATACTGTCGATCGTTCCCGTGTCAAGGTCCGCGATCCAGATGGTCGCGAAGCCAGCGGTCGTGTAATCCATGGGATACGTCGACCAGATCACGGTCTCCCCGCCCGCGTCCCAAATGACCCCGCCCAAGGCTCTGGAGCGATCGGACAAGTCTGAAATCACCGCGCGCAGGTATTCCGGGCAGGCCTGCACATCCTGCAGACAGGTTCTGTCTGTAATTAATAAGTCACGACCTTCTGATGAAGGGAGATAAATAGCAACCCTGGTCCCATCCGGCGACCAGGCTTTCAACTGGTACGACTCTCGTGGTTCTGAGCAGGAGAACACCCCCCTCTCCGGCGAAACCAGGCAGCTGGTCACTTCCTGGTTGCCCTCGTAACAAGTAGCAAACAACCAGGCGCCGTCCGGGGACCAGCTGTAGCTGTCCCAAGATATATTGGACCCGGTCATCGAGATACATGAGGGCTGGCTGGAGTGTAGTGTTGTCGCGCTGCCCTGCTCCAGGTCGATCAGGTAGAGTGAACTCTCGCCATCCTTCTGGCAGTTCCCGGTCACCCAGCGGGCGTCGGGGGAGGGCTGAATGGAACTGCAAATCCAACCGCTCTCTGGGTGGAAGCGCGCCCTCCAGACGCGGGGGGCTCCCATTCGCAGGCTGATGGTCTCGATCAGCATCTCCGTCAATGCATAAGCATCCCTCTCACCGACCGTATAGGCGCTAACCGTGGACATCGCCACCAAATACAGCGGATCTTCAAGGTCGTCGGTCAAAACAATACGACCACCGCCGAAAGCTTCAGTCTCGTGGTCATAACTGCCGATGAAACCTCGATCGATTCCGTCGATGGAAACCATGCGTTCTCCCAGGAGCATGTACGTACCGCTTTCGAGATCCCGGAATTCCTGTGTGAACTGGAAGAAACCGTCCGGGAACTGGTCGTCTGCGCTGCCCAGCTCCAGAATGGGCAGCGGTGTCGGAGAGGGCGGTGGCGACGGAGACGCTACCGTGGAAGATAGGGCGGTCTTCGACAGAGAAGTCGGTTGGCCGGTCGCTGCAGGCGTGCCTGACAGGCAGGCGCACGACACGCTCAGTCCCAGGAAGAGGCAGACTGCCAGGCGGTAAAACCGGTGAGTTCGCACTATATTCATATTGTTACCAATCCTCAACCGACGAAGAAACCAAGGAAACTACCCCCGCCGCTAAAAGCATAGGCAGCGCTGGCGAAGGTGTGACGGGTGCTGTCTGCAGACAGGTTCGTTGGATCACCGAAAGGCGCCGTTTTAAGAGAGTCTACCCAGGGATCGTAGTAGCGCACCATCCATTGATCACCCTGATAGTATACATCCGTGACCGCCACGAAGTGGCTGCCGCTGGCCTTGGAGTCCAGATCGCAAAAGCCTGCCCCGGAACTGACCTCGACGCCCATGATCAAGCCCTTTCCCCGCTGTAATTGCTCCCGCATCAGGCCTGGCAGGAAGGCGAACTGGCCCCCAGACAGCATTACGGTATTGATAGCCTCGGTTCGAACCCCATAGACGATACCTGTCATCTCTTGGATGGCTCCGATACCCGTAGCCTGGTTGTGAAATGCGGGATACAACAAAGTACCTCCTTGTACAGCATAAGTTGATATACTTTGATTATCAACAACGCCGGTGCGCACCAAGGTAATATTCCCGCGTGCTAACTCGTGCTGGAAGAGAATAGTGATCACATCCGAGATAGATTTCCCGCCGACGTATGCTGCCGACCATAATCCACATAAGTTCTTGAAGAAATCTTCGGGTGCACCTTCGATCCTGATTTCTTGACCGTTGATCTCTTGTCTTGTTGTAATATACTGACGGAAATCTCCATTGGGATAGGTATCACTGCCATTGAGATTCGAAGCCTGATCGCTCAAAGAGTCATCCGGTCGTAAGACCAGGAATTCTGCGTTCACCCATCCAATCTTTTCTGTGCCATGGTCATTCCACTTGACCTCAAGATAGAGATTTCCTGATCTGGCTTGGTACGAGTTGCCCGTCCAGGTGACAAGCGTATCCCGTGGAATGGTTTTGCCCCTGCTGTCACCGGCATCGATTCGATCCTTGTTGTCATAGAAATAGGCACTGCTGTTGACGCATACCAACATCTCGATCCCGTTGTTCAGATATTGCGAAACAATCTCCAGGTTTCCCGGTGGAATGTACACTGGGAAATGTGACATCGCATCCCTGAATTCATAAAACTTCTGCTCCATTTGCCAGAGTTCCAAATGCGGATCCATCTGGTTGAAGAATTCCTGCACCATCTCTACCGGCAGGTCACCAGCATCCACGCGGATGGGACGCCAGTCGAGTATCTCTACAGTCCGCCTTGCTGTGATCTTATCGCTGGCAGGGGTTATTACTGTTGTCTCTGGAATCCAGGTACGTTCTGTCTTATAGACCGTGTACGGCTCCATGAAAGTGTCCTGCGCCCATATCTTCACCGGCGTAACAATCCTATCCTTGACCCAAGTGGTCACTGGCTCGAGTATAGTCTTTACCTCGACAACCTTTTCCTTGACCCAGGTGGTCACCGGCTCGAATACGGTCTCCACTTTCTTGATCAGGTTTCCCAGCCATGTAGATTCAAACCAGGTATTCACTTTCTGAACAAGAGTTGTAACCGGTTTTAAGACTTCACTGACAACACGAACCACTTTCTGGACAAAGGTCGTACCTGGTTTTAATACCTCACTGACGACCTCAACCACTTTTTGGACCAATCTGCTCTTGGGCCGGTAAGCGGTATGGGGAATTACTTTGTCTTCGTAATGGCCGGGTATTACCACTTCCTGTTCTTCGACCCAGGTATTCTTTGTTTGCACTTGCTCGACTGTTCGATAATAAGGGGCGTTTACCCATACCATATTGGGGCTTTGGCCACCGATAGGTGCAGATTCATCGACACGCTCATGTCGACGGTTCAGCGTATAAACGGCCGCTGCCCCAACTGACCCTGCTGCCGCACCGAGCAGAGATAAGGCGGCGAGCAGATCACTGTCCATAGCCAAGTCTCCCCCGCCAGAGCCTGCTCCGATGAACTGCGCAGGTTCGGTATCTTCGGTACGAATTGTTTGTTCTTCACCCACACTATCCATCGGGATAGCTGTCCCATCCCCACCAGGCGTCACCAGGACTTCCGGTGCGGGCGTAGACTGTACCATCGTTGGCATCGCCTGGTTTCCCGGCTCATTTCCCGTTGGTGGATTTCTCGGCTGGGCAGGGACTGGCGTCTCAGTTGGGACAGGGGTAATAGTTGGGGAAGGCGTGGGCAAGAGCAGGGTGAAGGTCAGGGTGGTGGAGTTCGTGTTGCCAGCCGCGTCCACAGCCGAAAGGACCAGGGCATGCGCACCGGCCGCCAGTCCGTCAGAGGGTACCGGGACGGTCTGGTTTGCAGCGGCGCTCCCGCCCGCCAGGGAGACGCCGTCCAGGGTCAAAGCCCAGCCCGCCACCCCGCTGGCGGTGTCCGTGACACTGACCGTGATGCCCGCGCTCTCCCCGCAGGCCGGGCAGAAGTCGCCGCCCGCCTCCAGGCCAAGCTGCGGCGGCTGGCTATCGCGCTTGCCGGAGGCCGTGCCCATCAGCGAACTGTCCCCCCAACTCGAGAGCGCCCAGAAGGTGAAGTCGTTCTGCCCTTCGTCCAGGTCCACGATACAGGAGGCGCCCGGACAGGCGAAACGCTCGCCGTTGAGCGTGCCTTCGATGACCGTGATGCTGTACCCGGCCAGCGGTTCGCTGGCGGTCAGCGACAGGCCGGAGTACCCCGTGCACCAGCCGCCGCTGCCCATCTGGCTGCAGCTGATGCTCCCCGCGATCGTCGCCGGCGGGTAGGTGGTGACGTGCTCGTTGCTGCGGCAGCCCTCCTGCCCCTCCGAGCAGCCGACGAGCCCGCTGTCTGCGGTGATGGTGCAGGGCCAGCCGGTGCAGCTGCCGGTCCAGCCAACGCAGGCGACCGGGTTGAAATACGACGCCGTGCTGGCGGGGGGCAGGCAGCTGCCGTCCGGGGGGATAGTACAGGTCCAGGTGGCAGCCGAAGTAGCCCGGGCCGGGAGGATCGTAGGAGGCGAAGTAGTGACAGTCCAGCCGCTCCCAGGTCCAGGTGGAGACGGTCCGGTCCGGGCCGAGGTAATCTGCCAGGACCGGGATGGCGATCCCAACGCCAAGCAGAACCGTCAGGATAACCAGGAACCATTTGTTATATATTCGTTTCGCCATCGGATCCCCCGAGTGGATGATGACTCATATTATACACATTCGATTTTGCATTACAAGTGGTTGTTCTCCTGGAGTCTGTATCATCGGCGGTTGGTGAGTTTCCGGAACTGGAGGAACAAAGCATTTCTCGCTACTGGGATGCGCTCTCAATCAGAGCTTGTCCCCGCCAGCATCAAGCCGGTCTGCATGCCCGGCCAGGTCTTGTAGCCGCGCACAGTGCGGGCGCGCATTTTCATCCGTCCGATCACCTGCTCCGTGGCGTTATTGGTCCAGGGGATGGCGGGATCGGAATAGAAAGTGCAGAAACTTGGCCAGGTTTCACTCAGCCGGATGAGCAAGTCCCGCAACTGATCGAGAGGAGTGTATTGGCCAGTACGTCTCCCCCCAGGAGCCATGACTTGTTTCCAGAGAGCATACAGCCGTCGGTCCCCTTCCGGTGGCAGTTCGGTGATCAATTCCTGGATCTCTCCGAGCACCCACAGCCATTCCTTGGGTAACTTATTCTCCAATTCCTTGAGCGCTCGTCCCACCCAGCGCCGCACATGGAATTGGCAGATCTGGTGTTCCAGGTTCAGCTTGTGTGCCACGACTTTGTACATCACCAGATCGTCTGTCACGATCACGCTCACCCCCAGGCGCTGCACCAGGGGTTCCAGCCAGCGCTGGATCGCCCGGGGATCATGTTCGTCCACATAGCCCACCGCCACCGGCTGCCCGTCTCCCAGATCGACCGCCACCAACACCGGGCGTTTCTCCCCCCAGCCCAGTACATAGGCCCCATCCAGACCCAGCACCCGCACCGGTTTCCACTGGTTGTGTTTCCTGAGTTCCTGCTCCTCCCCCTGTGCATCCCTCCAAACGGTCATCGGGCAAAGCCGGGTGTTGATCCCGCTCAAGAACAGGCTCACCCCCCGGTAGCTTAGCCCCAATCTCCAGCCCAGCACCGCAAACAAGCGCAGCCGCTCCGTTTGATCCGCACTACTCGTTCCTTCCGGGTAGTGCCGAAAGGTCCTCCCGCACCGGCAGCAACGATACCGACACACCCAGACATTCCGACAACGCAGATCCCGCACCGGCTTTTTCACTCGCCCCCAACGTTGGAAGGTCTCCCCCTGACAGTACGGACATTCCCTGGGCCGTTCTTCCCTCTTTCTCTTGACATCCGGCAGTTTCAGAACCAGAATCGACATGACGAGCTCCTTGCAGATGTGTCTTCGACAAACACTATCTTACAAGAAGCTCGTCATTTTCGTCTAAACCCACCACTGATGTTACAGACTCTTCTCCTGCAGAGCCTTTCGATTAAAAACAATGTTCTGAGGGCGGACTTAAGTCCGCCCTCAGAACATTCTCAATCCGTGCTCAATCCACCCTCAAGCCGCACCCGGCGGGCCCTGCCGGATGCGCCTGCGCAGCGCCGCGAGCGAGTCCTGCTGCGGGTAGAGGCTCTCCAGCCACCAGGTCGCCCCGGCGGCGGCATAGGCGGCCGCCTTCTCCGCCGCGCCCGCGGGATCGGACGGGTCGCTCCACTGGATGATGGCCACATCGAACGGTTCCGGGCTGCGCCGTTCGGCCCGGATGAAGGCGCACAGTTCGGCCAGTTCCGCCGGGCTGAGCAGGCTGTCGCCGCCGGACTTGAGCGGGATGACCCCGTCCCAGCGGGCAGCGCGCCGGAAGGGCGCCTTGTTCGGCCACCAGCCCCCCACCCAGACCGGGATGCGCGGCTGCTGCAGGCTGGGCGGCCGGAAGGCCACCGGCCCGACCCGGTACTGTTCCCCGCGGTGTTCGAACGGCCGGCCGGACCACAGACCGGCCAGGATCTCCAGGCTTTCATCCAGCCGGGCGGCGACCGCCTTCGCCTCGAACGCTTCGCCGAAGGGCTCGTAATCCTCGGGGATGCCCAGCCCGACGCCCAGGGTCAGCCGGCCGCCGGAAAGATGGTCCAGGGTGACGGTCTCGCGCGCCAGCTTCCACGGGCGGCGGCGCGGCACGGGCGTGACCGTCGCGCCCAGGCGCAGCCGGGTCGTGGTCATCGCCATGGCCGCCAGCGCCACCCAGACGTCCAGCATCGGGACCGGATCCTCCCCGGAGTTGACGTGATCCCACAGGAAGAAGCCGTCCCAGCCGGCCGCCTCGGCCTCCGCCGCCAGGTCCGCCAGGGCCCGGGCGGAATGCTCGCGCCCGAAGTTGGGCAGGTACAGGGCGAATTTCATTGCGCACCCCTCCATCGCTGAAGTCCGGCAGGCTAGTACTCGAACAGGATCTCGCCGCGGGCGACGTCCACGGCCAGCACGCTCGCGTCCACGTCCAGGTAGAGAAGGTCCCCGGACCAGCCGATCACGGTCGGGATCGAATAGAAATCCCCGACGACCTTCTTCAACGGGATGACGCTCTCCCCGAGCGGGCTGCCGTCCTGCAGGCTGTAGCGCCGCAGGGTCATCCGGTTGGGTTCGGCCCCGAATTCGATCAGCAGCAGCTCATTCCCCCGCACGCGCCAGGTCCAGCCGATATCCTCGCTGTCGATCAGGCCGGACATCTCGTCCGGCGGGTCGATCGGACCGGCGCTCTGCAGGTCGATCTGCCAGAGGCGCTCCCCGCTGGCAGCCTCCACACCCCACAGTTCGAAGCGCTCGCTGCCCAGCGTCCGGCGGGCGCGCACCAGCAGCAGACCGCCCTCCAGCGCCAGCGGGACCGGTTCGTAGTCCTCGACCGCCAGGAGGGTCTTGAGCGTGCCCTTCTGCCGGTCGAGCTGCATCAAGGCCCCGTCGTTCTGGAAGTAGATCGACTGCGCATCCGCCAGGAAGGAATAGCCGTCGAAGGAATTGCTGAACCTGTCCTCCGCAAGCGTCTGCCAGAGCAGGGCTCCGCTGGTCGCATCCAGGCGCTGGACACAGCCCGGGGAGGAATCGTAGAAGGCGTACAGGCTGCCTTCCGCCGGGTCGGTCAGCAGGCCGGAATACCAGCGCAGCGCGGACGACGAGTACTCGCTGTACGGACAGGCCGGCGCCAGGACGTTCGCCTGGCTGCCATCCGCCGGGTCGAGGAAGACCAGGCTGGGATCGGTCGAGTCGCCCAGTTCGTCGAAGACCAGCAGCTGGCCGGCGAACAGGTGCGGCGGATCGCTGGAATAAGCCAGGCGGCGGCTCCAGACCAGGGCGCCGCTGGCGGCATCGTAGGCCTGCAGGGACTGGTCCAGGTTATAGCTGAGCACCCGCCCCGGAACCGCCAGCAGGCTGTCGTCCTGGTAGCTCAGGCGGTCCGGCATGACCGCCTGCCAGGCCAGGCTGCCGTCCTCCAGGCGGTATGCGAACAGGTCGGACCCGGAGGCGACGTAGACCCGGCTGCCGTCCTGCGCCAGGCCCTCGGCATACCCGTCGCCCGGAAGCGCATCGGCCCGCCAGATCATCCTCCCGGTCCCGGCCTGCACACGCCCGACCTGGCGGACCTCGTCGTTGAGGTTGTAGAACAGGCCGACCACGTCCGGCTGCGCCCCGGCTTCGGCGGGGAGAAGTTCGGCCGGGCCGTTCAGGATCAGGCGCGGCACGAAGGGTCCGCCCGGCGACAGGAAGATCAGCGCCAGCAGGCCGCCGACGAAAAGGAGGATGGAGGCCGTAACGATGCAGCCGGCGCGGGAGGCTTTCTTCTGGACCGCGGGTGTGCCGGTCTCGACGACCGCCTGCGGGAATCCGCTCTCCGGGAAGGCCGTCTCGCCGGCTTCCATCTTTTCGACGGCGTACTTGGCGCGCGCCAGGCTGACGTCGAAGAGCTCGCGGTAGCGCTTGATCGCCTCGAGCTTGTTGCCCTGCCCGATCAGCTGGCGCACGTCCCGCAGCCCCTGGACGGCATCCCCGGCCTGACGCTCGACCGCCTCGGCGATGCGGATCTCGACCAGCCGCCCGGCCTGCATGTCCTCGACCGCCCGCCTGGCCTCCGCCAGCCCGACGTTGTAGCGCTCGCGGTACAGCCGGATGGCTTCGAGCAGATTGCCGCCGCGCGCCAGGTCACGGATCTCCTCCAGCCCGGCCGGGGCGGCCGTCTCCGCGCCCGGAAGCCCGGGCACCAGGGAGACGTTGTGGCAGAACTTGCAGCGGACCAGGGTACTCCTGCCATCCGGCTCGAGCGGCGCCCCGCAGGTCGGGCAGGTCAGGGTGGTGGGCTGGTTGTCGGGCATCGTTCCTCCAGGAAAGTGGATAATTTCTGTGCAATTATCACCGCATCGGCGGCGGAATGCAAGGACCCCCATGTCCCTCTTTCCTGCCTGCGCCTGCATCGCGTTCTCACCGGCGGGATGCGGGCAGGCGGTATAATTCGGCCCAGCCTCGAGGCCGCATGACAGACTCCCTCCCCGCCCCCACCTTCCGGATCGGCCGCGTGCCGGTCCACGGCGACGCCCTCCTGGCGCCGATGGACGGATTCTCCGACTGGCCCTTCCGCTCGATCTGCCGCAGCCTGGGCTCGGCGATGAGCTATACCGAGTTCATCAAGGACCAGTACCTGGTGCGCGCCTTCAAGCACATGCTGCCGCGCATGCGCTTCGACGCGGCCGAGCGCCCGGTGGCGATCCAGATCTACGGCGACGACCCGGAGATGATCGTCCAGGCCGCCCTGAAGGTCCAGACCCTGCAGCCGGACGTGATCGACATCAACATGGGCTGCCCGGCGCGCACCGTGATCCACCGCGGCGCGGGGGTCGGATTGATGCGCACCCCGCTCAAGGTGGCGCGCCTGTTCCGGCGCCTGAGCCGGGAACTGGAAGTTCCGGTGACCGGCAAGATCCGCATCGGTTGGGAGGACTGCCGCTCCTACAAGTTGATCGCCCGCATCGTCGAGGAGAACGGCGGCGCGGCCATCGCCGTCCACGGGCGGACCAAGGAACAGGGCTACGGCGGCGAGGCGGACTGGGACGTGATCGCCGAGGTGGTCCAGGCGGTGCGCATCCCGGTCATCGGCAACGGCGACGTCCGGACGCCGGCGGACATCGGGCGGATGAAGGCCCATACCGGCTGCCCGGCGGTGATGATCGGCCGGGCGGCGGTCGGCAACCCGTGGATCTTCTCCCGGCTGGAACGCAGCCAGGTCAGCACCCGGATGGTGCGCGAGATGGTCCACCTGCACATCTCCCGCGCAATGGAATTCTACGGCCCGGAGAAGGGCCTGTACCTGTTCCGCAAGCACGCCATGCAGTACATGAAGCTGCAGCGCATGCCGCGCCTGCAGCGCATCGCCATCATCCAGCAGACCGACCCGCAGCGTTTCCTGGAGCTGCTCGACCAGGCCTGGCTGACGCCGGAAACGGCATCCCCCGACTAAAAAAAAAGGACCCCGGCAGTCTGGACTGCCGGGGTCCTTGATCCTCTCGCTCCCGGGGTGGGACTAGGCCGGGGGCTGACCCTGAATGTGGAAGCTCATCCCGGACTTGCTGGTGCTCTTGATCTCGTACATGGCCGCATCCGCCAGCCGGACCATGTCGTCGACCGTTTCGGGGACCTCCAGGAAGGTCACCACCCCGACGCTGAAAGTGATGCTCCAGCCGTTGAGCAGCATCTCGGCCCGGATGCGCTCCTGGATGCGGGTCAGCGCTGCCCGGGCGGCCATCTCCCCGGCATCGGACAGCAGCAGGACGAACTCGTCCCCACCCAGGCGGGCGAAGAGGTCCATGCCGCGGATCTGCGAGATGGCGCTGGATGCCACCGCCTGGAGCACACGATCCCCGGTGGAGTGACCGTAGCGATCGTTGATCGCCTTGAAATCATCCAGGTCCAGGAAGGCCAGGGTCAGGGGCTGGCGGGTGCGCTTGCTGCGGGCGATCTCGATCTGGGCGTGTTCGTAGAAAAAGCGGGCGCTCATCGCACCGGAAATATAATCGGTGCGCAGCAGCTTGAGGTTGGTGTTGTAGGCGTCCTTGAAAGCAGCCAGCAGGGCGGTGACGATAATGAAAAAACCCAGCCGGATGATCGTATTCCAGAGGAAGATCGAGCCGTTGGTGTAGGCATTTCCGCTGGACAGATCGGCCATGAACCAGGCCAGTGCGCTGGCTGCGCTGACGACCAGGCCCAGGCGGCCATTGGCATTCCAGACCACCAGTGCGATCGGGAACAGGTAGAACAACGAAAAAGCCAACTCGTACCCGGAAACGGTATCGATCACCCCGAGCACGATCACCACCACCACACCCAGCACGGTCCAAAACGCCTTCATCCAGCTGGTGGAAGGTTGTGTTTTGATGGCTTTCATGCAATTAGTATAGCACAAGGCCGGGAAAGAATGCCAAAGGTTATAATACGCTCATGTCCAACAAGACCCATACCCGCTTCGTCTGCCAGCAGTGCGGGCGCGTCTCCGCCGGCTTCATGGGGAAATGCCCGCAGTGCGGTTCCTTCAATACGATGGTGGAGGAGGTCGTGCTCGACGAACCCGCCGCGGCGAAAAGCACGGGACGCGGCCTGGGCGGCCGTTCGCTGCCGCGCCGCATCGGCGAGGTGGGCGGGGAGGCCGAGGAGCGCATCCCGGTCCCGATCGGCGAGTTCTCGCGCGTCCTGGGCGGCGGGCTGGTCCCCGGCTCGATCGTCCTGGTGGGCGGCGACCCGGGCATCGGCAAGTCGACCCTGATGATGCAGCTCGCCATGGAGATGGGCCGCAAGTTGAAGGTGCTCTACGTCTCGGGCGAGGAGTCCGAGCGGCAGATCAAGATGCGCGCCGTGCGCCTGGCCGGGACGGACGGCAGCCTCCCGAAGGAGCTCTACCTGGTCACCGAGACCAGCCTGGAGGAGATCCTGGAGCACGTCGCCGCGCTCAAGCCGGACCTGCTGGTGGTCGACTCGATCCAGACCGTCTACATCCCCGAAATGGACTCGGCCGCCGGCTCGCTCTCGCAGGTGCGCGAGAGCGCCAACCGGCTGCGCGAGCTGGCCAAGAACGCCGGGCCGGCCGTCTTCGTCGTCGGGCACGTGACGAAGGAGGGCACCATCGCCGGGCCGCGCGTGCTCGAGCACATCGTCGACACGGTCCTGTATCTCGAGGGCGACCGCTTCCAGGCCTACCGCCTGCTGCGCTCGGTCAAGAACCGCTTCGGGGCGACGGCCGAGGTGGGTGTCTTCGAGATGGTCGAGCGCGGCCTGGCGGAAGTGAGCAATCCCTCCGAGGCCTTCCTGGCCGAACGGATGGTCAACGCCGCCGGTTCGGCCATCGCCGTGACCATGGAAGGCACGCGCCCGCTGCTGGTCGAGGTGCAGGGGCTGACCAGCCCGGCGCAGTTCGGCAACGCCCGC
>Ga0233425_10007874_pt1 | contig 14601 bp, 12 predicted proteins | sample Watercolumn_Towu_2_FD_181712 | JGI IMG/M metagenome (GOLD analysis project Ga0233425, IMG submission 181712) | Freshwater microbial communities from Lake Towuti, South Sulawesi, Indonesia - Watercolumn_Towuti2014_140_MG | ecosystem: Environmental > Aquatic > Freshwater > Lake | place...
AAAAGATTCATTGCCTAAACACATAAATCATTTAATCGATTACTTCCGACACGAAAAGGAGGAGGAATTACCATTAAAGCATCACTGTTTGAATGAAGCAATTTTTGCAAATGTAAACCACACAGTCAAAATAATACGTGATAATTTTGATTCAGAACATCTTAATATTTATGGGATGTTTTATAAACTAGAATCAGGTAAAGTTGAATTTGTGAAACAGTAATTTTCAAAAAGAAATAGTACATACCAGCATTGAAGTAAAAAAGCAACAATAATTGATTATTGTTGCTTTTTTTAGTAAAAATTTGCACAATTAAAATTATTGTGTAAATTTGCATAAGTTTTCAAATCAATAGAAGTAAACCTACTTCTTTATAACAATCAATATTTTTTTGACCAATCAACGTTTTCTTCCTTGTATTAAGGAAAATCTCACCAGACAAACGTTTATCCATCATTTATGAGTAACTACACCATTTTGCAATTGAATGCGAAAGAATTTCCAGAATTAAAGGAAATCGCAACAGGATTAGGTATCAGGGTAACAAGCAGCACTAAAAAAGAAGAACTCGTATATGAGATTCTTGATCAACAAGCTGTAGTATCAGCCCAAAGAAAAAAATCAGCCAATGACACTCAGGAATTGGAACGAAAAAAAAGACTGAGAGTTCCTGTTAAAAAATCCAATGATACCAAAACATCAGACGGACTTAGTCAGGAAACTGTATCGATTAATACTGAATCTGTTAAAGTACCTGACGAGAATTTACCTACTGTTTCAAACACAGAGGGTGAATCAGTACAACCAACAAAATCAAACAACAAGCAGAAATCAAAAAAACCATTAAAACCTCTAATCAAACCAGCACAAATTAAGTCAGAAGTTGAGCAAGAGTTAACTAATAATGAAGTGCTAAATATCGAACCAGAATTAGTATCGCATGACATTATTAACGAATCGGTGGAACAGGCTACTAATGAAGAAGTAGTATTGCCCGAACCTACGAATCAAGAAATTGTGGAACAGCGAGAACATAAAACCATTATGATACCTAACAAGGTTGTAAACAATGGAAAATTCGTACAAAAGACTGATAAACCTATAGAGAGACAATTTGACTTTGATGGTATTCTTGAAGGTACAGGAACACTTGAAATGATGGCTGATGGCTATGGATTTCTTCGCTCTGCTGACTACAACTACTTAGCATCACCAGATGATATATACGTATCACAATCACAAATTAAACTTTTTGGGCTAAAAACTGGCGACACCGTTACAGGTTCAATTCGCCCACCCAAAGAAGGTGAAAAATACTTCCCGCTGATCAAGGTAGGAAAAATCAATGGACGTACACCGGAATATGTACGAGATAGAGTTCCTTTTGAGCACCTCACTCCTCTTTTTCCTGATACAAAATTCAATCTATGTACTGGAAAAAACGATTCACTTTCTGTTCGAATGGTTGACATGTTTTCACCTATTGGAAAGGGACAACGTGGGCTAATTGTTGCTCAGCCTAAAACAGGTAAAACGGTTCTACTTAAGGATATTGCCAATGCAATAGCAGCCAACCATCCTGAAGTTTACATGATAGTCCTTCTTATAGACGAACGTCCAGAGGAGGTTACCGATATGGCTCGAAGTGTCCGTGCAGAGGTGGTTTCATCTACTTTTGACGAACCAGCAGAACGACACGTAAAAGTAGCTAGTATGGTACATGAAAAAGCAAAGCGGATGGTGGAATGTGGACAAGATGTAGTTATATTATTGGATTCTATTACTCGTCTAGCTCGCGCATACAATACCGTATCTCCTGCATCTGGCAAAATCTTATCGGGAGGTGTGGATGCAAACGCTTTACACAAACCTAAGCGTTTCTTTGGTGCTGCTCGAAATATCGAAAATGGTGGTAGCTTGACCATTATTGCTACTGCATTGACAGAGACTGGCTCAAAAATGGACGAAGTTATTTTCGAAGAATTTAAGGGAACCGGTAATATGGAATTACAATTGGACAGAAAATTATCCAACAAACGTATTTTCCCAGCAGTAGACATTATGGCCTCAAGTACTCGCAGGGATGATCTATTACTTGATTCGGATACACTTAATCGTATGTGGATTCTTCGTCGTCATCTTGCCGATATGAATTCGATGGAAGCAATGGAGTTTTTGAAAGATAGAATCGAACGTACCGAAGATAATGATGAGTTTTGGGTATCAATGAATGGATAAAAACCACATTATAAATTACAATAATTAATCAAATAACTATTTAAACATGAAACTATTAGAAGGAAAAGTAGCTATCGTTACAGGTGCAGCTCGTGGCATTGGTAAAGCTATCGCTTTGAAATTGGCTAGTGAAGGAGCCAACATAGCATTTACTGATTTAAACATTGATGACAATGCTTTGAACACTCAAAAAGAATTAGAAGCTTTTGGTATTAAAGCCAAAGGATATGCTTCAAATGCAGCTAATTTTGATGAAACACATACTGTAGTTGACGAAATTGTAAAAGAATTTGGTCGTATTGATGTATTGGTAAATAATGCAGGTATTACCAAAGACGGGTTGATGATGCGAATGAGTGAAGCTCAATGGGATGCTGTAATCAATGTAAACTTAAAATCTGCATTCAACTTTGTTCATGCTTGTACGCCTGTAATGATGAAACAAAAATCAGGTAGTATCATCAATATGAGTTCTGTAGTAGGTGTATCGGGCAACGCAGGGCAAGCCAACTATTCTGCTTCAAAAGCAGGAATGATAGGTTTGGCAAAATCCATTGCAAAAGAATTTGGATCAAGAGGAATACGTGCCAATGCTATTGCGCCTGGTTTTATCATTACAGAAATGACACATGCTTTGACAGAAGAACAACGCGCCAAATGGGCAGAAGCTATACCATTACGCAGAGGTGGAACACCCGAAGAAGTAGCTAATGTTACATTGTTCTTAGCATCTGACTTGTCGAGCTATGTTAGTGGTCAAGTGATACCAGTATGTGGTGGAATGAATACTTGATTTCAATAAAATAACCGAATACATTAAAAGCCTCTTCAGTTTACTGAAGAGGCTTTTTCTTTAATATTTTTAACGGAATATAGATTGTGCACTGATACAAAAAGAATTATTTATCGGCGAAATAATTGTATCTTTGCTTCAGATTTTCCAATAGTATTTTATCAATTTCAAATATCAATTGTACATTTATAATTTAAGCAAAAGATGGGATTTAACGATTTTCTAAGTAAAATTTTTGGTAATAAAGCACAAAGAGACATAAAAGAGATTACACCATTTATTGATCAAATAAAAGCAATATACCCAGAGATACAATCACTTTCACATGATGAACTACGTGCTAGAACAGAAACATTGAAAGCCAGGATTCAAGAGTTTGTAATTTCGGAACGAGATCAAATATCCACCTTGAAAGCTAGTTTAGAAGAAGTAGAAGTAGAAGCACGCGAAAAAATTTACTCCCAAATTGATAAACTTGAAAAGGATATTATCGAAAAATTTGAAGTGGTTTTGGAACAAATACTCCCAGAAGCTTTTAGTATTGTGAAAGATACTGCAAGAAGACTCTCCGAAAACTCAGAAATAATTGTTACAGCAAATGATTTTGACCGCGAACTTGCCACAAAATATGATTTTGTAACCATTCACGGTGATAAAGCACATTTCAAAAATGAATGGACTGCTGGAGGTAATCTGAACAAATGGCAAATGGTACATTATGATGTACAATTGATGGGTGGTGTGGTACTTCACAAAGGTAAAATATCCGAAATGGGAACAGGTGAAGGTAAAACACTGGTGGCTACCCTACCCGTATTCTTGAACGCATTGACAAGAAATGGTGTACACGTAGTAACTGTGAATGATTACCTATCTAAACGTGACTCCGAATGGATGGGTCCATTGTATATGTTTCATGGATTAACTGTAGATTGTATTGATAAACACACTCCAAACTCAGAAGAACGTCGTCAAGCATACTTGGCAGACATTACTTTTGGAACAAATAATGAATTCGGTTTTGACTACCTGCGTGACAACATGGCAACTCATCCTATGGATTTGGTTCAACGCAAGCACAATTTTGCAATTGTCGATGAGGTAGACTCCGTTTTGATAGATGATGCACGTACTCCTTTAATCATCTCAGGTCCAGTACCAAAAGGTGAAGACCAATTATTTGAAGAACTTCGTCCCAAAGTAGAACGGCTGGTCAATGCACAAAAAACACTTGCTACCAAATACCTGTCCGAAGCTAAAAATCTTCTAAAATCAGAAAATGAAAAAGACAAAGAAGCAGGTGCTTTAGCACTTTTCCGTTCCTATAAAGGTATGCCCAAGAACGGTCCACTTATTAAATACTTAAGTGAACAAGGTGTAAAGGCTATTTTGTTAAAAACAGAAGAATTTTATATGCAGGAAAACAATAGGAATATGCCTATTGCAACTGACCCATTATATTTCGTTATTGACGAAAGACATAATTCAATAGAACTTACTGACAAGGGAATTGATTTAATTACCGATAGTACAGACGATGCACATTTTTTTGTACTTCCAGATGTAGGTAGTGAAATAGCTGAGTTGGAGAAGAACAAGTCACTCACAGCTGATGAAAGACAATCATTGAAGGATGAGCTTCATCAAATCTATGCCATTAAATCCGAACGAGTTCACACCATCAATCAACTTTTAAAAGCATATACATTATTTGAAAAGGATGTGGAATATGTGGTTATGGAAAATAAGGTGAAAATCGTAGATGAACAAACTGGTCGTATAATGGATGGTCGTAGATATTCTGATGGACTACACCAAGCTATCGAAGCAAAAGAAAGGGTTATGGTAGAAGCTGCTACTCAAACTTTTGCTACCATCACTTTACAGAATTACTTCCGTATGTATCACAAGCTTGCAGGTATGACTGGTACCGCCGAAACTGAAGCTGGTGAATTTTGGGATATTTATAAATTAGATGTTGTTGTTGTTCCAACCAACCGAACTATTGCTCGTATTGACATGGAAGACAGAGTTTATAAAACCAAACGTGAAAAATATACGGCAGTAATTGATGAAGTACAAAAGTTAGTCGAAGCCGGTCGTCCAGTTCTGGTAGGAACTACCTCGGTAGAAATATCAGAATTACTTAGTCGTATGTTGAATGGTCGCAAAATCAAACACAATGTATTGAACGCCAAATTGCATCAACGCGAAGCTGATATTGTAGCCGAAGCTGGTAAAAAAGGAACTGTTACTATTGCTACCAATATGGCTGGTCGTGGAACAGATATTAAACTTACTCCAGAAGTAAAAGAAGCTGGAGGATTGGCCATTATAGGCACTGAACGTCATGAAAGTCGCCGTGTAGACCGTCAGTTACGTGGACGTGCAGGACGACAAGGTGATCCAGGTTCATCAGTATTCTATGTCTCTTTAGAGGATAATTTGATGCGTTTATTTGGTTCTGAACGAATATCGGGAATTATGGATAAGTTGGGCTTTGAGGAAGGCGAGATGATAGAGCATTCCATGATTTCAAAATCCATCGAACGTGCACAAAAGAAAGTTGAGGAGAATAATTTTGGTACTCGTAAGCATTTACTGGAATATGATGATGTGATGAACTCACAACGAGAGGTAGTATATACCAAACGCCGTCATGCTTTAATGGGTGAACGTATCAGCTTAGATATCACCAACATGATATACGATGTTGCCGAGAATGTAGTAGATATTTCCAAAAACAATGGTGATTACTTAGAATTGGAAGAAACGCTACTAACCGTATTTGCGATGGATGTTCCATTTACTGAGGAAGAGTTTATTAGCAGTAAAGTAAAAGAACTTGCTCCCAAAGTAGTAGATGCAACACTAGAAACTTACAAACGCAAAATGGACAAATTGGCCTCAATGGCTTATCCAGTTATAAAGGATGTATATAAAGAAAGTGGACATCGATATGAAAATATTTTGATTCCAGTAACTGACGGAAAACGCACATACAACATTACTGCTCACTTGAAAACAGCCTACGAAACTCAGGCAAAAGAACTTGTCAATGTTTTTGAAAAGCAGACCCTATTGCACATCATTGACGAAGAATGGAAAGAGCACTTGCGACAACTCGACGAATTACGAAATTCAGTACAAAATGCTAGCTACGAACAAAAGGATCCATTGTTGATTTACAAATTGGAATCGTTTGGACTGTTTAAAGAAATGATAGATGCTACCAATAAAAAAGCATTAGCAGTATTGATGCGAGGACAAGTACCATTGCGTGAACCAGAGCAAGTACGTGAAGCCAAAGTGGAACAAAAACTGGATTTAAGTAAATATAAAACACAAAAAGAGGATGTTAATGGAGCTGATCCAACAAAACAGGATACACGCGAACAACAACGATTAGAACCTATAAGAGTGGAGAAAAAAGTTGGTCGAAATGACCAATGTCCATGCGGTAGTGGAAAAAAATACAAAAACTGCCACGGAGCTTAGTTAATTGATTTATATAATTTGTAACCATTAATTAAAAAACAGGATGTTATTAAATTTCATCACTTGGAATGTGGATCCAGTAATGCTCCAACTAGGTCCAATTGCAGTTCGCTGGTACGGACTATCATGGGCACTTGGCATTTATTTGACTTTGATTATTACTCAAAGAATATTCAAAAACGAAGGCCTTCCAGCTGAATGGTTGGATAAACTTTTTATGTATACTGTAATAGGGGCAGTTGCAGGGGCACGCTTGGGTCATTGCTTTTTTTACGAATGGAAGCTGATGGAAAACCCAGTAGAAATACTAGGTATCAATTTCAAGTATGGAAATTATTATTTTTCGCATCCCTGGGAATTAGTATATATATGGCAAGGAGGATTGGCTAGTCACGGTGGTGCATTGGGAATTTTAATTGCAATGATAATATTCAATAAGAAAATATCCAAAAAAGGAATCAATTGGATTTTTGACCGATTGTTAATAGGTGTGGCACTTTGTGGAGCATCTATTCGTTTTGGAAATTTAATGAATTCTGAAATTTATGGAAGCCCTACTGATTTACCTTGGGGATTTGTATTTGTCACTGCAGGAGAAAATGTACCCATGCATCCTACTCAAATCTATGAAATAATATATTGCCTCATCACTTTTGCAGTGTTGTATTGGATGTATTGGAAAAAAGAAGCTTACAAAAACAATGGACTAATTTTTGGTACATTTCTGATGGGAGTATTTGGTACTCGATTCGTAATTGAATTTATCAAAAATGATCAAGAGGTTTTCGAATCCTACTTGCCATTAAACATGGGTCAAATTCTGAGTTTACCATTGATAATAACAGGAATAGTACTTCTAATTAGAAGTTATAAACAGGCTCAAGAATCTAAAATAAAAGCATGATATCAAAAAATAAAAATGTCGATATTGATTTTACGGCAGTTAAACCATATAATCAAGACGAAGCAAAAACGGCTCAATTATCACGAATGTTTAATGCCATATCCGAACAATATGACAAGTTTAACGATATTATGACTTGGGGATTGGCACGTAACTGGCGTAAAATAGCACTAAAGTCTCTTAAACAATACGACCCAAAGTCTATTCTCGACATTGCTGCTGGAACTGCTGATATGTGTATTAAAGCTTTTCAGTATTTACAACCAAATCAGGTTATTGGGATAGATATTTCGGCTCAAATGATTGAAGTTGGGAAACTTAAGGTTGCCAAGGCTGGCTTAAGTGATAAGATATTGCTCCAAGTAGAAGATTGCTCTTCACTTTCGTTTGAGGAAAAAAGTTTTGATGCTGCAACTATTGCTTTTGGAATTCGTAACTTTGAAAAACTCAACGAAAGTATTCAACAAATTCATCGAGTACTTAAACCCAACGGTCATTTACTGATATTGGAAATGAATGAACCTAAGAAAGCATATATGATCAAGGCTTATCAACTTTATACCCAAATATTTGTAAAACTTACAGCTAAATACTTATCAACCGATAAAAAGGCTTATGATTATCTAACTGCTTCCATGCATGCTTTTCCAAGTGGGAACGAACTTATAAGCATCTTAAATCAGAATAAATTTAAACTATGTCGTTATCGAAGATTTGTATTTGGAGTGTGTAGTATGTATCTTGTGGAACGAATAGAATAGCAAAACAACTATTCATCTTTACCTCTATAGATATTTATATCTCCTGCTTTTTTATAAACCTTTTTATCATTCCCAATGGCGTGTATTACATAATAGTAAGGACCCGAACTTGCCTTTTGGCCATTGATATTTCCATCCCAACCTCTTTGAGGATCGTTCCAATAATATACCAACTTTCCCCACCTATTATACACCCAACACTCGAATGTAGATAAAGATTTATAACCAACCCTGAATTCATCTTGAATACCATCACCATTTGGAGTGAAGATACGTGGAATAAATAGATACGATTCACTTGTGGTTACTGATATAGAATCCTTGCACGAACAGCTTTCATTTGATACAGTTAATACTACCTTGTATGTCCCCATTTCATTAAAAGTATATCGTTGATCCTTATCTAATCTTGAAGCAATAAGGTTATTGTTCTGGCTGAAATCCCACCTGTAATTTTGTGCCACAGGTTCATTTGCATTGCTATTAAATGCCACATCTAAAGGAGTTGAGCCACTTATTATTTTCTGGTTTGGATCAGTTTTTTCAGGACGCTCCATTTCATTTTTTTCATTTCTCAAAGCAAGAACCGAAGTTAACTTTGTTTTGACAGCCTTGGCAATGTACTCTTTACTATTGTAACTGAAGTCTGATAGCCCTAAATCCTTAGAATATTGATCTCCTTTGATTGTAAATACGGTATTACATAAGGGTGGATTATTTATTGTAATATATTTATCTAAATTACTGATTGATAGATTAATTACTGTATCCTTATCACTCCATGTATCTGTTTGCCAGCTCTTTGTTTTATAGCTTAAAGTGTAGTTTCGTACCAGTTCGTGTGATACCGATAAATCTCTACTCATATAACTTAGTCTGGGAATGCCACCTGTACTATCATTAATTAAAATATTCAAGGATTTACATTGGTCTCCTTTAAGCGAAGGTTCAAAGTTCTGCAATTGAACTTGGTGCAATTTATAATCGATTACCCAAAATTGTGCAACTATTTTATTATCCACTTTTAAAGTATAAGCAGTAGAATCTTCTGGAGAAAAAGAATCCAAATTCGAAATTGAATTCGTTAAATCATTGGTTTTATACCAATTTATTGTACTTGGTTGAGGAAGAGAGTCATAACTGATAAAGGATGAATTATTGATACCATTAAACATAAATACATAATCAATATCTTTTAATCCTGAGTATTTAACGCCATTACTTGAAAGCGTGGCGAAACAATTCGTTATATAAAGTAAAAACACACAAAAACTAAAAAATTTTCTCATGATTAAAGTTTGAATAAGAGCAAATGCATTATACAAAAGTACATCTTTGACTATCAATAACAAAAAAAACATTGAATTATTTCCCTACATCAATACTTAAACTATATTTTTTGTACTTTTGTATGCTTAAGAATAGTCACCAAATAATCTAAGTTAAAGTATGAAAAAACAGATAATTATCTTCATTTCATTCCTACTCTTTATTTCATCATCCAGCTTTGCACAGACATCATATCCAATCAAAAAAATAAATGGTAAGGACTACTACCTTTATAAGGTTCAAGCAAGTGAAGGATTGTTTGCTATAGCCCGAAAATTCGGCACCTCTTCTAATGAAATCATAAAGCTAAATCCAGAAGCTAGTCAAGGGATTAAACTAAATCAAGAATTATTAATTCCAATAATAAAATCAGATAATCAGACTAGTGATGCTAAGGTTGCGAAATCGAGCTCAACTCCAAAATATATTGAACACAAAGTAGAAAAACAGCAAACACTTTTTGCCATTTCTAAAAAATACAATGTAAATATCGACGATATAAAGAAAATTAATCCTCAATTGGTGAATGGTTTAATTGAAGGCAATGTCATTAAAATTCCTGTATCAACCCCCACTCCCACTCCATTACCAACAACAGCTAAAGTATCAGCACCCATCTCCAACTCAAATACTGTTTCTATTGAAAAAAAACAAGAAGAAATAATCAAACATAAAGTACTTCCAAAGGAAACTTTATATTCTATTTGTAAACGCTACGGAGTAAGTATTGATGAAGTTATTCAATTGAATTCAAATGCTACCAATTTGACTGCAGGTAGTGAATTGAAAATTCCTGCAAAAGCGTCAACAGAACCAACATCAATTAAAAACAATGATATTACTAGTCGCCAAAACAATGCACCTATACCTAGTTCAATTATAAATAAAACCGATAGAAAATCCATACGATTGGGTTTTTTACTTCCTTTTATGCTCAATCAAGAAAAAAAAGATAATGGAATCGAACGATTTATCGATTTCTATTCTGGAGCATTAATGGCAATTAACGAAGCTAAAAAGCAAGGTGTAAATATCGAAGTTTATGTATATGACAGTGAGAAAACGGACGAAAAAGTAGCTGAAATTTTAAAAAAACCAGAACTTAAAACCTTGGATTTATTAATAGGTCCAGCATTCAGTAGTCAGATTCCAGAAGTAGGTAAATTTGCAAAAGAGAATAAGGTGTATACACTCATTCCTTTTTCTTCAAAAGTTCCTGAAATACAATCCAATAAGTATCTCTTTCAATTTAATCCTGGTGCTGATGTAGATTTGATTGTTAATCAAGCTAAGAATATGCGTATTATTTTTGCTGAAGTACCTGGTATAAATGAAACAGATGCTGGAAAAGTATGGGCTGATGAATTGAAGAGAGCATTGACAAAAAGTGGAAAAACATATTCTGTTATCGAACTATCTTCATCTGATTATGCCAACTATGGGAGTGTTTTAAAAAAGGCAGAAAAAAATCTTATCATTTTTAATACAGATAAATATTCAAGTGTATCAAGTTTTTTATCACCACTAAGACTAAGAGCAAATGAATATGATATTGTTTTTTACGAACATTTTGCATGGCGAAATCAAGACATCAAAATGCCTCAAACAATGTTTATTTCACCATTTATTTCCAAACTAGAACCTGAAGTAGTTACAAATTTCAATGCACAATACGCATCATTTTTTAATCACGAAGTACATAAAAATTCTCCAAGATACGATCTATTAGGATATGATCTCCTAAATTATTTCATCAAACTTCTAACTCAATATGGTGAAAAATTTACTACTGAAATATCCTCGTTTAAAGATACTAAAGGCATACAATCACAACCGCATTTTGAACGTATTTCAGAAACTGGAGGTTTTGTAAATGACCAACTTTATCTAGGAGAAGAAAAATTACAATAAAATCTTACATGACCATATTAAATATCGAAACATCAACTTCTGTATGTTCAATAGCAATCAGCAATAACGGCAAATGTATCTTCAAAAAGTCAAATTTTGAAGGTATGAATCATGCTGCACTTTTAAGTGGATTTGTGGCAGAATCATTGGAAATGCTTAAAAAGGAATCAATAACTCTAGATGCTATTGCAATCAGTTCAGGACCAGGATCCTATACAGGATTGAGAATAGGTACATCTACTGCCAAAGGTCTTTGTTTCGGATTGGATATACCTTTGATTTCATTGAGTACTCTAGAAATAATGACAACTGATGCTGTACTCAAAGTAAACAACGATGAGTATATATTTTGTCCAATGATAGATGCAAGAAGAATGGAAGTTTATACAGCCTTGTATGATATTAAACTGAATACATTGCAAGATATTAATGCAAAGATTATTGACAATAAATCCTTCAATGAATATTTGGAAACTGGCAAGCTTTGCTTTTTTGGCAATGGAGCTGATAAATGCAAAGACATCATTACTCATCCCAATGCTCTTTTTATAGACCAAATTCATCCATTGGCTGAAAATATGATAGTTTTAGCTGAAAAAGCTTATAGAAATGATAATTTTGTGAATCTTACCTATTATGAGCCTTTTTATCTAAAAGAATTTTACACAACTGCGACACAACTAAATTTTAATTAATTACTCATTTTTAGTTATTAAATTTACACTTATGGAAAAAATATTAGAATTTCTAACTGCAAAAACAGAAGATGTAATTTACAAAATAGAAAACGAACTTTTAGGATTTGAAAATGAGTCCTTACTTTTTTCATATAAATATATGATAGACTATTTTGAAAACACTTCTAAGAAGATAAAATTAGAAAATATGGTTGTTGGAGTCCATTATGTGTATGGTTTTATGCCTACAATATTTCACTTCAAATCCATTGATGTTTCAAAATTAGAAACTGCACTTGATACGATTAATTTTTTCAAAAACTCAGATACAATTGATCATAAGGACATAGAAAAATTGGAGATTTTAAAAGAGTTGTTTAATAACTCCATCGTAGGGACTTCGAAATTACTACATTTCATAAACCCCGATACTTTTGCAATATGGGACAGTAGAGTTCATCAACAAATAAGAAAAATAATGCCCGATTCTGGAATTGGTTACGAAATCAATAATGTGAAGAATTATGTCAAATATTTAGAATTATTGCATGAACTAAAATCAACTGATGGATTTAAAGATTTGATATATAAACCTCTTAAAAATTCAATAAAAGAAAAATTCAATTATAAAATTTCTCATATCAGAGCAATTGAATTGTTATTGTACTTAAACTAAAAATCAAATCTAAATGGTACGTGCACGAGAATTAAACCCAAATGAATCATTAGAAGTTATGAATAATCGATCGATTGATTCCATGAGTGGGTACCCCGCTCTATTTCCATTGGCACAATTTAAATAGTACAATTTGTTTTTTGTAGTTATTAAACTGCCATTTCAATTTCACCTTGATTATTGTATATGTCAGTAAATTTCAAAAGTTCAGACGAGTTTACTTACAATCAAATTGAATACTTCAATCAATATTAGAATGATGATTATAATTTCTAATACTTTATTCTCTCTATGGTGTAACAACTCTCTAAAATTGGATAAATTATCTTCAATTATTTTAAGATGGTATTCTATCTCTTTGAATCTTATTTTAAGCTCAAAAGTCTTTGATAATCCACTATTAAGTTTTGATAGGTCTTCATTTTCCCAAACTATATCCGGTGAGTCTAAAATGTATAATTCATCAATGATTTTGTTTTTAGTATTCAACACTTTACCTATAAACTTAAGCATTTCACGATTATTAATATCAATTTTTCCATATTTCTCAAGCTGAGACGTAAAATCAGTAATGGACATCAACAGTTTTTTTGTTTCAAAAAGATAATAATCTAATACCACTGAGTGTCCTACATTCAGCATGCATATTTTAATCAATTCGTCGTTTAATTCTGGTACATTTGCACTGTTGTATGAAAAAGAAAGTGGTTTTGTGTTATCAACATGGATATGAAAGTTTTCTGATAGCTTTTCTTCAAAAGGAAATTTTGAATAATTATCAATAAATGTCATTACCTTGCTTTCATCTATTTCTGAAAATCCTGCAAATATTACAACTCCGTAATTGAATACATACAAATATGATTTTTCTTCATATTCGTAAAACAATTCAAACGAAGTAGAAGAAACCAATCTACTCGTCAAATCAGATTTCAATCGTTTGAGATCTATACTTTCTGCTATTTGATAGGCTGATATTTTCAACATATTGAAGAATAATTTAAATAAGGACTAAAAATCAATGACTCTGTAAAAATAGAGATTTTCTATTTATAAACTGGAGCAATTAGAACGTTAAATTGTCAAATTCTTATTGATTTTTAAGCATTTTATGTGATCCATCGCACGATGGCATTTTTTTTGACCACCCACAAATACAGTCATTTAACCCTTTTCCCATCAAAATACGAGCTGTTGACTTTTCTATTCTAGCTCTTCGAGTATTTGGATTTTTTGCATCTGAGAAATAGAAGTGATATCCTCGTTTTCTTCCAGGTGTTAACATATCGAATGCCAATTCAAATTCTTTATCTGAATTCACTTTTTCATAAAATTCAGGTGTTATGTGAAGTTCATTGTCATGCTCAACTTCAATTTTTAATCCTGATTTTTCAATTTCAATAGCTTCAAATAAATAGGAAGTTATAATTTGTTCGCATTTATTAATTTCTGAAACAGATGTAAATCTCAGTTGTCTTGCGGCATGAACATTTTGTGTTTGCTGTATCAGTAATTTCTCAGTATCAGCTAATAATGCACCTTTAAAAAATGATAATGCACAATAATTTTTAAATCCTCCTAAAATTGCAATATTTGCATTATTGAATGTGTAACACGGGCAGCCCCATTTCAATTCTTCATTTAGTCCTGTGTTTGATATAATAGTTCTCAATAATTCCAATTCAGCTGTCCACTGAAATGAATTATCCATAAATTCTTCTATACTTCTATTCATATAAAAATGATTTAAATAAAATGATGTTTAATTTCTTTGTTACTACTTATTGCATATACATGAAGTCAATCTTAATTA
>Ga0233425_10007875_pt1 | contig 14599 bp, 13 predicted proteins | sample Watercolumn_Towu_2_FD_181712 | JGI IMG/M metagenome (GOLD analysis project Ga0233425, IMG submission 181712) | Freshwater microbial communities from Lake Towuti, South Sulawesi, Indonesia - Watercolumn_Towuti2014_140_MG | ecosystem: Environmental > Aquatic > Freshwater > Lake | place...
CTTGGCATCGGGAACCGAGAACCCGCGGAGCCCCCATGCGACCGTCGTTGCTGCAACATCCTCGGGAATTCCAGGCTCCAGTCGCCGGTGTGCCGACGACTCCCACAGGGTATCACCAATGGCATCGCAGTCTGGCGGCCGAGTTGGCGCGGTTTGCGAGTAGGGATCCGCTGGGGCATAAGGCTGACGTGAATCTATACGAGTACGTTTGGGACTCGCCGACGAATCGGACTGATCCAACTGGTGAGCAGTTCGTACCTGGGACACCTAATTCACCGTATCAGCCACCAGGAGGGCGTTGGCCTTATCCACAGCCGACACCACCAGTCAGTTCTCAGTGCCATGGTGATGCGTACTATTGGGCGATGATGGTCTGGATGCACAGGAGCGTGTACCTCTCAGGGCTCCTCACCCCTGCGCCTCCAGCCGATAGCAATCCCTATATGCATTGTGTGTGGAATTGCTCGATGGCTGGCACCGTCGGTACGGACTTGGCGGAAAGCGAGTCTGCAAAGAAGGAAGCTGTGGATGTGGCAATTTGCAGTATGGCGCACAGTATCTCCAATAGTTGCTGGCAGCGTCTGTCGAAGAGGACCAGACACACGCTTGCTGCCTTCTGCTGTAGTGCGGAGCAACCCTCAGACTACCGAGACAACGCCACAGGCCGTGCCTGCGCCTGCGCGCGTTCTTACTGGACGACAACCATGTGGAATTGTACGGATTGTTGCACACAAAACCGGGTTGGACCAGGTACCCATGATGGTCCGAACGACCCAATTCGGCCTTGCGGTCCGCATTTTAGCAAACGAGATGAAGAGTCCTACGACGAGGATTTGGTATGGCCGCAGCGGTAATTCGCAGGCATCAAGTTGCGGTATCCGTATTCGTTCTTGGCCACATCTGCGCGACGGGGTGTGGGGGCAACGCTCAACCTCCGGCAGTTCGCGATGTTCGCTGGAAGGCGTATGCAGTACAGCAGCATGGTTGCGCACATACAGTTCAGTTGAGAGACGCGAATCGATTTGACGGGGTGTACACGCTTTCTTCCGACAGGAATATCCTGGCGTGTTCCCGGCGAACGAATACGGAAGACAACGCGCCGTACGGCATATATGTGATTGAAATAGCAAGTGGCAAGCAGCTCACACGCCTAAAGGGGCACCTTGACTCAACGCAATGCTTGTCGTTCACCACCGACGGGCGCAGGATCATCTCTGGAGGTGGCGAATCAGGAGATGTAAGGGTATGGAACGTCGATCCTCCGAGAGAGTTGGCTCGGATAGCGGCTCATGCGAAGTACGTGCGTTGCGTTGCGTGCTGTCCCCTGCGCGATGAGGCCGCATCCGGAGGGGATGATGGGACGATCGCCTTATTCAGTCTCAATCCTCTGAGAATACGAAAACGTCTTGTGGGTCATTCGGGCGGAATACGGTGTCTCGCGTGGTCGTCGGACGGAACCAAGCTTCTTTCCGGCAGCTGGGACGGATCGATCCGCCTCTGGGATGTGTCGAGTGGCAATAACCTATTTACGGGACAGACCAAGTTTGGGCGGGTAATGTCAATCGCCTTGTCACCTGACGGCACGCTCGCCCTTTCCACATTTCTCAACGGGCCGGACCAGCCGGTCTTACTCTGGGACGTGCAGGCGGGTTCCGAGGTCAATCGGTTTAGCATTCCAGGTAATCCCTGGCACGCTAACCGCGAACTTCACGTTACATCAGTGTCGTTTTCACCGGACAGCACAAGTGCACTGTTTGGAACCGCGTTCGGATCTATTATCTGGTGGGATGTCTCGGAGTGGCGTCAGATGTCGCACAACGTGATGTATCAAGGTGAGGTCAGTGAAGTTGCCTTCTCTGTCGACGGCAAAGAGGCGATTTCTATAGGGTTCAACTCGGATGCTGCTTTGACGATCGCGAGCCTCAGAGTGTGGAGATTACCAGTTGCCCGTTCGCAAGAAGAACAGGGAGATAAGCCACCACTTGAAGACGCCGGACCGGGAGACCGGAAGTGAGTAAACGACGAGCCAGACGAGAGGGGCGGGAGGGCGAGTTCCTTCGGCCGCCCTCTGGCATCCATGGTCACAGGCGAGGCTTGGCCAACCGTGTGGAAATGGTGGCGGTACCGGCGGGCAGCCCGCCAACGTTGCGTTTCCGTCGCACCCGAATCGCCACACGAACCGCGATTCGCTACAATGCACGGCCGCATCTTGGCACCGGGAACCGAGAACCCGCGGAGCCCCCATGCGACCGTCGCTTGTGCAAAATCCTCGAGAATTCCAGACTCAAGTCGCCGGTGTGCCGACGACTCCCACAGGGTATCACCAATGGCATCGCAGCTACGCGGCTGAGTTGGGGAGGTTTGGGAGTCGGGATCCGCTGGGGTATGACGGGAGTCATTGGCATTTGTGCCAATACGCTTCATGCTCACCAACCGTCATTTGCGATCCGTGGGGGCTGTGGCCTGGCGATCCTGCCGACTATCCAGCATGTGACCCTACCGGTCGAATTCACGATCCAATAATACCTGAAAGAGTTCCGCGACAATGGAGTTGCTCCGATATCGATGACGCGATTGCAGAAGTAGAGAAGAGCCTGCAATGTCGGCTTCAGCAGGGGGCCAGCCATGGGGGCATGGATCGGAGGCACCTGAGCAGGTATCTGAAAGAATGCGATTGGCTGAGAATACTAAAGGCAGCTCGGGGCGCAAGGTGCTGTGCCCCGATAGTGTTCTTGTTCTGCCTCTTGGATGATCCATTGGGCTGCATCGCTTGCGACAATCCGATGAGCCTCGATGCCGATCAGGTTGGACCAATATTGCTGCCGCGAGAACGACCGCCCGGAACGTTGGATGACATAGCCCGAGAGCCTCTACCGTGTGTTCCTTGCACGACACCTTGTGGCAGTCCTTCCCGCGGGCGGTACTATTGGTGACTGGTCTTGCCACCGTCCAAACGGCGCCGACGGACCGAACTTACATGTTGTTCCTACTCGTAGGGGAATGAAGCGGCAAACTGAGGTTGGAATGCGAACCTGACATATGCCAATTGATGACCGTTGGGGAGAATTTGAGCCGTCCCAATGGGATGGTCTTGCGCAAGCTTGGATTGCCCAACTGCGCAGTACAAGAGGCGAGGAGGTCAACCTTTGCGCGTCTGCGGACGAATGCGACGTGGGCAGTACTGTGACCCAGATGAGCTTCACCGCCACTCCGGATCAGCAATGGAAGTTCATTCTTCTGGCGATGAAACATGCTGAGACCGACGAGGAACTTGGCCATATTGCCGCCGGGCCGATGGAGCACTTGCTCGGTTGGCATGGGGACCAATACATCGCGATCGTTGAACAGGAGGCGCAACAGAATCCGAAATTCGCCAGAATGTTGACAGGAGTCTGCAAGTACCTAATGAACGACGCAGTCTGGCAACGTATAGAGTCACTTCAGGGCAAAGCTCGTTCGCAAGAAGAACAGGGAGATAAGCCACCACTTGAAGACGCCGGACCGGGAGACCGGAAGTGAGTGAGCGGCCAGCCATACGAGAGCGGTGGGAGGTGAGCGGCCGCAGGCCGCTCTTCTGGCGATCATCGCTCGCAGCATGGCCGGGCCAACCGTGTGGAAATCAGTTCAGCACCGTTGCGGCGCGCCTCATTTCCGTTAAACCGACAGTCGCATTTCCGTAGACGGTTTGGACTGATTTAAGCCACCGAACGGGACTCGAACTCGCCAAAGTGTTCCCGCGACGGCCTTTGGAAATGTGAGAGCGCGAGAGACGTTTACGAAGAGGGGCACGTTCGGGGAGCCTTTCAAGAAGTCGCGAGCTTTCGCGACCCACGAGTTACCACAGACAGCCGATAACGAGAGTCCTCGGATGTTGTCGTATAACCGTATGCGACAAAGAGATTTGTGACGAATGGCGAAGAGGGGGCTCGCTCTCTGGTTCGCAGCAGAGAGCGCCCCGCGAGCCCACTTCTTCTCCCTCTCTCGCCAGTCGCACCCAAGCCTCTCTTCCTATCCACCCATCAGTGGGGGTACGGGTTAACAGACAGGTCTGATTCGCTACCCGGACGAGACCCTCTTCGAAATATTACCCAGGCTGCCAGAGTGAGGGATCCGAGTGGCCGCGGGTGGCTAATTGCGATCGGATTGCCGTCGCCGGGCTACGAGCGTACTATCCGCCCGCGTCAACTCGGACGACTGGTTGCCGTGGTTGTCCCCAGTGAATGGACACATTTTACCGCCAGGTACTGGTCGTGCGAAATCCCCTGACGCGACTGGTAGGCTTGTGGCTGCACTACTCGTGGGCCGCCAAGCAGCCGGAACAGCCCATGCTGCGTCGCGATCTGACCTGGCCACAGTTCGTCCTGGCCTGTGCCGAAGACCACCCAGGGATGTTGCGGTGGTTCTACCGCTGGACAATTGCACGCCCAATCGAGCCGGTCGAGCGGTTGGACGGGACGATCCGGTACGAGCGGCTCGTGGACGACTTGCGGTCAGTGCTGGAGGCAGACGTTGATCTGTCGGCAGCATACCACGACCCCGTCAACCTGTCCGAGTGGTACGGCGACGATCGCATCCGAGATCTGGCGTCGGCGTGGGGGCAGCCGGATCGGTTGCGGTTTGGGTATTGAGCACTGGCGGCACGATAATCCCGGCGACATTCACTTCGCGCCAAGAACCTCTCCCGTGGCCGACGTCACCCACATCCTGTCGCAGATTGAGTCCTGCGATTCCCCCTCGCCTTCTTCTTTCACCAGTCTTTCCAGGCTACGCTCTGGTGTGTGGTCCAAATCAAATTTCCTATCCCTATCCCTAACTCGAAGCCATGGCTCCGCTGGACCACGAGCGCGCCGAGGCCCGCAAACGGATCCAGGAATCTCGCCGCCATACGTCGACGGTGGATGACGACCTGCGTGAGGCGCGCAGTCGCTGGCGCCGAGGTCTGCGGCAGGCCGGTCTTCCCGATACGCTCACCCCAAAACACGTCCGGCAGCTCGGCTCGCACCACCAGAAGAAATCCAAGATCGAGTAACAGATTGTGCGCCGCCGAGACCGTTTGGCCAAACTGGAAGCCAATCGGAACTCGCTGGTCGATCGTCTCCAGAAACTGCACCACGAGGTCGGGATTCACGCGGTCAGCCAGGACCCGCAGGTGCAATTGAGCCAGCTGGCAGCGGCGCTGGCCGGACAGCGGGAGATGGTGCTGAGGCGTCGCGATCTACAAAAAGAGGAACGCGATCTGCGCAAACAACTCGGCACCGACCTGCAGGAGTTGCGCCGACTGCGGCGACGTCGCGAATCGTTGTTCGCCGAGGCTCGCGTGACGGACGAGGATGAACTGCGGGTGCGCGTCGGTCAGATCGAACGAGCCGCCGACTTGGGAAAGCGCAAGCAGAGACTGACAGATCAGATTACCAGCCTGGTCGGTGGTCATTGCGCGGACGAACAGATTGAAAAGGAACTGGACGGCTACAACCCGGAAAACTTGAAGCGGCGCTGGGACGATCTGGTCACTCGCCTGCACGATTCGCAAACTCATCTGGGTCAATTGCATCAACGCCGAGGGGAAATCAACCAGGAAATGAAGTCGCTGGCCGAGAATCGGCGGCTGTCCGCCGCCCGGTTCGAACTGTCGGCTGTGCGGCAGCAGCTGGACGAAGCCGCCTCGCAATGGCGCACGGCCGCCACGACGTGGCACGTGTTGGAGCACGTGCGGGAAACATACGAAGCGGAACGACAGCCGGAAACGCTCGACGAGGCATCGATGTATCTCGAACGGCTGACCCGCGGCAAGCACAACCGGGTTTGGACTCCTCTCGGCCGTCACGAACTTCGTGTCGATGATCAGCAGGGAAAGCCTCTGCCGCTTGATGTGCTGAGTCGCGGCACGCGGGAGGCCGTATTCCTCAGCTTGAGGCTCGCCCTGGTCGCTTCCTACGGGCGTCGAGGCGTCAATATCCCCATGGTGCTCGACGATGTTCTTGTCAACCTCGATGCCCAACGCGCCGAAGCGGCCGTGGAGCTGCTTTGTGACTACAGTCGCGGCACCCGCGTTACGCGTCAGCCGAGACAACATCAGGAGCCGGCGCCCGTCGCCGTGGCCCCGGAACCCCCGACGCAGTCGCAGTCGGAGTCGCAGCCGGAACTACAATTCGTCAATGAGCCCGAGATTGTGGACAATGCGGTTGACGATCTTGTGTTCGCCGAGCCGATGGTGGAAGAGCCGACATTTCCTCCCATGGAAGAACTCGATGACGAGGAAGCGATCGAAGAGGAACTCGACGAAGAGTATGTGCTGAGCGACGCCGACGGCAATTCGCCCCTGCCAACACTTCAACTCGGCGATTTCGATGACCCCGTCGAAGAGGAACTGCCGCTGAAGACCGATGCGTCCGTCGAAGCCGCTCTCGACGAGATGCCTGAAGAGGAGCCTGAGGAGGAGGCTGAGGACGAAGTAGACTCGACACCTCTGGACGATGTCGACGAGTTGTTCGCCGAGCAGGCGGACGACGAAGACCACGGCGACGGACCCTGGTGGAGTTTCGACCACGGCTTCGCGAAAGAAGAGACCGCCGCCTGAGCCGCTTCCCAAAATCATCGCGCTTCGTCGGTTTCGCGTACACGCAGGATCACATGCGAGTCGCACTCCCACACCGCCATCAGGTCGCCGTTCTGCAAACATTCCTGCAGACCACGGATCAAGAGTTGCTGGCGCTCGAATGAGCCCGGCGCATGATCAGGACCAGCAGACGCTTTTGTCATCACGATGTGTAATATACCCTCATTTCGCAGCTGGCTGAGAACTTCCGCGGCCTTCGTGAATTGCTGCGGTGGCGAGAAAGGCCCTTCCTGGAACAGCGGCGTTCCAATCCGGCATGGGCGCGGGATGTAAAGACTCCGGTGCTCGAATAGCAGCAGGATTCTTTCACCGGCCGGAATATACGCCTCGATTGCCTGAATCGTGGGAAGGTAGCCGTAGTCGGTCAAATTGTGGACGTAGTCGACCCGACGCATCTGACCAAAAACAGCCATCCACGACCCGTAGTGGTAATCGCTGCTGTGCCACGGCAAGCTTATGAATCCGGCAACCAACATCCCGGACAGTACGATCCATCGCAGTCTCTGGCGCATCAACCGCAATCCGTACGCCGCGACAAGAACGAACGCAACTGCAACGGGCAACGCAAATCGTGCCTGTTGCGATGTAACGAACCAGAAGACATACAACCAACAAGCGGCAGAAGCGGGCCAAATGACGAGCCGGCGCCGGCGATATCGAATCGCCGACACCAGTCCCAAGATGGCCAACACGACCAGTCCCAAGAATTGCCAGCCGAACTCTCCGTCGTAGTTGCTTTCGCGAAAAGCAAGTAGCAGCGGTCCAGCAACAAAAGCTGAGGCTGTCCGCACTCCAAAGCCAAGACCGCCGATTTGGTGATGGAAGCGGCTGACTTCCAGTACAACCGGGGCCTGACTGAACCATTCGCTGAAATAGGGATAAAACGGGTTGCCGGTGAACCACCACGGTCGGAAATAGAACGGCAGCAGCGTCGCAAAGCACGTGAGTCCAAATACGCCACCAAGCCGAAATGCCTTCTGGAACGGATGCGGCTGACGAAGACTTCGGATGCAATACCATAAAGGCGGAAGCGTAAGAGCGGCCCCGCCAGTGAGCTTCACCGCCGCCGGAGCCGCCGACAAGACGCCGATCAATACGGCACAGGGCCACTCCGACAATTCGCTGTTCGGAATTCGGCTGAGGGCCAGAAAGATCGCCGACACTCCCATCAGCTGAATGCACTCCACATAGGTATTCGCGCAAATCAGCATGAATGTGTCATTGAATGCCATTATCAGTACGAGCGACAGGGCAACTTCGAACCGAACCACTCGCTGCAGCGTTCGACACACGTTTGCCAAGCCGATGCACCAACAGGCCCACATCAGCAGACGAGGCGCGATGAGGCGATCGATCGGAGCCATCAACCAGAACAGAATCTCGCCGAGTGACGGAAATCCCGAATACGGAAGATCGAGATAGAACGCCGGCCAACCATCCGCGCTCCACCGCTGTGGGAGAGTCTCATGGTACACCAATTCGTCCCAGGAAGTCGGATAACACAACGCTGGCCCGAGCGTGGTGACGGCGAGGCAAACGGACACACATCCCATGACAATCAACGGGATTGACGGACGGGCGATTTGGAACCGCCATCCCAAATGACACCATCTCGGAAGATGCCGCAGGTTCAGCATCGCACATCCGACCATCAGCCACGCAGGTCGCAGTCCGTTCAGTACGCCACACATGCCCAGAACCAGTCCCGTCCACCCCAACAGGAAGATCCCGGCGGAAATCTCAATCAAGAATCGATCGACATACGGACCGCATGTGAAAAAAGCGTCCGACACGGCGCGCTTGGATCCGACGTTTGTGCGACGCTCCGAAGAGCCGGTCTGCTTCTTGGTGCTCGCCCCAACCTGACAGATTCGGCGAGGTAGCAGCGAACTCACGCAGACGGACCCAAGTCCGCAGCCTGCGATGAAGAGCAGCAGAACCGCTCCGATCGCATGGCGAGCCAGACTTAATTCCTCGAAGCCAGACATGAGTCTTCAGCCGTCGCGCCGATCGAGAGGTCACGCACCCTGCTGGTTCCCACCGACGATGTCTTGACAACATGCGATTCTACCGTACGGATTCATCCAACGCCCATTTAGCGTACCGACCTCGCCGACCACCACCCCCACACAATAGTGAATAACCTGAGCCGGGGCGGGGGGGTTTTGTGTCGATCTCGCTTCCAACTGATCAGAGAATCGGCTATTTTATGAAGTTGATGCACGTCCTCGCAGGGGTTTTTCACTCCCGGTTAGTGTGTGACTCACTGGGCCCAATGGGGGATGTCCCTTCCTAAATCTCATTTTTGTTCCGACAGTGGAGGTGCGTATGTCGACTCGTTCGTTTCGGCCTGGCAACAGGCTGCATGGGTTCACACTCGTTGAGCTTCTCGTTGTGATTGCCATCATCGGCATCTTGGTTGCGCTGTTATTACCGGCAGTGCAAGCAGCTCGAGAAGCGGCTAGACGTATGCAGTGCACGAACAATCTCAAACAGCTTGGGCTAGCGCTGCACAACTACCATGATGTCTTCAAGTCGTTTCCGCCGCGCAAGGGTGGTACGACGACTAGCGTCGTCTCCGCAGCTCGCAATCACGCCAACTTTGGCCGCTTGTCGGCCTTCATCATGTTGCTGCCGTTCGTTGAGCAAACAGCGATGTCAGATGCCATCAAGGCTGGAGATGCAGCTGGGACAACGGGATTCACTGGTGCTGGCGGACCAACCGTGGCCCCTGGCGGTCCATGTGCGTGGTGCGGATGGTCGGTTTGGGATAGGCAGCCCGCCGGCTATGTGTGCCCTTCGGATCCATCTTCGTTGAACACGGCCAATCAGATTCGCTTGAACAGCTACGCGTTTTCTGTCGGCGATCAGATCAACGGCATCCGTGACAACACGACCAATCGAGGCGCTTTTGCCAGTCAGATCGGCGTGAAGATTGCGGACATCACCGATGGTACGAGCAATACGATTTTCATGAGCGAGCATATCAAGGCGAGCATCGGAATCAGCACGGCTGGGGCTCAGCAGGTCCCGATCGGCGCAGCTCTCGCCCACAGCGTCGCCGGGATTGGCAATACTCCGGCAATCTGCCTCACGAGGAGCGACGGCCGGTACTTCCTTGCCGGTACTCCGTACAAGGCGAACTTCGGTGTACTGTACATGGACGGCCAAGCGGAGCGAGTGGCTTTCAACACGGTCCTGCCTCCCAACGCCCCGTCCTGCACTGACGAAGTCAGCACATGTTGCGCGGACGCCACCAATGCCATCCTGCCGCCCAGCAGTCGTCATCCGGGTGGCGCGATGGGCCTCATGGGCGACGGATCTTGTCGTTTCTTCAGCAGCACGATCGACACGGGGAATCTGAATGCCGTGTCTTTGTCCGGAGCAGGTGGCGCAAGCCCGTACGGTGTGTGGGGTGCGTTAGGATCAAAGGCCGGTGGCGAAGCGACATCTTCCTCGAACTGATCGTGTCGAAGTGCATCTCGCCAGACGTGGACAGCTCAGAATCCCGTGCCTGATGGGGCTGAACTGGTTCGAACGGCGAGTGCGAGTGGGGACGTATTCAGCAGAGACCTTTGAGATATGGAGGCAGACGACGCATGGAGAAAGTGATTCTCCGGACTTTGACGCTTTGTGTGGCGATGATCGCTGTTGGTTGCCAGGACAACGGGGGTTCGGACCCAAACCGGCCGAAAACCTATCCGGTAACCGGCACGGTTAAGTTGAACGGGAAGGCGGTCGAGGGAGCGGTTGTCACCTTCCATGCGACTGCTGGCTCCCAGACCTCAATTGGTTCTACCGATGCGAACGGCGGCTATTCGCTGACGACATTCCAATCGGGTGACGGCGCGCCGGCCGGACAGTACGACGTGTCGGTCATTAAGTACGAGTCGGGGGCCGCTCCATCCAGTGGACCGCCCGCCGGAACGATGACCAGCGGAGACTTGCCGGCAGATTATGCGCCGCCGACCGCTGGAAGCGGGCAAGGGGTGGGACCGACGGGTCCCAAGAACGTGTTCCCGGAGAAGTACGGCAATCCGAAGACGTCCGCCCTCCGCGCCACGGTGAGCGAGAGCGGAGAGAACAAGATCGACTTCGATCTGAAATAAGTGCCGTTCCCGTAAGGCCAAAGAACTGGGCCGCGCGAACGACACCTGATTTTCGGGAGTTCGGTGCGGGCCGTGTGGCGAATACTCGGCCGGCGCGGAGTGGATTGCCGAGTACGGTGGAGCCGAAGTTGTGATCGACGCGGTCACACATGTGAGCGCTCGCAGCTCTGCGGTCAATCGTTCCGCTACCGCGTCGCTTGGCCCCGACGGAACGGCAGTGAGATAGTCGGCGTTGATTCCTGGCCGTAACCCATATCGCTTGCTGATCTCGATCTGCTCATTGATTGGCGCGACTTTCTGATCAGTGTTCGGGCAGTCTGCAAGGCAACCGTGGCGTAACTGAACGCTTTGCGAAGTGGCTACGTACGTTGAATCCTTCTGATTGACAGAGACCATGGGACGGGGGTCTTGTTGGGACTGGATGTTCACGGCCCGGTGAAGGGGCCTGGCGGCTTTCGCCGTTTGTGGTCGGCAGCGCCTTTCATCGCTCTCGCCAGTCACGCCGCTCTGTTCACACGCTGGCCTGCCCTGCCGGTGAATCCCCGCCTGCTTCCGGGCGGTTGCGGGCGTATGATGGGGGCGGCCAAGCGGTGTGGGCTGGGGCCGACTGCAACCCAACACGTTGCCATCGCCGCCTGGCGACGGCGGGCGTGGGGGCGACGCCAGGCTACCCGTCCGCTTTGTCCACACGTCGGCCCGCCTCCCGTGTAGGAGAATCCCCGACTGCGTGCGTTTAGGTAATCCGGGGCGTATCATGGTGAGAGTCGGCCAGAATGCTCATACGGGCGAGCTGGCGGGCCAAGCGTGTGGGAACTGACGCGTGGCGGGGGGGGCGGGCGAACCAGGCAAATGGCTGCCGCATCGAATACACGATACTGGATTGCAGGCTGTACCTGTTGCCTCATCGCGTGTGTGGCGGTTGCGGGAGCCGTATGTGCGATTGTCGACCGTGAAGCGAATCGCCTTCGTGTCCGCTGGGAAGAGAGCGGTGGTCTTCACTTCATCGTATGTGCGAGCGGCCCCGTCGTCATAACGCACCTTATGACTCCCGACAAGAGAAGTGCGGAATTGCAGGAGCATTTGCTCATCGTTGACTCTGCAGGACGGCGGCTGTCAAAGGAAGAATTTGACCGTCTGCGGTGGGTTGACTACCTGGGCACGGCGGTTGCGCCTCCTCATGCGGGGACCGCGATACGTGCGGTGTACTTCCGGGCGAATACAGCGAAGCAGGAATTGGCAGAAAGCAGTTGACGTGGGCCTGAGGCCGCTTGTCCCGATCGCCATCGGCGCCTTGCGAAGGCGGGGCGCGTGGGCGTCGCCACTGCCAACCCGCCGCTTTGTCCACACGCCGGCCTGCCTTGTGGCCAATCCCCGCCTGCGTGCGGGCGGTTGCGGGCGTATGACGGGGGCGGTGGGCCAGTCTGTTCACACGCGGACTGACGGCCAATCCTGTGGCCATCGCCTGGCGACGGCGGGCGTGTGGGCGGCGGCACCGCCGCTTCTGCCGCTTTGGTCACGCGGTGGCCGGGCGTTTGCTGTTGTGACGATCCCCGCCTGGTTCCGGGCGGGTGCGGGCGTATCATGGGGGTGGCTGCCGGGCATTGTGGGCGACTGGCCGCCATCCCGCGTCCATCGCCGCCTGGCGACGGCGGAGCGTGGGGGCGTCGCGACGTCGGGCCCGTCCGGTTTTGTCCACACGCTGGCCAGCCCCCCGATTGCCGGAAAACCCCAAACAGCCTGTGGGCCTTGCCGTCAGGCAGGCGGGGAGCGGAGATCGGAGTCGGTACCATGTGGCAGACGTACGCTGTTGCAGTGCTCGTCGTTTACGGAACTGTGGCACTACTCTTTCTCGCCAGTAGACGGACACGCTCTCTCTGGATTATCCCGTCGCTGGTTGCCCTGCTGAACATATTCTTCATTTGGATCGCCTTCCATCCCAACTCCACTGAGTTCTCAATCATGGGTGCTGCGGCGATTACAGCGGGACTTTTCATTCTGGCAGCACCAATGATGATTGTTGCAGCAGCCTGGATGCTGTTGGCCGGCAAACGTGGAACCACTGAAAGATCAGACAAGCAGTGATCATCCGCTGGGAGTCGCGTCAGGCGTTTGGCCGCCACGACGACATTTCAAGCCTCATATTCTGCTAATGGCACATTCGGATGTACTTTCCAGCTTGCGGACGAGATGCATAACATTCCGGACAAACGTTCGTTGCTGAGAACATGCAGCGGATAGACCGCGTCCATCGCCGCCTGGCGACGGCGGGCGTAGGGGCGTCGGCACGCCAACCCGTCGGGATCGTTCACAGGCTGGCTTGGCCTCTTATGTGGGAAGATCCCCGCCTGCTTCCGGGCGGTTGCGGGCGTAGGAGGGGGGCCATCCCGCGTCCATCGCCGCCTGGCGACGGCGGGCGCGTGGGCGGCGGCACCGGCAACCGTCCTCTTGTCCACACGCTGGCCTGGCCGTGCAGCAGAATCCCCGCCTGCTTCCGGGCGGTTGCGGGCGTATGATGGGGGCCGAGTACCCCGTCATTCAAGCACGTTCTTGATCACCACATGCGATGAGTGTTCTGAGCATTCTACGGCAGGCCACACATGGACCCGACCCTCGTAGCACTTGCATTTGTTGTCCTGTTGCCAATTGGCTGGCTCGCGTCTGAGTTCTGCGATAAGCGAGCCGTCCGAATTGCCCTCGGTGTCCTCGCGATCGCCATGTGCTATTTCGTCGCCTTCGTTGTAGGATCTCTCGAACGACTGAGTTCCAACGCGTACTTTGGCGATGCTTCCAGAAAGCTCGTCGAGACAACGGTGGCAGAGTTGGAGGCCGGACATGCAGACGCGGTTCTCGCCCATCTTCGGGAGTTGAAAAGCGGGTATAGCCCAACCTACGAGAATCGTGCTGAATACAAAGAACTTGTCGACAGATACGCAGCATCCTTCCCATCGACTGAACCGACACAGTGAGTCACCGTTATCCGACTGACATCGCCGCCTGGCGACGGCGGGCGCGGGGGCGGCGACACCGCGAAGCCGGCGCTTTGTTCACACGATGGCCCGCCTCTTTCCGGCCATTCCCCGCCTGCTTCCAGGCGGGTGGCGCCCGTGCAGTGAGGAGAATTGCGGCGGTACCGGCTGTGTCCAAGCGGCACGGTTCGTTGTCTTGTTTCGATGGGTAGCGTAAACTCGAGGACGTGATTGGGGGCGGGCGCGGCGAGCCGCTCAAGGGCCCTTCGCGATGATTGTTCCTCGGCCAGCACCGGTCAGACCACGAGTTGTCTCTTTGGACACCCACGAGACACTCCTTCTGACGGACTTGATCGGGTCTATTGCCGCCAAGGTGAATTGCGGCGCGATTGAGCTGGTGGGGGAGTCGCGAACCGGCAAGACCACGGCTCTATCCCATCTGGCGTCGCTGGCGTTCAGCGAACGACTCAGGCTGCTGGACGATGCTCGGCCAATGGATGTGCGATTGAACGCCGCCAACCACTTGGTCGTCTACACGGCGCGTCGTTCTCTGGGTCTAACCGACTTCCGCTATGAGCTTGCACCTTGGTGTCGTGACGACTTGATCGAATATCTTTTGTCAACACACCCAGATCGCTGTGCATCCGTCATGGCACGAGCGACTGTTGACAACATTGCGGTCTTGCTGGAGGGTAAGCCGGAGCTGTACTGTATCGTCGCGGAGCAGATGGCAGCCAGTGAAGCCGTGCCTGACATACGGACGGCACTACGGCAGGGAATCGCCGCCAGAGCCGGGGACCGTCAGACGCTTGAGGATGCACGTTTCTACTCGGCGGCTGTCCTGCTCGGCGAACATTTGCTCGCTCAGGGCCGCGACCGAGAGATGCGAGATCGCGGGGTGTGCAGCG
>Ga0233425_10007876_pt1 | contig 14597 bp, 17 predicted proteins | sample Watercolumn_Towu_2_FD_181712 | JGI IMG/M metagenome (GOLD analysis project Ga0233425, IMG submission 181712) | Freshwater microbial communities from Lake Towuti, South Sulawesi, Indonesia - Watercolumn_Towuti2014_140_MG | ecosystem: Environmental > Aquatic > Freshwater > Lake | place...
GGAGGGCCGGATGTCGTCGAATTGTACGGATGTGCCCGGGCGGCAGCGCTGATACAGTCGACGGCGCTTTGCTCCTTAAAAGGAGCCAGCACATTGTTCCTTGCCCCAGCCCCCTTGGACCGCACCCTCATCCAGGAAATTCTCGAGGTAGTCGAGCAGGCCGCCATCGCTTCCGCTGAGCTCACAGGTATGGGCTTAAAAAACGAAGCGGATGCCGCAGCAGTTGAAGCCATGCGCAAACGCATGGGATTGATCCACATGCAAGGTCGCATCGTTATTGGTGAAGGCGAACGGGATGAAGCACCAATGCTTTACATCGGTGAAGAAGTGGGCACAGGCACCGGCCCCGGGGTTGACTTTGCTGTGGATCCCTGCGAGGGCACCAACCTTTGCGCCAACAGTCAGAGGGGTTCGATGGCAGTGCTTGCTGCTTCAGATCGTGGCGGCCTTTTCAATGCCCCCGACTTTTACATGAAGAAACTGGCTGCACCTCCTGCAGCCAAAGGAAAGGTTGATATCCGCAAAACCGCTACTGAAAACATTGCAATCCTTAGCCAATGCCTGGGGCTCGCCCCCTCTGAATTGGTGATTGTGGTTATGGATCGGGCCCGCCATAAGGATTTAATTACCGAAATCCGTTCCACTGGTGCTCGGGTACAACCGATCTCAGATGGCGACGTACAAGCAGCTATCGCCTGTGGATTTGCCGGCACAGGCACCCACTGCTTGATGGGTATTGGTGCTGCACCAGAAGGGGTTATCTCTGCTGCTGCCTTAAGGGCTCTTGGTGCCCATTTCCAAGGTCAATTGGTTTACGACCCAGCTGTTGCTCAAACCTCTGAATGGGCCGATTACACCAAGGAAGGCAATATCGCCCGCTTAAACGAAATGGGTATCACCGATGTGGATAGGGTTTATGAAGCCGAGGAGCTTGCCTCCGGCGAAAATGTTGTATTTGCTGGCAGTGGAATCACTGATGGATTGCTTTTCCACGGAGTAAAATTTGAAAAGGATTGCACCCGCACCAGCAGTTTGATCATCAGCACCCTCGACAACACGGCTCGCTTTACAAAAACAGTCCATATCAAGGAAGGTGCTACAAGCATAGCCTTGCGTTGAAGTTTATTTAAACCGCTATCAATATTGGGTGGGAACCCCTTACCCAATACTGAATCTCTCTTGTTTCAGAAATGCATCTTGCCGTTGTAGGGCTCAGCCACCACACGGCTCCAGTTGAGATCCGCGAGCGGCTAAGCATCCCTGAACATTCCCTTGAGGGTTCTCTTCGGGAATTGCGCTCAAGTGATCAAGTTCTTGAGGTTTCAATACTTAGCACTTGCAATCGCCTAGAGATTTACACCCTTTTGAAGCAACCTCAGCAGGGTGTGGAGGCCATTCAAAACTTTCTTGCAAGCCATAGTGGTTTGCCCGGTGAGGAATTACAACCCCATCTGTTTGCCTTGCACCATGAAAAGGCAATCAAACATTTGTTGCGAGTTAGTGCCGGCCTAGACAGCTTGGTGCTGGGGGAGGGGCAGATTCTTAGCCAAGTTAAAAAGATGTATCGATTGGGGCAAGACCACCAGTCGATCGGTCCGATTCTAAATCGCCTATTAAATCAAGCAGTTAGTACTGGAAAAAGGGTTCGCACTGAAACCAACCTGGGCTCAGGAGCCGTATCTATCAGTTCTGCTGCCGTTGAACTTGCCCAATTGAAGGTTGGTCAAGAACGTGGACTTGATGAATTGGTATCCCTCGCTGATGAAAAAATCGCTGTAATAGGTGCAGGTCGAATGGCCCGTTTGTTAATTCAACACCTACAAGCTAAAGGAGCCAATAGGTTGGTATTAATTAATCGAACAGTTGCTAAAGCTGTAGCCCTATCTTTGGATTTCCCAGATCTGCCAATTATTTGTTTAGGTCTTGATCAACTTGATAGCCAACTTAAGAATTGTTCCCTTCTGTTTACTAGCACTGGCGCTGAGGAGCCCTTAATTACTTGTGATCGTTTGAATCAACTAGAGCGTTCCCAGCGGTTGATGTTGATTGACATAGGCGTACCTCGAAACATCAGCTCAGATGCCTCTCGGTCGGCAAATGTGTATTGCTTTGATGTGGATGACCTGCAGGAGGTGGTGGAGCGCAACCAGGCTGTACGCAGGGAACTAGCCCATCAAGCGGAGCTGCTTTTAGATGAGGATGAACGTATTTTTATGGAATGGTGGGCTGGCCTTGAGGCCGTTCCCACAATTAATCGTTTTCGCCGTCACCTTGAGGAACTTCGTCAACAGGAACTGCTCAAGGCGCTAAGCCGAATGGGGGCTGATCTATCCGATCGGGAGCGCAAGGTGATCGAAGCACTAACAAAAGGAATTATCAACAAAGTGCTGCATGGTCCCACAACGGCCTTGCGGGCGGCTCAGCCAAGATCGCAAAGGCTTCAGTCTATGGAGGCCCTAGAGCGGCTCTTTGGCCCATTTGCCGGCTCTGGAGATGGTGATCAGGGTGGGAACTAAAGATGTTTAACCGCCGTAAACCAATAATCAATTCGATTGAGGTGAATTCCTTGCCGGATTGGGGGGGCTTCCACCAGAGTGGCGCCGCTGCAGGGGTTAGATGAAAAGGGTTCTGGGGATCATTCTTGGAGGTGGAGCCGGCACCAGGCTCTTCCCGCTCACCAAGATGCGGGCGAAGCCAGCTGTTCCCCTTGCGGGGAAGTATCGGCTGATAGATATCCCAGTAAGCAATTGCATAAATAGTGGCATTACCCAGATATATGTGTTGACCCAGTTCAATAGCGCCTCATTGAACCGTCACATATCCCAAACCTATAATTTGTCCACAGGTTTTGGACAGGGTTTTGTGGAGGTGCTCGCCGCCCAGCAAACCCCAGATAGCCCCAGTTGGTTTGAGGGTACTGCAGATGCAGTTCGTAAATATGAATGGTTATTTCAGGAGTGGGATGTTGATGAGGTTGTAATTCTCTCGGGAGATCAACTTTATCGCATGAATTATCAATTATTTGTTGAGGAACATCGTCGCAGTGGTGCAGACCTAACTGTGGCAGCTCTTCCTGTAGATGTGGAACAGGCAGAGGGTCTTGGCCTTATGCACACCAATAATGATGGTTGGATTACGAAATTTAGAGAGAAGCCCAAAGGGGATGATCTCTTAGAGATGCGTGTTGATACCGCAAGCATGGGTTTAAGTGAAATTGAAGCCCAGCGCAGACCCTATCTCGCGTCTATGGGTATTTATGTATTTAAAAGAGATGTTTTATTTAATCTGTTAGCAGAAAATCCAGAAGCCACGGATTTCGGTAAGGAGATAATTCCCACCGCTCTTCAAAATGGTAGGAAATTACGTTCATATTTCTTCGACGACTATTGGGAAGATATTGGCACGATTAGGGCTTTCTATGAGGCAAATCTTGCCCTCACCGTCCAGCCCCACCCTCCATTCTCTTTTTACGACAAGCAATTTCCTATCTATACAAGACATCGCTATCTGCCCCCATCGAAACTGCAAGATGCTCAAGTAACTGAATCGATTATTGGTGAGGGATCCCTGCTCAAGGCATGCAGCATCCATCGATGTGTTTTGGGGGTAAGGTCAAGAATCGAAAATGAGGTTGTGCTCCAGGACACCCTTGTGATGGGTTCTGACTATTTCGAATCCGGTGAGGAGAGGGAATTGCTTCTGGAACGGGGTGGTATTCCCATGGGGGTTGGTCGAGGCACAACTGTGCGGAGGGCAATTCTTGATAAAAACGTTCGGATTGGTTCAAACGTAACGATCGTGAATAAAGACCATGTTGAAGAAGCTGATAGACCAGAACATGGTTTTTACATTCGTAACGGCATTGTGGTGGTTGTGAAGAATGCGTCTATCCCTGATGGAATGACCATCTAAAACTAGGGGATCCGAACAGATCTGTGTTCTTAGCAGGCCCTTAAGGCTGTTGTTGCCACACTGACCAGGACAGGTTCTCAATTAATCATGGGTAAAGGGCACTTTGGACTGATCGGCCTCGGCGTGATGGGGGAAAACCTCGTTTTAAACGCCGAGGGCAATGGCTTCTCAAGCGTTGTTTACAATCGCACCGCCCAAAAAACAGATGAATTTTTAGCTGGTAGAGGCGCAGGCAAACAAATTAGTGGTGCCTATTCACTTCAAGAATTCGTAGATAAGCTCGAACGTCCCCGTCGGATTCTGATGATGATTAAGGCGGGTCAACCGATCGACGACACAATCGCCAGCATTTCCCCCTACCTAGAGGAAGGAGATCTCCTCATCGATGGTGGAAATTCCCTCTACACCGATACGGAACGTCGAGTTGCGGAACTGGAAAGTAAGAGCTTTGGCTATATCGGTATGGGGGTATCTGGCGGTGCTAAGGGTGCACTAGAGGGTCCAAGCATGATGCCCGGAGGCACAAAGGCCTCCTACGACGCCATTGAAAGTTTGGTAACAAAAATGGCGGCCCAAGTTGAAGATGGCCCCTGCGTTACCTACATCGGCCCAGGTGGTTCTGGCCATTTCGTTAAAACCGTCCATAACGGCATCGAATACGGCATTGAACAGATTCTTGCTGAGGCTTACGACCTGATGAAACGGGTTGGCGGCATGAATGGCACGGAAATGGCCGATGTGCTAGGCAAGTGGAACAGCACTGAAGAGCTCTCTTCTTACCTAGTTGAGATCACCGAGGTTTGCCTTCGAACCAAAGATCCAGAGGATGGCGCAGATTTAGTAGAAAAAATTATGGATCAAGCTGGCCAGAAAGGTACTGGCCTCTGGACAGTGGTGAGCGCTTTGCAAATGGGCGCCCCCGTTCCCACCATCTACGCTTCCTTGAATGCCAGGGTGATGAGTTCCCTCAAACCACAGCGGGTGGCTGCAGAAGCAAGTCTTAATGGTCCTACAATCAAAAGATTCGATCTCGGCAATCCAGAGAATGCCATGGCTCCATTGATGGATGCTGTTGTGTTGTCGTGTATGGCAAGTTATGCCCAAGGGATGGAATTGCTGCGGATCGCCTCAGCAGAACACAACTACAACCTTCATATGCCCTCCATTGCTCAGATTTGGAAAGGGGGATGCATTATCAGAGCGAGGCTGTTGAAACGAATTCAAGATGCCTTCAACGCAGATCCCCAACTCTGTAATTTATTTGTTGATCCCTGGTTTGCCGAACAGATAAATCGTCGCTTACCTAGTTTAGCCCAAATGGTGGCAGGTGCAGCAGAAGCAGGAATCCCTGTTCCTTGCTTTAGCAGCACCCTTGATTACATCAACAGCTATCGCACTGGACGACTTCCCCAAAATTTGGTCCAAGCCATGCGTGATTGTTTTGGTTCCCATACTTACCAAAGGGTTGATCGGGAAGGCACCTTCCACACTGAGTGGCTTGAGTGACTGAATATCTTCTTAGCCAGGTCGCTGATCGGTCCGCTTTAGCGGCTATGGCATCCGATCGGATCACAGCCTGCATCATCCAATCCCTTAATCAAAAGGAGAGGGTGCAGGTTGCCCTCTCCGGTGGCAGCACCCCTGAATCTGCATACCATCTACTTGCCCAGCAAAACTTGCCATGGGAACGGCTTGATTTTTTTCTGGGAGATGAACGCTGGGTTCCTGCTGATGACCCCCTAAGCAATGCCCGCATGGTACGAGCGAGCCTTCTATCCAGCCAAGAAAGCGCTAAATCAAGTTTTTATCCAGTTCCCACTGATGCCAGCAGTTTGGAAATTGGTGTTAATGCTTACCAAAGCACCCTCGAAAAAGTTTGTAATAGCAGTCCACCGGTATTTGATTTGGTTCTACTAGGCCTTGGCGATGATGGCCATACAGCTTCCTTATTTCCTGGTACTGCAGCCACTAAGGTGCATGATCGCTGGGTAACGGTGGGTGAAGGGAAGGGGATTCCAAGGATCACCTTCACTGTTCCAGTTCTTTGCGCCGCAAAATCGGTACTTTTTTTAGTTGCAGGTGCGGGTAAGCAACAGGCATTAAAAAGATTGCTTGATCCTCAAGAAGATCCAGGTCGCACCCCTGCAAAACTTGTGGTGACCTCTACGCCTATTTGTATTTTAGCGGACACTGAGGCTTGTGCTTGCTGAGTTGGTGACATTACTGATCGCGACAGGGGATGGCTTTAGTGGATGGACCACCCTTAATGACACCGTTATGGGTGGGAGGAGCCAGGGCACATGTTCCGCCAGTTCTATGGGCCTGCTGATCGAAGCCAATGTCGTTGCAGAGGGGGGAGGATTCATAAGTTGCCGTTCACCCCGTTGGCAGCCCCCCCTCAACCTCAGCTCAGCAAATGCGATCGAAATTCAGTTAGTCGGAGATGGTCGACGCTACAAATTGGCCCTTGCAACTGATGATCTTGCTGGAAAAATTGCTGGTCTATTGCCAGGTGGTTTGCGTTGGGTGCGAGATTTTGATACCAATCAAATAGGACAAACCACCGTAAGAATCGAATTTTCAGCTTTACAACCCACCCTTAGGGCTAACCCGATTGGTGTCCCTTTACGGTTTGATTCAAACCGCATTGCCCAAATCCAAATCCTCCATTCTCGATTTGGTGATGATGGCAGCGAAAATCCTGGTTTTAGTCCTGGCCCCTTAAAACTATTAGTGCAAAAAATTGAGGCAATTCCTTAATGGAATCTGGTTGGTTGCCCATTAAATGGTTACCTGTTGATGATCAAGATGGCAATAAAAATAAATTATTGCAATGTATTAGTCAATGTGCTGATCACTCTAAACCAGGCCTTTGCCACGGAGCGGTTTTAATTGAAGCAGTTGCAGATAGCTGGGTATTACGACTAGAAGCCCGCGATATCAATGGCATCAGACAACAACAAGAAGACCTGGAATTAGAAATCTATGGATCAAGCCAAAATCCATCGCTGGAAATCAGCTGGTTAGAACTCCCCGATCTGCCAATGCTATGGCTTGGTAGGCATCCTGTTTGGATGGATCCCAAAACTGGTTTACAAACGGATCGACCAGAGGGGGGAATTCTGCTCGAAACCTTTGGAAGAAGGCTGAGAGCCTTATTACTTCAAGCTTGATCTGTTACGGCACCCTCACTACTGCATGAAACTTGACGGGCATATTTACCTAATACACCGTTGCGATAACGGGGTTCAGGGCGCACCCAATTGGCACGCCGCTTGCTTAACTCATTCTCATCAATGTTTAGCTGCACCAACAATTTATGGGCATCAACTGTGATGCTGTCTCCCTCTTGAACAAGTGCAATCGTTCCGCCGATGGCGGCTTCAGGGGCCACATGACCGACAACAATTCCATAGGTACCGCCGGAAAAACGCCCATCGGTAATTAAGGCGACCTGATCCCCAAGCCCCTGACCAATAATTGCTGATGTGGGTGATAACATTTCTCTCATTCCAGGTCCACCGACCGGGCCTTCGTTACGAATAACCAGCACATCTCCTGGCATGATTGAGCCAGATAAAATAGCTTCGAGGCATTCCTCCTCGCATTCAAAAACCCTTGCAGGGCCGGTTAGCTTTGGATTTTTAACACCGGAAATTTTTGCAACACTTCCTTCGCTGGCAAGATTCCCTTTTAGTACAGCAAGATGACCTTTGCTGTAAAGAGGATTATTTAAGGACCTAATCACCTCTTGGTTAGGCGGGGGATTTGAAGGAATATCAGCAAGAATCTCATTCAAACTTTTACCTTCAATTGTTTTACAATCTCCATGTATTAAGTTAGCATCAAGAAGCAGCTTCATAACTTGAGGAATTCCGCCAGCGGCGTGAAGATCTGTGGTAACAAAACGACCACTGGGTTTGAGGTCACAAATAACTGGTACCCGTTGTCTAATGATTTCAAAATCATCTATGCAAAGGGGAACACCAGCTGTGCGAGCTATTGCCAATAGATGCAATACGGAATTTGTTGAACCGCCAACTGCCATAATTACACTTATGGCATTTTCAAAGGCCTGCCTTGTGAGTAAATCATGGGGCCTTATATTTTTTTCTATAGCAGTTGCAAGCACTTCCGCAGATCTAGCAGCACTATCGGCTTTTTCCTGGTCTTCTGCTGCCATTGTTGAACTACCTGGCAAACTAAAGCCCATCGCCTCAATTGCGGAACTCATCGTGTTCGCTGTGAACATTCCGCCGCAACTACCAGCACCAGGGCATGCATTTCTTTCAACAGCTAACAGCTGATCTGCATCAATTCTATCTGCAGTAAACTGACCAACTGCCTCAAAAGCGCTCACAACGGTGAGATCACATCCCCCAAGTTTACCAGGTTTAATTGTTCCGCCGTAAACAAAAATTGCTGGAATATTCATACGTGCAATTGCGATCATGGCCCCGGGCATATTTTTATCGCATCCACCTACAGCAATAACGCCGTCCATCGATTGAGCATTACATGCAGTTTCAATTGCATCTGCAATCACCTCCCTAGAAACCAAGGAATACTTCATTCCTTCCGTACCCATTGAGATGCCATCACTTACTGTGATCGTGCCAAACATTTGGGGCATGGCACCGGCATGAAATGCAGCCTGCTCGGCCCGTTTCGCTAAATCATTAAGGCCAATATTGCATGGAGTAATTGTGCTGTAACCATTTGCAATTCCAATGATTGGTTTATTGAAATCGGCATCACCAAACCCAACCGCCCTCAACATGGCCCGATTTGGGCTCCGCTGAATGCCTTGGGTGATTGCGGCGGAGCGAAGCTGTGCCATATCAAAAAAATCTCTGACTCCGATCCTCTCAGTTCCCCGGTTCGATGCAGAGGTTTTCAAGCTGACGCCTTACTTCATCAATAGCTTGATTTAAGCGCTGAACCCTTTCTTCAAGATTTTCTGATGGTGCGGGCAGGCTGCTAGTAACCGGAAGAGTGCTCAGTTTGGTTAACCGCATTACCTGGTTTCCAAGGGCCTGACGGCGATCTGCGCGTGATAGCAACCACCAGGTTAGGCCGGCAGCTCCTAAAGCTGCACCTGTAATGGCGCTCAGGAAAAGAGAGCCAGAGCTGTTGGGCTGATCAGCCATGTTGGGCTAACAAATTGTTTTAGCCTACGAAATCAACCGCACTAATCCCATAAAGTCTCTCGGTGACATTGCCAATACCTGGAACTATCAACTGATCAGAGTTCAGCTCCGCATCAATACAAGCGGAGTAAATCGTTAGTTGAGGAAATTGTTCAGCTATTTCTTTAAGCCCCGGTGCTGCTGCCAAGGCACAAATAATTCGCACTCTCTGACCAGAAACCCCCCTGTGCTGAAGTTGGGTGAGCAGACTTATTAGAGCTTCTCCCGTGGCAATAGTTACATCATAAATCATCACGCCTACTCGATCACCAATCAGTTTCGGTAGATCAACAAGACATTGATCCGTAAGGTTTAAATGAACTACCCTTGAATTGGGGAGCACTTCTTGGCCCCCAGCCCACAAACCAAGCCCAGATGTGAGAACAGGCATAACTAACAGGGGGGCACTGGCATCAATGACAAAACCATCCGCCTGTCCATAGTTGGTTTGAACCGGTTGGGGGCGTTGGGGAATCCAATCGCGAATCGCCTCGTAGCTAAGCCAACGACCCAATTCCTTCATTGCTGATGCATACAACGGGGTTGGAGTATTTGTATCCCGCAACACGGTGAGCCAATGGGCCATCAGCGGATGGGGAGGGACAATCACCCGCAAAGACATGCTGCTGAACTAACTTGGATTTACCAGCTTAGGAGTTGTGATTGCTCTCGCCAGAGCAGTAGTGATGCTGCTTTTAGTGTTTGTTATTTCATTCAAGCCAGCTTCTGCGCTTGCAATGACAGCTCCGGAATTGCGTGGAGCCAAGTCATTGCAGGAATTAAGCCCTGACATGCATGGGAGAGATCTGCGCCAAAAGGAATTTCTGAAGGCTGATCTAAAAGGATTTGATCTTTCAGAAACTGATTTGCGTGGTGCTGTGTTCAATGGAAGCCAATTGCAAAACACAAACCTGCAAAAAGCTGATATGAGATATGTTGTGGGCTTTGCCAGTGGATTTCAAGGTTCCGACCTTCGTCAAGCACGCCTAGATCGCGGCATGTTGCTTCAGAGCCATTTCCGTGATGCTCGCATCGATGGAGCAGATTTTTCAGAAGCTGTGCTTGACCAACCTGAATTGAAAGCATTATGCGCCAGAGCATCTGGTACAAATCAAATATCTGGAATCAGCACCTCAGAAAGCCTTGGTTGCAGTTGAAAAGCGGTGATAGGGTTCCATATCGGTTCCTTGGTGAGCACCCCAAGGAGGTAACGGGGAAAGTTCGGTTAAAAGCCGACGCTGTCCCGCAGCTGTAAGGGATATGCGATGGCAAATCCCAAGTCAGAACGCCCGCCGATCTGCCCTTCATCCCCGGCGCGGACCGGTTATCTGGATGCTTAGTTTCATTGATTTCAAAAATGCCCCAGCGCTCAGGCTGGGCTTTGGTGCCTTGGTTTCAACCCTGCTTCTGTGTTCTGGCACACCAGCGCTGGCACACCATTTGATGGAGATCATCCCAATCCAGCAGGGCCCTGTGTCAGGCCTGCTGAGTGGATTGCTTCATCCAGCCCTTGGGCCCGATCATTTACTGTTCCTTATGACAATTGGACTAGTGGGATTAGGTAACCAATTTCGCTGGGTGCTTGGCTTGTTAGCTATTGGTTTAACAGGTTCCCTGATCGGAGTCATATGGCCCCATAGCCTGCCAGGAGCAGAAGCCTGGGTGGGTGTTTCCCTAGCGATCGAAGCATTGGTACTACTTAAGCGTTTGCCAAAAACGATTCTCTTACCAGCAATTGGTGTACATGGGTTTGTACTTAGTGCTCCCGTACTTGGTTGGGAACCAACCCCGACAGCATTTTATTTTTTCGGGTTATTGATCAGCCAAGGACTATTGCTTTGGATTTCACTTACAATTATAAAAAATGTATGGATTCAATGGGGATCTACTGAAGGGTTGAAAATCATTAGTGGCATCTTGCTTGGTATTGGCACAAGTTTAGCCTGGGGAACATTGGTGCCATAGGGATGGAAAAAATTCAACAAAAACGCCTACCAGTTTTGGTAGTGACTGGTTTTCTGGGTGCGGGCAAAACAACATTATTGAGGAACTTACTAAGGCAATCGAATCAAAGACTAGCAGTGATTGTTAATGAATTTGGTGAAATTGGTATTGATGGAGCGTTGCTAAGTAGTTGTATTGAATGCGAATCAGAGCAATTTCCGGTATTGGAGCTTGCCAATGGATGCCTTTGTTGCACAGTTCAGGATGATTTTTTGCCAACGATTGAAAAATTGTTAGCCCATCCCAACCCACTGGATGGAATAGTGATCGAAACCAGTGGTCTTGCCTTGCCTGAACCTTTACTTAAAGCATTCCAATGGCCTCAAATTAAACATCGAACCCATGTATATGGGGTGGTAACTGTTGTGGATGGTGAAGCCCTGGCAGCCGGTTCAGTGCTGGGTAATTATGAGGCAATAGAAAAACAAAAACTCTCAGATCCGAGCCTTGACCATCAAGAAAGCATTGAGGATTTATTTCGAGAACAACTGGAACAGGCCGACTTAGTGCTGATATCTAGATCAGATCTGCTGAATAATGAACAGATGAAAAGTGCTAGGCAATTTCTTGCTGAACAGATTGAAATCACCCAACCGCTGCATCTCCCATCAATTCTTAAGATGGCAAATGGGGATATTTCTCCTGAATTCTTATTGGGTTTAAATCGGCCTGACATAACAGATGAAGACAAAGAGGAACACCACCACAACCATCCAGAACTTATCGCTGCATCAATTCAACTCAGGGGACATTGGCTTAAGGAGGGTTTAGCTGAATTCCTTTTAGCTGACGTGATTGGGCCTATGGCACTAATAAGGCTTAAAGGTCGTATACCAATTAAAGGAAAATCAAGGCCCTTGCAGGTGCAAGCTGTTGGCAACAGGTTAAACCTATGGTTTGAAGCGGACGGCTTAGCTAATGATCAATTGGAGCTTGTGATAATTGGTGTAAAACCGGAAGCTGATAAATTGAAATTATTGCTTGAAATGAATAATCAGGATTAATCCATCGGTAATGGTCCCTTTGTGCATATGGGCCCCCAGCAGAGTGCCCCGGCTGAATCCCAACGGGGTACAACTTTTTGCCATCCTTTTCCCTCTTGCTGGATTTGAATGGTGCCACTACCGTTATGGATAAAGCTCCAACGCTCTCGGCCCATATCCACTTGCCAACGGCTACCAGGTTCATGAACTGCAACGGAACAACTACTCCACAAACGATTGCCAACGCGACACTCAGTTTTGATCACTATTGATTCTGCTCTAACAGCAGTTGCCACAAAAAGTTGTAGCATTAGGGGTAATGGCTTTCCAAGTCCCATTGTTTCAACATTGAGATCAACTTCAACATGGCAGCTTGGAAAGCATTTGGCAGTATCAACTGCGAAGATCGCAATACTTGAATTGACCTAGTGCCGCTTTTTATTGCCAAGGTTCAGGTGCAGCTCCGCCCATCGGTGCTAGATCCTGCAGGGGAAGCAACCAGGGCCGCGGCACGCCGGCTTGGGGTAGTTGGATTAAGAAAACTTCGAATTGGCAAAGCGGTGGAGTTGGAATTAGAGGCTATCGATGAGGCAGAAGCGAGGGCAGCGGTGGAGCTGCTAAGCGATCGACTTCTGGCAAACCCAGTGACGGAGAACTGGGTTGTGAGTTTGGAGCAATGTCAATGACGGTTGGAATTGTTGTATTTCCAGGTTCAAATTGTGATCGTGACCTGGCCTGGGCCCTTAAGGGTGTATTAAATCTACCAATTAAATATCTTTGGCATGGTGAACAAAGCATCCTAAAAGTTGATGCAATTGTTTTACCTGGGGGATTTAGTTACGGCGACTATCTCCGTTGCGGAGCATTGGCCAGTTTTGCGCCCCTATTGGCGGAGGTGAAAAGTTTTGCCGAAGGAGGTGGTCCAGTGCTTGGGATATGTAATGGATTTCAGATACTCACAGAAATGGGCTTATTGCCAGGGGCATTAACAAGAAACAAAAACTTACGCTTTATTTGCTCAGATTGCGAATTGATTGTGAATCCAGGTAAAAATTTATTTTTGCAAAATTATCAGTCCAATCAAATAATTAATTGTCCCATAGCCCATGGGGAAGGTAGATATCACTGCGATCAAGAAACATTAAAGCATTTAGAACAAAACGATTTAATAGTTCTTCGCTATGCAAATAATCCAAACGGATCAATTGGAGATATAGCTGGGATCACCAATCAAAGGGGAAATGTATTAGGGATGATGCCACATCCAGAGAGAGCATGCGATCCCGTCCTTGGTGGAGTAGATGGTCAAAAAATCCTTAAAGGCCTTGTAAAAACATAATCCACTAATCCATTCAATAAAAAGCCGGAGGAAATAATTCCTCCGGCTTTTAAGTAAATCAGGAAACGCTTGCAAAAAAGTCTTTGCTACCGACAGGATCAGGATTCATTGTGCGATCACCTGGGGTCCAGTTAGCTGGACACACCTGATCAGGATTAGCCTGAACATGCTGGAAGGCTTGGAGCAACCTTAAGGTTTCTTCGACATTACGGCCAACCGCAAGGTTGTTAATCGTGGCGTGTTGAACAACACCTTCCTGATCAATAATAAAGAGTCCCCTTAAAGCTATTCCTGAATCTTCGTCGAGAACGCAGTAAGACCTGGCAATATCCTTTTTTAAATCAGCAACAAGCGGATAGGAAAGATCACCAAGTCCGCCCTTTTTACGATCTGTTTGGATCCAGGCTAGGTGGCTGAACTGACTATCAACTGAAACCCCGAGGACCTCTGTGTTTTTGCTTGTGAACTCGGAATAACGATCAGAGAATGCAGTTATCTCGGTGGGGCATACGAATGTGAAATCAAGGGGATAGAAGAACAGAACAACGTATTTTCCGCGGTAATGGGAAAGGCTGATCTCTTTAAATTCCTGGTCAACCACTGCAGTGGCAGTGAAATCAGGGGCCTGCTGGCCAACTCGAAGGGTGCCGTTGGTCATGGGTGGGCTCGGGAGATGGTTGGTTTCAGCTTAGGCGGACTATTTCCGCATAAGGACTCTCCTAACCTATCACCTTTTTCAAGCTGTGGTTGATGTAAACTGATAAAAAATCAAGCTTAATTTGTATGGGCTGGGATCCTGCCTTAATGCGCAAATACAACAACACGGGGCATTATCGCTTACTTAATCAACTACGCAGTGAGCTTAAAAACCATCCAACTCAACGGGAATCAAGGCAAAATCCAGTTCCTGTATTTAAAACACAAATAGGTACAAAGGAATTCAGACCACAGACAATTCAGAGTTCTATAACTGAGAGGGGCAGCCTATCAATTGATGAAACACAAAACAGTGAGCCCTTAAAAGAATCAGCTATTACTTCAAGCTTTAGAGAAAGGCTAAATGCAATCGAAATGCGTTAATCAATGGCTCGAGGGAGACTTGAACTCCCGACCCCGGGGTTATGAATCCCGTGCTCTAACCAGCTGAGCTACCGAGCCTTGGCAACAAAT
>Ga0233425_10007877_pt1 | contig 14596 bp, 14 predicted proteins | sample Watercolumn_Towu_2_FD_181712 | JGI IMG/M metagenome (GOLD analysis project Ga0233425, IMG submission 181712) | Freshwater microbial communities from Lake Towuti, South Sulawesi, Indonesia - Watercolumn_Towuti2014_140_MG | ecosystem: Environmental > Aquatic > Freshwater > Lake | place...
AGCGTCCGCCAGTCGGGGTGGGTCATTTCCACGCCTTGGTAACCGGGACGGACCTCGCCGAAACACTGGATGCGGGTGCCCGGGCGCAGCCGGGATTGCTGCTCGGCGGAGAAATGGAAGAAACGCAGGGTCAGCCAGCCGCTGCCGTCGGCGATGCGGCAGACCAGCGCGGAGCGCCGCCGTGCCACGATTTCCACCGCTTCCACCGAGCCCTTCACCAGCGCCCAGTCACCGACGCGCAGTTGCGCCAAAGGCCGGATGCGGGTGCGGTCCTCGTAGCGCAGGGGGAGGTGAAACAGCAGGTCCTGGGCGCTGTGGAGGTCGAGCCGGGCCAGCCGGTCCAGGGTCTTGGGTCCGATTCCCTTGAGTTTCGCCAGGGGCAGGTGCTCCAGTCCCTTTTCCGTGGCCATGCCGGGGCTTGCGGGCGGCGGATCGCCGTCAGCTCAATTCCAGCACCGCGTCCATCTCGACCCCGGCACCGCGGGGCAGGGAGGCGACGCCGATGGCGGCGCGGGCCGGATAGGGCGCCGCGAAGTAGCCCGCCATGATCTCGTTGACCAGCGGGAAATGGCCGAGGTCGGTCAGGAACACGTTGAGCTTGACCACGTCCTCCAGGCTGCCCCCGGCGGCGGCGGCGACCGCCGCCAGATTGTCGAAGACCCGCCGGATCTGCTGCTCTACGCCGCCGGCCACCAGCTCCATGGTGGCCGGGTCGAGGGGGATTTGTCCCGACAGGTACACGGTGGAGCCGACCCGGACCGCCTGGGAATAGGTTCCGATCGCCCTGGGGGCGGCGTCAGTCAGGATAATTTGCCTTGTCATGCTTGCGTTTCCTGGACTCCGATCGGACCCGGGAGATCTTCAGCACCACGCTCAGCTTGCGCAGCTCCCGCATGACGTTGGCGAGATGGACCCGGTCCTTGACGGTGAGGGTGATCAGATCGGTGGAGGTTTGGCTGTCCTGGTTGGTGATCTGCACGTTCTCGATGTTGGAGCGCATGCTGGAAATGGTGGAGGCCACCTTGGCCAGGGTACCCACCTGGTTCAGCAGGTCGAGACGGATTTCCACCGGAAATTCGCCCACCACGTGGCGATGCCACTCGACGTTGAGGGGACTGAACTGCTTCTTGCGGACGTCGGGCAGGTTCTTGCAGTCGCCCACGTGGATCACGATGCCCTTGCCGGGGTTGAAATAGCCGACGATGGGATCCCCCGGGATCGGCTTGCAGCACTTGGCCAGATTCACCACCATCCCTTCCGAGCCCTTGATGATGAGGGGGGCCAGGGGTTTGCCGGCGGCGCCGGCGGTTTCGGTCAGCACCCCGTCGTGGGTGAGGAGCCGGACCACCAGAAACGGCAGCCGGTTGCCCAGACCGATGTCCTCCAGCAGCGCCTCCAGGTTGGCCACCTCCAGCTTTCTGAGCAATTCCGCCAGCCGCGCGCTGCTGACGTTGTCCAGCTGCATGCCGTGCTCCCCCAGCTCCTTTTCCAGCAGCCGGCGGCCGAAGGTGATGGCCTCCTGCTTCTTGAAGTTGCGCAAATAGGCGCGGATGGCGGAACGCGCCTTGGCGGTGACGACGAAGTTAAGCCACATGGGGTTGGGGCGCGCCCAGGCGGCGGTGACGATTTCCACCGTCTGGCCGTTGGCGAGCACCGTCTGCAGCGGCGACAGCACCCGGTCGATGCGCGCGGAGACACAGGAATTGCCGATGTCGGTGTGCACCGAATAGGCGAAGTCCACCACCGTCGAGCCCTGCGGCAGCTTGACGATGCGGCCCTTGGGGGTGAGCACGTAGACCTCGTGCTGGAACAGGTCGACCTTGAGGTTGTCGAGGAATTCCAGGGAATCGCCGGCGTTCTTCTGGATTTCCAGCAGGTCGCGCAGCCACTCGTGGGCGCGGATCTGCGAATTGGAGACGGGGCCGGTTTCGGTCTTGTAGAGCCAATGGGCGGCGATGCCGGATTCCGCCAGCCGATTCATGCTGCGGGTGCGGATCTGGATCTCCAGGGGCTGTCCGGCAGGGCCCACCAGCACCGTGTGCAGGGACTGGTAGCCGTTGGCCTTGGGCACCGCGATGTAGTCCTTGAAGCGGCCGGGAACCGGCTTGTACAGGTTGTGGACGATGCCCAGCGCCCGATAGCACTGGTCCACCTGGTCGACGATGACGCGGAAGGCGTAGACGTCCATCACTTCGTTGAAGGACAGATGCTTGCCGCGCATCTTCTGGTACAGGCTGTAGAGATGCTTCTCGCGCCCGGTGACGTGGCAGTTGTCGAGGCCGGATTCCGCCAGCCGCTTGTTGATGGACTGCTCCACCGTGGCCACCACCTCCTTGCGGTTGCCGCGGGCCTTGCGCACCGCGCTGGCGAGGACCCGCGAGCGCAGCGGGTGGAGGGCGGCGAAGCCCCTTTCCTCCAGGTCCAGGCGCATTTCGTTCATGCCCAGGCGGCTGGCGATGGGGGCGTAGATGTCCAGGGTCTCGCGGGCGATGCGGCGGCGCCGTTCCGGGCTCATCACGTCCAGCGTCTGCATGTTGTGCAGGCGGTCCGCCAGTTTCACCAGGATCACCCGCAGGTCCTTGACCATGGCCATGACCATCTTGCGCACGTTCTGCGCCTGGGCTTCGGCCCTGGATTTGCAATCGAGCTGGGTCAGCTTGCTGACCCCGTCCACCAGTTCCGCCACTTCCGGGCCGAAGGATTCCGCCAGCTGGCTCTTGGTGACGGGGGTATCCTCGATGACGTCGTGGAGCAGGGCCGCCATCACGCCCCTGGCGTCCATGCGCAGCGACGCCAGGATGGTGGCGACCGCGATGGGGTGGCAGATATAGGGTTCGCCGCTGACCCGGAACTGTCCCTCGTGGGAGCGGGCCGCCATCAGATAGGCGCGTTTCACTTCCTCCACCTGGCTCTCGTCGAGATACTCGTGGAGCATCCCGCAGAGCCGGCGGATCAGCTTCTCCTGGGGGAGTTCGGTGGGTTCGGCGGGCAGCGGGAGCAGCTCGCGGGTGCCGTCGGTAGCCGCGAACAAGCCCGCGGGGCGGCACTCCAGGGCCGGATCAGTGCGCTGGTACACAACCGAATTGCTCGGCTTTCCGGCCATGGCGGCGAGTGGGGCAGGGGTCAGAGGTCGTCGTCCAGGTCCGCCAGGTCGTCGTCGCGGACCTTGAAGGCCGGCCGGTTGATGGTGAAGCGCTCGTGCTTGACCGGCTCGTTGAGATATTCGCGGGTGATCAGGTTGGCGGCGATTTCCCGCAGTGCCATGACCGTCGGCTTGTCGTTCTGCCAGGGCAGCTTGGCGTCATCGGAGTGCCGGGCCAGCTGGCGGGCCCGCTTCGATGCCAGCAGCACCAGCTGAAAGCGGTTGTCCACCTTGTCCAGGCAGTCTTCTACGGTTACTCGCGCCACGTGCTTACCTCTCTCAAGATCAAGTTGCTGAAAAAACAAAAATATGACTACTCTTATAGCCTTTTTATCCCAATCCGCGCCGGCTGTACAGCCTCGCCGCCCTGGGACGATCGGGACTAGCCCCGTTCTTCGAGGATGGCGACCGCCGGCAGGATCTTGCCTTCCAGGTATTCCAGGAAGGCGCCGCCGGCGGTGGAGATGTAGGAAACCCGGTCGTAGATGCCGTATTTCTGGATGGCCGCGATGGTGTCGCCGCCGCCGGCCAGGGTGAAGGCGGAGGTGGCGGCGATGGCGTCAGCCACGGTCCTGGTGCCGGCGCCGAACTGGTCGAACTCGAACACCCCCACCGGGCCGTTCCACACCACGGTGCCGGCCTTCATGATGACGTCCGCCAGCTGCTGCGCGGCCTTGGGCCCGATGTCGAAGATCATGTCGTCGGCGGTCACTTCGCCCGCCGATTTCAGCAGCGCCGGCTCATCGGGGTCGAACCGCTTGCCCGTCACCACGTCTTCCGCGATGGGAATGGTGGCGCCGCGGGCGTTCATCTTGTCCATCAGGATGCGGGCGGTGGGGACCAGGTCGTCCTCGCACAGGGACTTGCCCACCGGCTTGCCGACCGCCTTGAGGAAGGTGTTGGCGATGCCGCCCCCCACCACCAGCTGGTCGACCTTTTCCGACAGCGATTCCAGCACCGTCAACTTGGTGGAGACCTTGCTGCCGCCGACGATGGCCACCAGCGGCCGGGCCGGATTGGCCAGGGCCTTGCCGAGGGCATCCAGTTCCTCGCACAGGAGGATGCCGGCGCAGGCCACCGGCGCGAACTTGGCGATGCCGTGGGTGGAGGCTTCGGCGCGGTGGGCGGTGCCGAAGGCGTCCATCACGAAGACGTCGCAGAGAGCGGCATATTTCTTGGCGGTGTCGTCGACGTTCTTCTTCTCGCCCTTGTTGATGCGGCAATTCTCCAGCAGCACCAGTTCGCCCTCGGCCACCTCGAAGCCACCGTCGACCCAATCCCTGATCAGCCGCACCGACTTGCCGAGGCGGCCGGCGATGTCGTCGGCCACCGGCTGAAGCGAGTTCTCCGCGGTCCACACGCCTTCCTCCGGGCGGCCCAAGTGGGAGGTAACCATGACCCTGGCGCCGGCGCCGAGGCAATGGTTGATGGTCGCCATGGAGGCAGTGATGCGGGCGTCGGAGGTCACCTTGCCGTCTTTGACCGGGACGTTCAGGTCGGCGCGGATGAACACCCGCTTGCCTTTTAGGTCCAGGTCGGTCATGCGTTTGAAGCCCATTGAGGTCTCCTGCTGGTGGGTTTGGGAAAGGTTGCCGCGCTGGGCTACCCGGTCTCGGCGGGCGCAGTGTTGCGGGAGCTGAAGAAGCGGTGCAGTCAGGCCTGGGCCCGCCACTTGATGGAGCAGCCCATGCTGGCGATTTGTTCGGTGGGACCCCGCCCGGTCTCGGCGACGAGCTTCATGGCCTCGAACAGGTCGCGGCGCGCAGCGGGCGCGGCCGGCTGCTTGCCACTGGCATCAAGGCGGCCGCGGTACTGCAGTTCCAGCTTGGCGTTGTAACCGAAGAAGTCCGGGGTGCAGACGGCGCCGTAGGCCCTGGCGACCTCCTGGCTGGCGTCCAGCAAATAGGGGAACGGGTAGTCGTACTCGCGGGCCACCGCCTGCATGTTGTCGAAGGAGTCCTCCGGATAGTCGGAGGGATCGTTGGACATGACGGCCACGCTGCCGATACCGTGGCGCTGCAGTTCCCGGACGTCGCGGATGAGGCGCTCGCGGATCGCCTTGACGTAAGGACAGTGATTGCAGATGAACATCACCAGCAGGCCCTTGTCGCCGCGGCACTGCCGGAGGGGCCAGGTGTTGCCGTCGGTGCCCGGCAGGGTAAAGTCGATCGCCGGAAGGCCGAATTCGCAGACCGGAGTTTGCACTAAAGCCATGAGTTCAGTCCTGACGAGATGACGGCGGATCATACCAGAGATGCGACCGCCCGTCTCATTCCGCAAGCCTTTGAACTATAGTGATGCCAACTCCTCTCGGTATCGCCATGAAACGCCTGATCGCCCTGCTGGTTCTGCTGCTGACGGCTGCCTCCGCTACCGGCGCCGGTCCCGGCGACATTCGGCTGCTGATCGATACCTCCGGCAGCATGAAGCAGAACGATCCCCATAATCTCCGGGTCCCGGCCCTGAAATTGCTGGTGAATCTGTTTCCCGCCGGCACCCGCGCCGGCGTCTGGCTGTTCGACACCCACCCGCAGGTGCTGGTGGCGCCCGCGGCGGTGGACGAGAAATGGCGCGGCGAGGCTCTGCGGGGCGCGGATCGGATCCACGCCCGCGGCCAGTTCACCCACATCGAGGAGGCGCTGCAGGCGGCCTCCAGCGACTGGGACCCGGTTCCGGCCGCACCGGACCAGCGCCACATCGTCCTGCTCACCGACGGTGTGGTCGACGTTTCCAAGAATGCGGCGGACAGCGAGGCATCGCGCCGCCGCGTCATCGAGGAAGTGCTGCCGGCCTTGCAGCGCCAGGGAGTCAAGCTGCACACCATCGCCCTGTCGGACCAGGCCGACCAGGACCTGCTGCGGCAACTGGCGCTGGCCACCGACGGCTGGAACGAAATCGCCGCCGATGCGGAGAGCCTGCAGCGCAGTTTCATGCAGATGTTCAACCAGACCACGCCCCACGACAGCCTGCCGCTGCAGGACAACCGTTTCAACGTGGACGCCGCTGTCAAGGAGTTCACCGTGCTGGTGCTGCTGCACCCGGGAGCCAAGCCAACCCGGCTGCTGGCGCCGGATCACTCCGAGATCACCCAGGCCAAGCCGGCTCAGGATACCCGCTGGGTACACGAGGCGGGCTACGATCTCGTCACCGTCGCCAACCCGCCGGCCGGGTCATGGGAGCTCGATGCGGAAACCGATCCGGCCAATCAGGTGCTGGTGGTCACCGACCTGAAAATGCGTGCCGAACCCTTCCCGTCCTATCTCACCGCGGACGACCGACCCACTCTTTCGGTGCACTTCGCAGAGCACGAGGAAGTCATCAGGCGGGAGGATTTCCTGGCACTGATCCAGGTGGCGGCGAAGCTGTCCGGGCCTGATGGCAAAACCAGGGAGATCGTCCTTCTGCGGGGGCCCGAAGCGTCGGAGCGGTTTCGGGCTGGCATCGAGGAAGCGATCTCTCCGGGGCAATACACGCTGAAGATGGTCGCCGACGGGCGCACCTTCCAGCGTGAGATGAGCCAGGAATTCCAGGTCATCGCAGCACCCATCAAGGTGCATGCGGAGAGCGTGGGCGAAGGCGAGGAAGCCAGGGTGCGGATCACGCTGATGCCGGAGCCCGAGGCCTTGGTGCCGGATACCTTGCAGATCGGGGCCAGAGCGGTCCACGGCGACGGCCACACGGTGACCGCGGAGGCGGTGCGCGAGGGCGATGTCTGGCGGCTGGAGGTGAAGCCGCCCGCGGCCGGAGGCAAGCTCATCGTCAATCTGACGGCCACCGCCAAGACGCCGGATGGGCATGACCTCCAGATCGCCCTCAAGCCCGTCATCCTCGGCGGAGCGGAAGCGGCTGATGCGCATCCGCCGGCGCCGCAGGCGTCGCCCGCCGCCGACCATCTTCCCAGGGTCAGGCCGGAGTGGCTGAAGACCGCGGCCATCGCCGGTGGCATCAACATCGTGGCCGGCGTGTTCGGCTTCCTGGTCTACCGGGTGCTGCGCAAACGCAGCCAGGCCGCCATTGATGACTTGCTCAGCAAGCTCTCTCCCTAAACGTTCCCATCACACAGCGGCACGCCATGATCGAGATTCACGCACTCACTGCGGTTCTGGGAACGGAATTCCTGCTGGTACTGCTGGCCGGCCTGGTCTACCTGCTCTGGCGCAGCCGCCGCACCAACCGGCGCGAGCAGGCCAGCGCCGGTGCTCTGGTGGAGAAGGTCAACGCCGAGATGGACGCACGCCTGGACCACCTCGGCGGCCGCTTGTTCAACTCCCTGGCCAATCTGTCGGAGGACGCCCGGCGCCAGTCGGTGCTGGCGGTGGCGGTCAAGGAGAACGAGCTCTACCGTCACGTCATCCGCGCCTTTCTGGATCGCGACGCCAGCAAGCTAGCGCAGCTCGACGTCTACGTGCAGGGGGTTTCCGAGCCCTACCTGCAGCTGATCGCGGACCTGATCGAGCACCTGCAGGCGCAAGCCCGTTTGCCCGAGGAAGCGGTGCGCGAATGGGAGGGGCGGCTGGCCGCCGCCGAGGCGGCCGGAACGGAGGCGCGGTCCAAGGCGGAGCGCATCAACCGCCAGTTGGCGCTGGCGCTCAATATCCTCGACGAAGTATCCAGCGAATACGCCAAGATGTTCAACGAAACCACATCGGCGGAGGAATTGCAGAATAGCCGGTCGCGCATGCTGGCGGCGTTCGGGCGGACGGAGCGCGATGCGGTGGCGGAGATCCTTCCGGCACTGCCGGATTCCGACTCGCGGGATGAGCCGTGACTTACATCGTCTGGATCATGCTGGGTGAGCTGCTGTTGCTGTCGGTGGTGGCCAGCGTCGGTACCTTGGTCGCGGCGCGGCGCCGCCAGCGTCGCCTGCTGGCGGCGGTGGAGGGCCTGCTGGAGCACGGCCGCGACGACGAGAAGCGGCGGCTGGAGGATTTGCGCGATCGTTGCGGCGAGCGCCTGCACCTGGATCCATCCGGTGCCGAGCAACTGGCGCAGGCCATCGTCGGCGGAGAACGGCGTTGCGCGGCCGCCCTGGCCCACTGCCTGCTGCAGCAGGATTCCTCGGCCTGGAACCAATTGGCCGATGCAATCGGCAGTGTGGCCGATGCCCAACTGGCGGTGATCGCGGAAGTCGCCGCAGCGCGGCTGCAAGCCGGCGGCGTGGTGTCGGCGCCGGCGGGGACGCGGGTGGAGTTCGCCGACCACCGGTTGCAGCAGGCCGAGGACGGCGAGACGGCGCCAGCCGCCGCCGAGCCGGTGCGGGAAGATCTGCTGGCTGCCCTGTTGGATGGGGAATTGGAAGCGGCCGCGATGGAGCGGGTGGCCGGCGCCGATCCGGCAACGGCGGAGCCGGGGTCTGCCGAGGCGGGACCCGGCACGGAGATTACCGGCACGGAGCCGGTGGAGTCCGGCGAAGCAGAGCCCGAGGCCGGCGCTCCGGAAGGGACCGAGGCCGCGTCACCGGAGGACGAAACCGGCAGCTCCGCGGCTGCTGCGGTGGAGGAGTCTCCGCGCAGCGGCGGCAAGCACCGCCGTTTGCCGGAAAACCCGCTTTACGGCATGGCACCAGCGGATGTCGGGTTGTCGCAAGATCTGGATCTGGATGCACCAGCGCCGGCGCCGGGCGCTTCGCCTGGCGGCGAACCGATCGCAGCCGCGGAAGCCTCACCGGACGTCGCGGCAGTGGCCGATCACTCGGCGCTGTCGGAGCTGGAGGCGGCCTTGGAGCATCTGCCGTTAGACCCGGCCGATGAGCCGCAAGCGGCTGCGCCGGTTCCGGATTCCGGGCTTGCCTCCGGGACGCCGGTCAAGGAACGCGGCAAGCGCCGCGGTTCAACGAAACGCCGCAAGAAACAATCCGAGTCCGGTGCCGCCGAGAATGCCGGCGACGAGGCTTAAACGCTCTGCCGACAGCCATGGCTGCGGGGCCGAAATGGCCACCATCACCGCGGCGACCAGCAGCGCCGCCGCCATCATCCCTTGCACCTGGCGCCGTTGACCGCGTGCCAGCTGTTCCCGCAGATTCTCCAATTCCCGCGATGCGATCTGGACCCGAAGATGGCCGCGGCCCAGGTTCATCAGCGCCTGATGCAGCAGGCCCGGCATTTCCGGCCATTGGCGCGCCCATTCCGGAATGTGGCCACGCAGCTTGCGGTAGACCATCTGGGGGCCGACCTGGGACTTGAACCAGTTTTCCAGAAACGGCTTGGCGGTCTGCCACAGGTCCAGGTCAGGGTACAGGTCGCGCCCGAGGCCTTCGATGTTGAGCAGTGTCTTCTGCAGCAGCACCAGTTGCGGCTGTACCTCCATGTCGAAGCGGCGGGCCACCTGGAACAGCCGCAACAGCAGGTGGCCGTAGGAGATTTCCTTCAGCGGCTTTTCGAAGATGGGTTCGCACACGGCACGAATGGCGGACTCGAACTCCTCAATGCGGGTGGTGGGCGGCACCCAGCCGGATTCCACGTGCATCTCGGCCACCCGCCGGTAGTCGCGCTTGAAGAAGGCCAGGAAGTTCTCCGCGACATAGTGCTGGTCGGCCTTGGACAAGGTGCCGACGATGCCGAAGTCCACGGCAATGTATTGTCCGGGCGGCGCCACGAAAATATTGCCGGGGTGCATGTCGGCGTGGAAGAAATTGTCGCGGAACACCTGGGTGAAGAAGATCTCCACCCCGCGCTGGGCGAGCAGCTTGAAATCCGCCCCTTCGCGCCGGAGCCTGGCGATGTCGCCCACCGGGATGCCCTGGATGCGCTCCATTACCAGCACCGAACGGCGCGTGTGTTCCCAGTGGATGCGGGGAATGTAGAGCATCTCGGAATTCTCGAAGCGGCGCCGGATTTCCGTGGCGTTGGCCGCTTCCCGGACCAGGTCCAATTCGTCAAGGATGGTCTTTTCGAACTCCGCCACCACTTCCACTGGCCGCAGACGGCGGGCTTCCGGCCAGAAACGGCGGGCCAGCTTGGCCAGTTCGTAGAGCAGACCGATGTCGGAGCGGATGCGCTTTTCCACGCCGGGCCGCAACACCTTGACCACCACGTCGTCGCCGTTGCGCAGCCGCGCCCGGTGCACCTGGGCGATGGAGGCGGAGGCCAGGGGATTCTCGTCGAACTCGGCGAACAGCTCGGCCACCGGCTGACTCAGGACCTGCTCGATGATGAGCCGGGCCTGGCGGCCATCGAAGGGGGGGACGCGGTCCTGCAGCTTCACCAATTCCTCCGCCACGTCTTCCGGCAGCAGGTCGCGGCGGGTCGACAGGGCCTGGCCGAATTTGACGAAGATCGGACCCAGGTCTTCCAGTGCGCGGCGAATGCGCTCGCCGCGGGGGATGTTGCTGGCGCGGGTCCAGTAGCCGGGGGTGACGGCTTGCAGAAAGCGGACCGGGCGGAACAAATGGGTGGCAAGGATCAAATCGTCCAGGCCGTGCCGCATCAGCACCCACTGGATGTGCAGGAGTCGCTGCAAGCTGCCGATGCGCATGGGAACGGGGATGACTGGGAGGGGAACGGCTAGGACTTCGGGGTCGAGGCGGCGCGGAGCCGGTCGATGCGCGCTTCCAGGCGGTCGGCGTCGGCGCGCAGGGTGTCCACCGCGCGCAGCCATTCCTCGCCCTCTGCCGGGCTCGGCAGAGCGCGCACCTCTTCCTGCAGATATTCCGCAGCGTCTTGGCGCAGCGCGGCCCCAGTGTCGGCCGACCAGCGGCGGGTGGCGCCCAGCAGTTCCAGCAATCCGGCGGCCGGCGCCGAGCCGATGGCTCCCGCCAGGAAACCGTGCCAGTCGATTGCCAGATGATCGAGCAGGCGCTGGAACGACCGCGCGGTCTTCATGTCGCCGTCGATGCGGATGTCACCGCCGAACAATCCCTGCTCTGGGGAGGCGCTCAGCCGCACCCGCAGGAAGCCCAGCCAGCTTCCGGTCAGGCACACGTCCGCCGGGTTGCCGGGGGCGCTGTCGATCTGGAACCCCCGGCCGGTGCCGGTGAGGACCACGCTCAGCGGGGGATGCCGCAAGTCCAGCGCGATCTGCTTGCCGGCCAAGGGTTCCAGCAATTCCCCGGCGTTCGGGGCCAGCGCCAGAAAGCGCTGCACCGCCGCTTCCAGCAGGTCGGCAAAAGGCGCCAGCAGGGGCAGTTGGCTAGGCGGCATCGGTCAGGGCTTGTAGCCGCGGTGCACGGCGACGATGCCGTGGGTCAGGTTGAAGTACTCGCAGCGCGCGAACCCGGCCTGCTCCATCATGGCCTTCAGCCTTTCCTGGTTCGGGTGCATGCGGATGGATTCGGCCAGGTAACGGTAGCTGTCGGCGTCGCCGGCGATCCATTTCCCCAGCAACGGCAGCAGCTTGAAGGAATACAGGTCGTAACCCTTGCGCATCAGTTCACCCTGCACCTCGGAGAATTCCAGGATGATGGCACGGCCGCCCGGCTTGAGCACCCGCAGGATGGACTGCAGCGCGGTTTCCTTGTGGGTGACGTTGCGCAGGCCGAAGGCGATGCACACGCAGTCGAAGCGGTCGTCGGCGAAGGGCAGCTTCTCCGCGTCGATCTGGGCGTAGCGGACGTTGCCGCAGATGCCCTCGTCGAGCAGCCGATCCCGGCCCCGGCTCAGCATCGCGGCGTTGATGTCCGACAGCACCACCTGGCCGGTGGCGCCGACCCGCCTCTGGAACAGCGCCGTCATGTCGCCGGTGCCGCCGGCCAGATCCAGCACCGATTCGCCCGGGCGGACGTGGCTCAGCTGCAGGGCGATGCGTTTCCAGATGCGATGGATGCCGAGCGACATCAGGTCGTTCATCACGTCGTACTTGTCGGCGACGGAGTCGAACACGTTCCGCACCAGCTTGGCCTTTTCTCCGAAGGGAACGTCGCGGAAGCCGAAATGGGTCTTGTCGTGGGTCATGGCGAAATCGATTGGCAAGAAGTGGTTCAGGCCGAGCGCCGGGTGATGCCGGCTTCCCGCAGCTTGTGCAGGTATTCGCCCCAAAGTTGCTTCTGGTGCATTCCCAGATGGTACAGGATCTCCCAGGAAAAGATGCCAGTATTGTGGCCGTCGCTGAAGCTCGGAGAAATGGCGTAGTTGCCCACCGGCCGGATGTCGACGATGGTGACGTCCTCCTTGTTGGCCTGCAGGGTTTCCTGCCCTGGACCGTGGCCGCGGACCTCTGCCGAGGGGGAATAAACTCGGAGATACTCGCAGGGCAGTTCGAAGCAGTTGCCGTCGTCGAACTGGACCTCGAGGATGCGGGATCGCTGATGGAACCGGATGTCGGTGGGGGTGGGCATGGGGCTCACAGGATGTAGCGGCTGAGGTCTTCGTCCTTGGCCAGTTCGCCCAAGTGCCGGTCGACGTATTCGGCATCAACCACCACGCTGTCTCCGGCGTGATCCGCCGCGGCGAAGGACAAGGTTTCCAGCAGCCGCTCCAGCACCGTGTGCAGGCGGCGGGCACCGATGTTCTCGGTCTTCTCGTTCACTTCGTAGCTGATCTGGGCGATGCGAGACAGGCCGTCGGGCCGGAACTCCAGGCTCACCCCCTCGGTGGCCAGCAGCGCAGCGTATTGCTCCGTCAGCGAAGCATCGGGTTCGGTGAGGATGCGGACGAAGTCCTCGGCGGTCAAGGCGTCCAGTTCGACCCGGATCGGGAACCGGCCCTGCATTTCCGGGATCAGATCCGACGGCTTGGCCAGATGGAAGGCGCCGGAGGCGATGAACAGAACGTGATCGGTGCGGATCATGCCGTACTTGGTGCTCACCGTGCAGCCTTCCACCAGGGGCAGCAGATCGCGCTGCACGCCCTCGCGGGAGACGTCGGGGCCGCCGTAGTCGGATCGCTTGCAGATCTTGTCGATTTCGTCGAGGAACACGATACCGTTTTGCTCCACGGCTTCCACCGCCCGCAGCTTGACGTCCTCCTCGTTGACCATCTTCGACGCCTCCTCTTCCCGGAGCAGCTTGAGGGCATCTCGGATGCGCAGTTTGCGCGTCTTCTTGCGCCCGCTGCCCATGTTCTGGAACAGGCTCTGCAACTGGCTGCTCATTTCCTCCATCCCCGGTGGCGCCATGATCTCCACTCCCACCGGATTGGCCTGCAGTTCCAGTTCGATCTCCTTGTCGTCCAAATCGCCGTTGCGCAGCTTCTGGCGGAATTTCTGGCGGGTGGGGGAATCAGCGGTGTCGCCGCTGTCGCTCCAGGAGTCGGTACCGGGCAGCAGCACCTGCAGGATGCGCTCTTCCGCCGCCAGTTCGGCACGGGTTTCCACCTTGCTTAGCTCCGCCTGCCGGGTCTGCTTGATGGCCGCATCGACCAGGTCGCGGATGATGGACTCCACATCGCGCCCCACGTAGCCGACTTCGGTGAACTTGGTCGCCTCCACCTTGATGAAGGGCGCCTGCGCCAGCCTGGCGAGACGGCGTGCGATCTCGGTCTTGCCGACCCCGGTGGGGCCGATCATGAGGATGTTCTTGGGGGTGATCTCGTCCCGCATGGCGGCGTCGACCCGGCTGCGCCGCCAGCGGTTGCGCAGGGCGATGGCTACCGCCCGCTTGGCGGCGGTCTGGCCGACGATGTGCTTGTCCAGTTCGTGGACGATCTCCCGCGGGGTCATTTGGGTCATGGTTGCTCGGGAACCTCTTGCTGGCCATCCAGCGCTTCGATGGTCAGGTTATGGTTGGTGTAGATGCAGATGTCGGCGGCAATGTGTAGGGACCGCTCGACGATATCGACGGCGCTCAGTTCGGTATTTTCCCACAAGGCCCGGGCCGCGGCCTGGGCGAACGGACCGCCGGAGCCGATGGCAATCAAACCGTTTTCCGGTTCGATGACATCGCCGGTACCGGAGATGATCAGCGAGCTCTTGCCGTCGGCCACCGCCAGCAGCGCCTCGAGGCGGCGCAACATGCGATCGGTGCGCCAGTCCTTGACCAGCTCCACTGCGGCCTTGGTCAGGTTGCCGCGCTGTTTTTCCAGCTGCCCTTCGAATCGCTCGAACAAGGTGAAGGCGTCGGCCGTGGCACCGGCGAATCCGGCCAGAACCTTGCCGTGATAAAGACGGCGCACCTTGCGGGCATTGCCTTTCATGACCGTGTTGCCCAGTGTCACCTGGCCATCACCGCCGATGACCACCGAGTCGCCGCGCCGCACCGAGACAATCGTGGTGCCGTGAAATTGTTCCACCGTGTTCATCCTTAACTTGTTTGGGAAATGGATTGGACCGCGAATTTTACACGCTTTGGGTAGCTGCGGCTCCAGAAGCAAACCTATATGAATCGAAAGGACGCGGAAAATCCCTTGACCACCGTCGCGATGTCTGTAAAATGTCCGTTCTTCGCAGTGTCTGGCTGAAAGGGCGCTGGATCTGGAACAGTTCGAGAACAAAGAATTTGTGTGGGCGCTGTTGGTTGGTGTTTCGCTGAGACATCGGCAACTGTGTTCACAGCACACGTCGATAGAGTAAGTAGAGTTAAAT
>Ga0233425_10007878_pt1 | contig 14595 bp, 13 predicted proteins | sample Watercolumn_Towu_2_FD_181712 | JGI IMG/M metagenome (GOLD analysis project Ga0233425, IMG submission 181712) | Freshwater microbial communities from Lake Towuti, South Sulawesi, Indonesia - Watercolumn_Towuti2014_140_MG | ecosystem: Environmental > Aquatic > Freshwater > Lake | place...
CCGTGCAAGTGGAAGGGCTTCAGCCTCGACGGCAAGGGCAACGACGTGACGGTCGAGGAAGTCGAGATGGCCGTCGAGAAGATCGAGCGCGGCTGATAGCAGCGTACGATCGCTCGCGGTTCCGCTCCCCTTCGCGCTCCACCTGATCTATCTTCCAATCCACGACAACGCAGCCAGCCAAGGGGTGACTCATGGCGTTCAAGACCGAGTTCGAGTTCACGCTGCCCAAGGGCTTCGTGGACAAGGACGGCACCGTGCACAAGAAGGGGGTCATGCGTCTGGCCACGGCCAAGGACGAGATCCTGCCGCTGCAGGACTACCGCGTGCAGCAGAACCGGGCCTACCTGGTGGTCATCCTGCTGTCGCGCGTCATCGAGCGCCTGGGCACGCTCACGTCGATCAACCCCGCCGTGATCGAGGGCCTGTTCAGCGCCGACCTGGCGTACCTGCAGGAGTTCTACCGCAAGATCAACGAAGAGGGCACCAGCAAGCTGAAGGCCACGTGCCCGGCCTGCAAGCACGAGTTCGAGGTCGACATCGGGTCCGGCGTGGGGGAATGATCAGCTACCCCCTGGACCGACTGTACCAGGAGGTAGCGTACATCGCCTACCACTTCCACTGGGCCTACGACGACGTGCTGGCCATGGAGCACGCCGAGCGGCAGGTGTGGATCAAGGAGATCTCCGCCATCAACAAGGAGATCAACGAATCCCGCAGGTAGGCGCCTGCGTGGTAGCGGGTTGAGGTGACCGCATGAGCAACGTCCGACCGCCGGGCGTCTATCTCGACAACGATCTCCAGCATCGGCACGCCGCCCTGGCCCTGTACCCCACGGGCATCCCCGGCTTCCTGGGCCTCACGCAGCGCGGACCGCTCAACGTGCCCGTGCGCATCACCAACCTCGAGGCGTTCCAGCGCGTGTTCGGGCACCTGGGGCACGGCACCTTCCTCGAGCCGTCGCTCAAGGGCTTCTTCGAGAACGGCGGGCGCGAGTGCTTCGTGCTCCGCGTGGCCCACCAGCGCGAGAACGGCCCGGGACTCCCCGCCCGGGCGGCCCAGGCCGACGTACGCGATCCCAAGAGCCGGCGCCGCTACCTGGTGCGCGCGTCCAGCGAGGGCTCGTGGGGCAACGACATCCGCTTCAAGGTCGAGCGGCGGCCCGCGCGCCTTCAGACGGTGCTCACGCTCGACGTCGCCGAGGGCGAGGCCGTGCTCACCCTCAAGTCCGTGGCGGGCTTGACGCGCGGCACCGCCCTCCGCCTCCGCGACGAGCAGGGCGAGACGTGGCGCTTCGTGCAGGCCACGGGCGGCAAGCAGGTGGCGCTCGACGCGCCCCTCGACCGCGCGTTCAAGTCCAGCGCTCCCACCCTGGTCGACACCCTCGAGTTCGACCTGTCGGTGCGGTCGCGCGACGAGCACGAGACCTTCCGCAACCTCTCGGTGGCGCCGTTCTCCGACGACTTCTTCGCGCGGGTGGTCAGCGAGCGCTCCCGCCTGGTGCGCATCGACGAGCTCAGCCCCGAGGCCGCGCTGCCCGACAGCGTGCCGGCCGAACGCGACTGGACGGCGCTCGAGGGCGGCGAGGACGGGATGTTCACCGTCACGCCGGCCGACTTCATCGGCGCCTCGGCCCAGGTGGGCGTTCGCAGCGGCCTGCTGGCGTTCGAGGCCATCGAGCAGGTCGACCTGCTCGTGATGCCCGACCTCATGTGGTGCGTCGAGCGCAGCGAGGGGTTCCGTTCGCCCAAGGACGTCGAGATCGTCCAGCAGGAGGCCATCGCCCTGTGCGAGCGGTTGCGCGACCGCATGGCCATCCTCGACATCCCGCCCTCCCAGGGGACGCGCTCGGCCATCCAGTGGCGCAAGATGTTCGACTCGTCCTACGCGGCGTTCTACTATCCGTGGGTCGCCGTGCACCAGGGCGGCGTCGAGCAGAAGGTGCCCGCGTCGGGGTTCGTCGCCGGGGTCATCGCGCGGGTCGATCGATCGCGCGGCGTGTTTCATCCTCCGGCCAACGAGACCATCGAGAGCGCGGTCGACCTGGAACTGATCTTGCAAGACAAAGACCTCGGAGAACTGAACCGCGAAGGCATCAATTGCCTCAAGTCCTTCCCGACCCGCGGCATCCGCATCTGGGGCGCGCGCACGGCCAGCAGCGACCCGATGCAGCGCTACGTCAACGTGCGGCGCGAGATCGGGGCCATCGTCAAGACGCTGTCGCGCGACCTGCAGTGGGTCGTGTTCGAGCCCAACGACTCGGGGCTCTGGAAGCGCGTGGCGATGGACGTGCAGTTCTTCCTCTACGACCTGTGGAAGCAGGGCTTCTTCCGGGGTGGCAGCCCCGAGGACGCCTTCTTCGTGAAGTGCGACTCCGAGAACAACCCGCCCGATGTTCGCGAGGCGGGCATGGTGGTGGTCGACGTGGGCGTCTCGCCGGTGCGGCCGGCCGAGTTCGTGACGTTCACCATCACGCAGACGGCCGACGAGCACGGGCCCGGCGTGGGCGTCTAGGGACCCCGGCCGGGCGCGCATTCCTGGCAGACGGGAGGTAGGTCATGGACTTCGGGAAGATCGGCTCGAACGTCGCGGGCGGCGCGGCCGGAAAGATCGGCGAGAAGGCGTTGGGGGCGGCCACCAGCGGGTTGGCCAAGATCCCCGGCGTGGGGGGCATCCTGTCCCGCACGCTGAGCGCCTATGCCAGCGCGGCGGCGGGCAACGAGTACCCGAACGTCGCGTTCCGATTCAACGTCGAGATCGACGGCATCGTGGCGGCGCAGTTCACCGAGATGGCCGGCGCCGACTGGGAGATGGCCCCCGAGAGCTTCCACGAGGGTGGCCTGAACTTCCACCAGCGCCACCTGGTCACGCCCGCCAAGTTCACGCCCCTCACGCTGAAGCGCGGGTTCACTTCGGGCGGCAGCGAGTTCTTCCTGTGGATGAAGTCGCACTTCGAAGACCGGCACTACAAGCGCCGCAACCTCAGCGTGGTCATCATGAACCAGGAGGGAATCGAGGTCGGGCGGTTCAACTTCAAGAACGCCTTCATCTCGAAGTACACGGGCCCCTCCATGAACGCCAACGACAACAACGTGGCGTTCGAGAGCGTGCAGATGCACTACGACTACTTCGAGTACCAGCCGCGCGACCTGAACGAGGTGCTCATGGAGTCCGCGGCCGCGCAGCTGGGATCGATGGTCACGGGGTTGCTCTAGCCAATCCGCGTGGGCGAGGTACCGATGCTTCCCGAGTGGTGGCTCCAGTTCGATCAGCGCTTCCTCACCAGCCGTCCGGCCGCCTTCGCGGGTCGGCTGGGCCGGGCGAACCCGCTGACCTCGTTCCTCTCGACCTTGGAGGGCCGCGTCTCCGAGATGCTGGCGCGCTCCGCTTGGCTCGAACGCTTCGTCGAGCGCGGCGCGGCGCACGCGGGCGGCTACGATCCTGCGTACGACCGGATCGCCTCGACGGCCGACTTCCAGTGGCTCACGCTCGAAGACGAGCTCGACGACCTGTCCGAAGAGGCCGCCTACGAGTGGCTCGAGCGCGTGGCGCCGACCCACCCGGTCGTGCGGCAGCTGCGCCAGGTGGCGCGCCGGCAGCAGCGCGGCGTCGAGGGGCGCGCCGAAGCTCCCCGGGGGGCGACGGGTCGGCGGCCCGCGTCGTCCGTGGGTGCGCGTCGGGGCGCGGCGGCCAGGCCGTCGCCCGCGGCGGCGGGGCCGACGCGTCGTCCGGGCGTCGTCCCGGGCCCCGGTGGCGCCGAGCAGGCCCCGGCAGCGGCAGGAGCCCGCGGGCTTCCGTCGGGCGTCCAGCCGGGTGACGAGCGCGGAGCCCCCGTCGTCGAGGTCGGCGTCGGACCCGTCCGGGCGCCGTCGATCCCGTCGGTGCCGTTCGAGGAGGTGGAAAGACTGGCGGGCGCAGCTCCGGTGCGCGAGGTGCTGCGATCGCTGCTCGGGCTCGCCGACCGCGACGCCACGGTTCACGCGGGGGTCACGCCGCGCGCGCTGCTTCGCGCGCTGGCCGAGGTTCGTCGCAGCCAGGCGGCGGAGGCAGGAGGGCCCGCGGCGGCCCCCGGTTCGCGCTTCGAGGCCCACGGAGCCGAGCGCGTGTGGGTGCAGGGGCCGGGCGAGGCCGTCGAGGCCGACCGCGATGGCTTCGCGACCCCGACGTCGCCGTCGGCCAGGCGCCTGGCGCCGGCCGACGCGCGGTTCGCCGAGACGCTGTCCATGTCCCCCGGGCTCCGGGCCCTGTCGGGGCTGGTCGCTCAGGCCGCCCGCGGCCGCGCGGTTGCGAGGCCCGAGCCCGCGACGGCGGCCTCTCCCGTCGCGTCGCGCGCGCCGGCGCCCACGGCGCCGAAGGATCCCACGGCGCCGACGGCGCCCACGGGAGCCTCGGCGCGGCGCATGCCGGGCAGCACGGCGCTGCGGTTCGCCCGGTCGTCACCGCTGCTGCGAGCGCTCTTCGAGCCCGGGGCGCGGCGCACGACGAGCGCGCCCTACGACGTCGTCCTGCTGCAGTCCGGGGCTCAGCGCCTCGCGCCCGCGTCCAGGGTGGGCGCCGCGGCCGAGCGCTTCGCGCCCGTTTCGTTCGGCGCAGAGCCCCGGGCGTTCGCGTCCTCGGACCGAGCGACCGCAGACCCGCGTGGCTGGCATGAGATCGAGCGCGAGTGGGTCGTGGGGGGTGAAGAAGCCGCAGACGCCGAGGTCGCCGATGGCGCCGCGCGTGCTCCATCGCCGCGCCGGGGGCGACGCCTCGAGGCAGGGGCCGTGCCCGCGCGTTCCGCGCGGCCGGAGCCATCCGTAGCGGGTGCCGATGGTCGCCCCGAAGGGCGCGCGGTGCGCGGCGACTCCCGGTCGCCTGCGCGCGCCGAGGCGGCGTTCGTCCCGGCCCTGGTAACGACCCTGCGCCGCTCCCTCGAGGCGCGGTCGCTCGTGTCCCCGAACGTTCTCGCCTTCGAGCGCCTCTCCGAGGCCTTGGGGGGTGACGAGCCGACGGCGGCGATGCCCGTGGCCGTCGACGCCTCCGCCACCGCATCGGAACACGCGGCCGTCTCCGCGCCGAAGGGCGCGCCGAAGGCGCCTCGTGGAGGGCAACCGCCGCGCCGAGGCCAGGCCCTGCCCATCGGGTTCGCTGCGCGGATGCGGGCGCCGGCCGTCGCGGTCGACGACGGAGGCCGCGGGGCGTCGTCGCCCCTCGGCGCGCGGCCGGCTGGCGCGGTTGGCAGCGCGGTCAGGCTCAGCGGTCTGGCGCTCGACGCGAACGGCGCGCCGGTGCTCGGCCGCTCCACGGCGGCACGGCAGGTGCTGCCGCTCTCCGAGTCCCTGACCCTGCTCGCCCGGGCGGCCGCGGTCGACGACGGCCCCCAGGAAGGCGGGGCGGTCGAGGCGCGCCCGGCGGGGGTTCGTGCAATCGCCGCCGTGCGGGCCGCCATCGCTGCCTACGAGCGCCGCGTCACGGGGTCGCAGTTTTCGTCCGGAGCGCCCGGCGAGCCGGTCGCCGTGACGGTCCCCGCACCGGCGACGCCCTCGTCCCCGACCCTGAGCGGTCCGGCCCGGTCGGCCGCACCCGCGACGCGCCGCGACGTGGTCCCCGTGAGCCCGGCGCGCGTCATCGGAGGGGAGGCCGTGGCCGCTCCCGATGGCGAGTCGTGGGCGGGCTTCGAAGCGCTCGCGCGCCAGGCGAGTGGCGAAGACTCCTCGCCCGAGGCCGTTCGCGCGTTCGTGGCGGCGATCGCCACGCGGCTCGCGGTGGCCGAGGCCTCGCCGGCGGCGTTGCGCGCCGCGGTCGACGCCGCGTGGAGCGCGTCGCGCGAAGTCCGGGGGGCGGCGAGCCGATCCGCGCGACCTTCCGACGTGGTCGGCGTCGGGCTCTCCGGGGCGACGCGAGGTGTGGCCGGGCCTTCCCGTGCCCTCGCGTTCGGCGACCGCGTCCTGTCGTTCGTGATGCCGGGCGTGCCGGCCGTGGGCGAGCCGACCGGCGGGGGTGCCCCTGCTCGGGGCTACGCCGATCTCGCTGCCGCCGAGCCCGCGTTCGTGCGGGCGACCGACGAGGGTGCGCGTCCCGAGGCCGACGATTTGCCCGCGGCGCGCGACGCGTCCGCGCGCGCCAACCTGGGTTCGGCCCGCGTCCTGCTCGCCGAGGCCCTGCGCGCCAGCCTCGAGGGCAGCCCCTCGCGCCTTCCCCCCGCCGAATTGCGTCGGGCGGCGCGGCTGCAGGAGCAACTGGCGAGCGGCAAAGCGCTGTCGGCCGCCGAGGTCACCAAGGCCGTGGCGGTGCTCGGCGCGGTGGGGGTGGTCGTCCCGGCCGCCGTGCGCGCGACGCTGCGCGCGTCGTCGGGAGCGCTGCCGGCGGCCGCGGGCGGTGTGAGCGCGCCGTTGGCGCGGGCCGAGGCCTGGCGCGGTCTCGCGGCCGTGAGGGCGACCACCGAGGCGTCGGCACCCCAGGGCCAGGGCGCGCGCGCGGCCGGAGTGCGTTCGGCGTTGGGTCCGGCGGGCACCGAGGCCCTGCGGCACCCGGCGGCCGAGCGCCTGGCGAGCCCCCAGGTCCGGGTCGGGGGCAACCTGTCGCGCTGGCTGCAACCGACGCCCGCGCTGTCGAAGGTCGGGCGGGGCGGCGCCCTGCGGGTCGTGCCGGCACTGGCCGCCCGCACGCTCGAACTGGCGGGGTGGTCGACGGGCCTCTCGGCGTCCGGGCAGGGCTCTGCCCCGGCGGCTGGTGCGCGGGCGTTGCCCCAGGCCGAGATCGGCGAGTGGGTGCACCTCGAGGGCGCCGACGCCCCCGAGAGCGGCGCGGGTCCCGAAGCGCCGACCGCGCGCGCGAGGGGTCGCAGGGCGTCCTCGACGGCGGGTTGGGTCGGTGCGCTGGGGGCCGCGGCCACGATCTCGGGCGGACCGAGGCCGTCGACGAAGGCGCCCTGGCCGTCGACGAAGGCGCCCTGGCCGTCGACGAAGGCGCCCTGGCCGGAGGGCGCGGCTCTCCCGGGAGGCGCCCTCGCTGCGCTGGGTCCCAACCTGTCGCGCTGGCTCCAGGCATCGGTCGCGCAGCGCGTGCCGGGCGCGGGCAGGGGCTCCGAGCGCGCTGCGCTCGCCGACGTGGGAGAGTGGATCGCGCTGTCGCCCGAGGGCGACGCCGGGGTCACGACGGCCCTCGGCGCGACGGGCGAACGCTCGCGGGCTCGTGGCGGCGCCGCTGCGTCCGAGGGCGCGAGGCAGCCCGCGCGACGGGGCGCGGCCCCCGATGCCGGCGCGGCCGGGCCGGCGCTGTCGCTGCCCATGGCCGAGCGCGTCGAGCAGGCCGTGCGAGCCATCGGGGGCGCGTCGCTGTTCTCCGTGGCCTGGGGCGACGATCAGGCCCCTCGACACGACGTGGGCCGCCTGGGCGGCAGCGTGCTCGACCTGGTGGTGCTCGCCGGCGAGGCCGGGGCCGAAGGCCCGGTCGAGGGGCAGGCCCAGGGTGTCCGGGGCGCCCGTCCGGTGCAGCGGCGTGGCCGTCCGGCCTCCGCCGGTGCGACCCCCGAGGGCGCGGCCGCCGGCTCCAGGGGGGCCGGTCGCGAGGGCCCAACCGCCTTCGTTCCCCTCGACGGCGGGCGCGTCGCGGGCCTGCAGGCGCGCGTCGGCGGCTGGCTCCGGTCGGTCTATGGCGGGGCGTCCATGTCGGGTGCGCTCAGCCGCGGACGAGCGCTCGAAGGGTTCGCGAGCCTGCTCCTGGGGGGTGGCACGGCCGCCGAGGCATCGCAGGCGTTCAGCCTGCTCGAAGGCGGCGCTCCGCTCACCTTCCTCGACTTCGTGGGCGAAGGCGCCGAGCCGCCGCTGTTCGCCGAGGGGCCCAAGGCACCGGCGCTCCGGGCCGGCACGCTGCAGCCCGCAGGTCGGCGTCCAGACGCCGGGGGCGTGGGCGCGGTGGTCGGTCCGGGCCCGCGGGCAGCGATCGGCGCGCCCGGCGGCACCCCCCCCGAGGCCTATGCGGCGCAGGCCGGCGAGCGGGGCGCGTTTGTCGAGACCGCCGCGTCGTTCCGCCAGGACGCCTCGGCGTTCTTCGCCCAGACCGCCGAGCCCGGCGCGGCGGCGGGCGGCTCGAGCTTCGGCACGGCGGGCGTGGGCGGCCTCGGGCTGCCCCTGGTCAGCCCGGTGGTCAACGTGGTGTCGCAGGCGGCCAGCTTCAGCCTGCAGGGCACGCCCAGGGCGGGCGGTGCCGGGGTTCGCGAAGAGGTCACGACGAGCGTCGAGCGCATCTCGAAGGGGCGCGAAGACTCCGAGAAAGAGCTGCGCAAGGTGCTGCCCGAGCTCGTGGAGATGCTCCGGAGGCGCATGCGCACGGAGCGTGAGCGTCGCGGTCTGGTCTAGGCGCGAGGCGTTGGAGGTAGGCGATGAGTATGCTGAAGGGCGCGCTCGACAAGCTGACGGGCCAGGTGGCCGCCAACGTCGGGGGCAAGGACTTCAAGTTCCGCGAGGCCGACGCCTACAGGTTCCAGGGCGAAGGCGATCAGGCCACGGCCAGCGGGACCCTGTCCAAGGCCAAGCTGGTGGTGGTCGACGACAAGTGCTCGTTCAAGAACGAGGAGTTCGTCTTCCAGTACAACCCCAACGAGGTCGAGATCATCAAGAAGGCCAGCTACGTGTCGGCCTACGAGGGTGGCTACGACGTGCCCCAGCGGCAGTTCTCGGGTGGCATGCGCTCCATGTCGTTCAAGGAGGTGATCTTCGACACCGCCGAGACGCGCGAGAGCGTCTGGAACAAGTACATCCAGAAGTTCGAGAAGCTGGTGCACCTCGACGAGGAGCTGCACCGCCCGCCGCACGTCATGCTGGTGTGGGGCAAGTTCCTCGAGAACGGCCAGGGCGGCAGCGGCAGCCCGCAGGTCATGGACTCGTTCCTGTGCGACGTGACCGAGCTGAAGGTCAAGTACACCATGTTCCTCGAGGACGGCACGCCCGTGCGCGCCCGCATGAACCTCACCCTCGAAGATGCCGAGAACAAGGCCGAGAAGAAGTCGCCCGACTACGCCAAGGTCTACGTCGTGCGCCGCGGCGACACCCTGCAGCACATCGCCTTCCGCGAGTACGACGATCCCGGCGAGTGGCGCCGCATCGCCCGCACCAACGGCATCGACGACCCGCTGCGGGTCAAGCCCGGGACGCGCCTGCTGATCCCGCCAATCCTGAAGTAGGCGCGAACCACCCGGCAAGCGAGGCAAGGCCATGGCTGAGGACAAGAACGTCATCGCGAACGTGACCCTGAAGATCGACGGCAGCGAGGAGGTGTCGGGCGACGAGGGCAAGCTCTCGTTCCGCAACGGCGAGAACATCTACGGGCTGCGCGTCGAGAAGCAGCTCAACGCGCCCAACTACTTCTCGGCCCAGTTGGCGATGGTCAAGGACGAGAAGATCGTGTTCCTCGATCAGGCGCTCGAGGGCAAGCCCATCGAGATCGTGGTCGGCTACGAAACCTCCAAGGGCGAGACGCTCTTCAAGGGCGAGGTCTCCTACGTCGAGCCCACCTTCAGCCGGGAGGGCAAGAGCTACCTCGAGCTCTCGGGCTACGACCTGTCCCACCGCCTGACGCGCGGCAGCTTCTCCAAGGTGTGGGGCGACGGCGTGCAGGCGCAGCAGCAGCCCGACAACGTGGTCAAGGACGTCGTCTCCATGTCCGGCGATCCCGACGGCGGCTCCGACTCGCTGTCGCCCGGCGGCGGTGCGTCGTCGAGCGTCAAGGTGCCCTACGTGGCGCTCTACAATACGAACCTCTTCCAGTTCGCGCGCACCATGGGCTTCGACGTGGGCGCCGACGACCGCAAGGCCGAGAAGAGCATCCTGTTCCAGAAGATCGAGCCCTCCAAGAGCCCCATCCTGACCATCTGCCGCGAGCGCGAGGAGGGCGACGGCGCCACGCTGTCCATCCGTGCGCGCTTCCAGCTCTCGACCGTGCGCCAGTACAAGAAGGTGGTGGTCAAGGGCTGGGACCCCAAGGCCAAGAAGGCCATCGTGGGCGAGGCCAAGGCCAGCGACTACAGCTTCGGCGGCAAGGAGGGCTTCAAGGCCGCGGGCAAGGCGCACTACGGCAGCGAGAGCGTCGGCAAGGTCTACACCGTGGTCGATCAGCCCGTCACGTCCAAGAGCGAGGCCGAGGCCCTGGCCAAGGCGCTGTTCAACCGCTTCAGCATGGACTTCGTGACGGGCGAGGTCGAGATCGTGGGCAACGCCAAGGCCGAGCCGGGCGAGGTGGTCGAGCTCAAGCAGTTCGGCACGCGCTTCGACGGCAAGTACCTCATCGGCGCCTGCGTGCACTCGTACTACCCCGACGGCCAGGGCTACCGTACGACGCTGCAGCTCTCTCGCAACTCGGCGAACGAGTCCTAGAAAAGGTCGCCCTGGTCCGTGTCGGCGCGCGGTGTCAGCCCCAGACACCGGTATGCGGGCCCGGCTGCGACACGACCTCGCGGCGTGCGCTGGATGAATCCTTCCTGGAGCAGGTAGGGCTCGACCACGTCCTCGAGGGTGGTTCGGTCCTCCCCCAACGCGGCGGCCAGCGTGTCGATGCCGGTGGGACCGCCCTGGAACTTGGTGATCAACGCCTCGAGGTAGCGGCGATCCAGGCGGTCGAGGCCGCTGTCGTTGACGTCGAGGCGGTCCAAGGCGTAGCGCGCCAATTCGACGTCGATGGTGTTTTTTCCCTTGTACTGCGCGAAATCGGAGATGCGGCGCAGCAGGCGGTTCGCGATGCGCGGCGTGCCTCGACTGCGGCGGGCAATCTCGAACGCGGCCTCGTCCCCCAACGCGACGTTCAACACGCCCGCGGAGCGCAATACGATGCGCATCAACTCGGCGGGCGGGTAGAACTCGAGCCGAAACACGATACCGAAACGATCCCGAAGCGGGCTCGTGAGCATGCCCGAGCGCGTGGTCGCCCCCACGAGCGTGAAGGGCTTCAGGGGCAGGTGGAGGCTGGCCGCGTGGGGGCCTTCGCCCATGATCAGGTCGAACGAGAAGTCCTCCATGGCGGGGTAGAGGGTCTCTTCGACGGCCGCGTTCAGGCGGTGGATCTCGTCGAGGAACAGCACGTCGCGCTCGGCCAGCTTGGTCAGGATGCCGGCCAGGTCGCCCTTCCGCTCGATGGCTGGCCCCGCGCTCACGTGGATGCGGGAGCCCATGTACGACGCCACGATGTGGGCCAGGGTGGTCTTGCCCAGGCCGGGGGGGCCCGCCAGCAGCACGTGATCCAGGGCTTCGCCGCGGGCCTTGGCCGACTCGACGAAGACGTGCAGGTTCTCCTTCAGGCGCTCCTGGCCGATGAAGTCGTCGAACGTCACCGGTCGCAGGCGGTTCTCGGTGACTCCCTCCTCCGTGGGGCCCTCGGCGACGGGGGGCGGCTGGGTGCGACGGATCAGGTCGTTGGCGTCCATGTCAGCCTCGGATCAGGGCGAGGGCGCGCAGCACGGCGGCCTCGATGCCCCCCAGCGTGTCGAGATCGGGCTTGATCTTGGCGAGCACAGGGTCGATCTCCTTGCGGCGGTAGCCCAGGTTCTCCAGGGCCTGGCGAAGCTGGGCCGGCAGCGCGTCATCAGGCGCCGAGATCGGCAGGGGCGAGGGCTCCTCGGACGCCAGCAGCGTGAACGAGGGCTTCTCGGCAAGCTCGACCAGGATGCGCTCGGCCGTCTTCTTGCCCACCCCCGACAGCGCCGTGAGCGCGCGCAGATCCCGGTTGCGCACGGCGGACACCAGGGCCGGGGTGTCGAGCTGCGACAGGATGGCCAGCGCCAGCTTGGGCCCGATGCCCGAGACCTGGTTGAGCTCGAGGAAGACCGCCCGCTCGACCAGGTTGGCGAACCCGATCAGCTGCAGGTTGTCCTGCGACACCTGCGTGTGCACCCAGAACGTCACGCGTTCGCCCAGGAAGGGCAGGGCGGCCAGCGTGCGCTGGCTGATCAGCACCTCGTACCCCACGCCGTTCACGTTGACGATGACCGAGTTGGTGCCGCTGTGCAGCAAGGCTCCGTCGAGGTAGGCGATCATCGGAAGAAGGCTCCCAGGTGGTGGGCGTGGCAGATGGCGACCGCGATGGCGTCGGACTGGTCGAGGCGGCGCACGTCGGCGACCCCGGTGAGCACCTTGACCATGGCGGCCACCTGCTCCTTGGTGGCCTGTCCCTTGCCGACCACGGCCTTCTTGATCTGCACCGGCGTGTAGTCGAACACGGGGATGTCGCGCCGCCTCGCGGCGATGAACACGCCCGCGCGGGCATAGGCCAGCTTGATGGTGCTCTGCACGTTCTTCTCGTAGAACACGTCCTCGAGGGCCATCGCCGCGGGCCGGTGCTGATCGAGCAGCAGCTCGACCGCCAGGTGCAGGCGCGTGATGCGGTCGGCCAGGGCCCCTTCGGGCGGCTCGATGGTGCCCGAGTCGATCACGCGGTAGGTGGCGCCGGTGACTTCGAGCACGCCGAACCCCGTGACCCGTGAGCCGGGATCGACGCCGATCACGCGCATCGTGGCCTCCTTCAACGCCGCGATGAACCCTCGTGGCGGTCATGGTAGTTGATGGGCCAGCCTCGATCCATTATATTCGCGAGGAAGAGCCGACGATGGGGCGGTCCCATGGCCAAGGGGCGCAAGCGGCGACAGAGCGGTGGCGGCAGGTCCGGCGGCGGCATGCTCGGCGGCATGCGCAAGGGTTTCCGCGGCATGGTCCACGGCGACGGGGGCAAGCGCCGGGAGAGCACGTTCTGGAACGTGCTGTTCTACCTGATGGCGGGACTGCTGGGCGCCCTGCTCGTCTACCGGTGGACGCGCTGATGGCCCCGCGCACCCCCGACCGCGGCAGGCCCGGAGAGCGCGACCCGTTCGGCGAGGCGCTCGGCGCTCCTCGCGAGCCGGCGAGCGGCTCCTACTCCAGGCCCGAGCCCGCGAGCGGCTCCTACTCCAGGCCCGAGCCGGCGAGCGGCTCGTACGCCAGGCGCGATCCGGCGAGTGGTGCGCCCAGGCGCGATCCGGCGAGTGGTGCGCCCAGGCGCGATCCCGACAGCGGCCCGCGCCCCGACGCCGGGGAGCGCGCGGCCCGTCGCGCCGACGCTCCGGTGCTCGACGGCGACTTCCGCATCCTGCGACGTATCGGCATCGGGGGCGACAGCGAGGTCTACCTGGCCGACCAGCTCAGCGTCGACGGCCGCAAGGTGGCGCTCAAGGTCTTCCGACCCTCGGCGGCCTCGGCCCGTCGCGACAGCCCGTTCTTCCGCGAGCGCCGGCTGCTCGGGCTGGTCACCTCCGACGTTTTCCCGTCCATCTACCGCACCGGCATGGCCGACAAGCAGCGGCCCTACATCGCCATGGAGTACGTCCACGGCAAGTCCCTGGGGCACTTCTTCGCGCGCGGCGACGAGGCCTTCTCGTGCGAGGTTGCCTTGCGCGTGCTCGAGCGCCTGGTCGAGGGCCTGCACGAGCTGCACCTGGCGGGCATCGTCCACCGCGACATGAAGCCCGACAACGTGCTGCTCGCGCCGCTGTGGCAGGGGCACTTCCGCGTCAAGATGATCGACTTCAGCCACGCGCGCGTCCCGTTCGGCCAGGAGGCCCGAGGGGTTGCCGAGGACGGCGAGTACTCGGGGACGCAGTTCTACATGGCGCCGGAGCAAGCGGCCAAGCGCGGCACCGACGAGCTCACCGACATCTACAGCCTGGGCGTGCTGCTCTACGAGATGCTCACCAGCGTGCGCGCGGTGCAGCCCTACCAGATCGCCAAGGGCATGGACTTCTTCGAGTACATGCTGAAAGAGCTCCCGGTGCCCACGCGCCCGGTGGGCGACTTCCGCCCCGACCTGCCCCCCGAGCTCGACGCGGTGCTGGCCCGGGCCTGCGCGCTCGACCCGCGCGCGCGTTACCAGAGCGTCGTCGAGTTCCACGACGCCGTGCGTTCCCTGCTGACCGTGCGGGCGGTCGACACCGCGGCCGACGACGCGGCCGGCGGGCGCGTCAACGTGTTTCGCCGTCTGGTCGGCAAGCTGAAGGGATGAACCCGTGCCCAGGACCGTGCTGACCGTTCCCACCCGCCAGCGGGTGCAGTTGCTCGACGTCACGCGTGCGGTGCAGGAGGCGCTGGACGCCACGGGCGTGCGCGAGGGCACCTGCACCGTGTTCGCGCCCCACACCACGGCGGCCGTCACCGTCAACGAGAACGCCGACCCCGACGTGGTCCACGACCTCGCGCTGGGCCTGGCCGACATCGTGAAGGATCTTGCGGGCTTCCGCCACGCCGAGGGCAACTCGTCCGCCCACCTCAAGTCGAGCCTCGTGGGCTGCTCGGTCACGGTGCCGGTCGAGGGCGGGCGGCTGCAGCTCGGCACCTGGCAATCGGTGTTCTTCTGCGAGTTCGACGGACCGCGCACCCGCTCGCTGTGGGTGACCGCCACGGGAGACAAGTGATGGCCATCCTGCTCGACGGCAAGGTGCTGGCCGCCCAAAAGGAGGCCGCGTTCCAGGCCCGCGTGTCGAGCCTGGCGGCACGCGGGGTCACGCCGGGGCTCACGGTGGTGCTGGTGGGCGACGACGCGGCCTCGCAGGTCTACGTGCGCAACAAGGAGCGCGCGTGCGGGCGCGTGGGCATCGCCTCCGAG
>Ga0233425_10007879_pt1 | contig 14589 bp, 18 predicted proteins | sample Watercolumn_Towu_2_FD_181712 | JGI IMG/M metagenome (GOLD analysis project Ga0233425, IMG submission 181712) | Freshwater microbial communities from Lake Towuti, South Sulawesi, Indonesia - Watercolumn_Towuti2014_140_MG | ecosystem: Environmental > Aquatic > Freshwater > Lake | place...
GTAATCTTCCCGCTTCATCACAGGGTGTAGCAATGGCAATGCGAGATCCTTCATACACTCCTTCCTTTGTGTAAATCTTAAAAACCCCATCCCATTCAATACGCTCTACACACACATTTTGTTTTAAAGAAATATCTTGAGCCAAGGCTTCACAAATCCCCTCTAAGCCCCCTGCCATGGTCCAACGCTTGGGAACTTCTTTTTCACGAGGAGGACGAGGAGGAAATAAAAGTTCTGCGGGATATTCTTCGGCATTTTGACATAACACCGCAGAAAAGGCGGGCTGCAAAAGATCTTCATAATTTCTAACACCCCATCGTTTTGAATAAAAGGTTTTTAAATCCAATCCTGATTTTTTTAATCCCCTTTCACGCCATGCTTGTTTTAACCATTCCACATAATGAAGCTTTGAAAATAAAGAAACGAATTTTCCATCCCACCATCCACCATAGGGTAATTTTTCATAGGGTAAAAAGGAAATTCCAAAAGGTTTTAATAATTGAAGTAAATGAGTATAAGTGCCATAAGCCGTGTGAGCACCTAATTCCATCCAAAACTTTTTCTCCAGGGAGGGAGATTCAATGAGCCCTCCCACTCGGTGGGATTTCTCCATCACTAAAACACGGGCCCCTTGATCATGAGCTTTTCGAGCAAAGCTTAATCCACTCACCCCCGCACCAATGACGATAACATCATACACGGGTTGCAGGGACTCTATCATGCTTCCTCGTGAGTCCACTCCGTGAGGACTTCAATGATTTTTTGTGCTTGATCTTTGCTGGAAATATTAAACTTGGATTTTTGAAAATATTGATCGTTTCGTTTTTGATATCGCCGAATGCTATATTTATCGGGACCATAATTATTTTCTTGTTTATTCCATTCTTGGTAACGATACATAATGGTGGCCCAAGCGCCTTTAGATAAAATCTTCTTATCTAATTCTTTCACGGTGGTTACACCATCTTCAACATATTCAATGGTTAATTCATTCACGGTGGATGTCATTTAAGATTCTCCTTTTTTTCCAAACTAAATCTAATTCTTTAGCCGCCTTCACATCATCTAATCGTCGTACCGGTAAGGTATGAGGGGCTGTTCTTAATTGTTCTGGATTTGTTTTTGCTTCTTCTTTTAATTGTTTCATCACAGAAATAAACTCATCTAACTCTTCTTTAGATTCCGTTTCTGTGGGCTCAATGAGCCAACATTCGGGGATGAGTAAGGGGAAATAAGTGGTGGGAGCATGGATCCCATAATCTAATAAACCCTTTGCGAAATCCAAAGCTTTCACATTTAACTGTTTTGCTTCCTCAGAAAACGTAATAATAAATTCATGACTGGCCCGGCGTTTTGGATACGCGCATTTAAATCCTGCCTCTTTCATTTTTGCCATGAGATAGTTCGCATTCAAGGTGGCAAATTCTGCGGCGCGATGTAAGCCTTCTTTTCCTAACAAGCGACAATAAATATAAGCCCTCAATAAAATTCCTGCATTCCCCGCAAAGGCGGATAAACGTCCGATGGATTTCGGACAATCTTTCTTCGTCATCCATCGATATCCCGTTTTATCTTTCATCACCATGGGGATGGGTAAATAAGGTTTTAATCGCTCGCTCACTCCCACAGGGCCTGAACCAGGACCACCGCCTCCATGAGGTGTGGCAAAGGTTTTATGTAAATTCAAATGAATCACATCAAATCCCATATCCCCGGGTTTTACTTTTCCTAAAATAGCATTGAAATTAGCGCCATCGTAGTATAACAATCCGCCTGCTTCATGCATGATGCGCGCCACTTCTTGAATGTGTTCATCGAACACTCCCAAAGTGGAGGGATTCGTTAACATGATCCCTGCGGTTTGTGGACCCACCATGGATTTCAACACGGCTAAATCAATATTGCCATCCGCTCCCGTGGGGAGTTCTTTCACGGTGTAACCACACATGACGGCGGAAGCAGGATTGGTGCCGTGAGCCGCATCGGGACACAATATTTCTGTGCGTGCCGTATCTTTCCTATCTTGATGATAGGCACGAATCATGGCAACTCCCGCAAATTCTCCTTGAGCACCCGCCATAGGAGTCAAAGAAACCGCTGCCATTCCACATAAGGAAGCTAACATGGTTTGTAATTCGTAAGCACAACTTAAAAAACCTTGGCTTTCTTCTAAAGGTGCCAAAGGATGACGTCTTAAAAATTCTGGCAACATGGCAAGAGCGTGTACCCCTTGGGGATTATATTTCATGGTGCAAGAACCTAAGGGATAAAAATTCGTATCAATGGAAAAGTTTTTTTGAGACAAACGAGTGTAATGACGCACCGCTTGTAATTCAGAGACTTCCGGCAAAGTGGGTGTGGTGGTGCGTTGTAATTCCAAAGGGATTTCTAAAGAAATTTCTTTTTCCTTAGGCGCTTGTAAGGCGGCTTGCCGATGGGCACGACTAATTTCAAAAATAACGGACATGGATATATCACACTCCCTTCATGAGGCCTTCTAAGGCTTTCGCAAATTGTTTTAAATCTTCTTCGGTTTTTGTTTCTGTGGCACATACCAGCAAAGCGTTTTCTAAAGGACTACCTTCTTCACACAAGGGAAATCCTCCTTGAATGCCTTCTTTTAACAACCCTTTCAATACGTCCTTCACGGGACGGGATAGGTTTAAAGTCACTTCGTGAAAATAAGGTCCTGTAAAACACAAAGAAACTCCCGGAATGGCTGTGAGTAATTTTGCTAAGGCATGGGTGTTGGCATAACAAGCTTTTGCTACTTTTTTCAATCCTTCAAATCCTAAGAGGGCCATATGAATAGTAGCCGCCGTCACCGCCAATCCTTGATTGGTGCAAATATTAGAAGTGGCTTTGGAACGACGAATGTGTTGTTCTCGCGCTTGAAGTGTGAGAGAGAATCCTTCTTTCCCTTCTAAATCCACCGTACGCCCAATGATACGTCCCGGCATTTGTCGCACGAGGGCTTCCTTACAAGTGATAAAACCAAAATAAGGGCCTCCTGAACTTAAGGGGATCCCTAAAGGTTGTCCTTCTCCACAGGCAATGTCGGCGCCTTTTGTACCCCATTGCCCTGGTTCTTTTAATAAAGCCATGGCCACGGGATTCACCACACCAATCACTAAGGCATTTTGCTCATGAGCCCAATTCGTTAAAACATCCACTTCTTCTAAGACACCAAAAAAGTTAGGTTGAGAGATCACAAGGGCTGTAATGTCTTCTTTTTCGTAAGGGGCTAAAACTTCTTTTTGAATGCATCCTGTTTTTTTATCAAAAGGAATCATTTCCAAAGAAATATTTTGAGTTTCCACAATACTCTGTAGAGTTTGAACATAGTGAGGATGCAAGGTGCCCGCCACCAATAATTTTTTAGATTTAGAGTGACGATTGGCTCTCACTGCCATGAGGGCTGCTTCTCCCAAGGCAGAAGCCCCATCATATAAAGAGGCATTGGATACATCCATTCCCATTAAAGTGGCCATCATGGTTTGGTATTCATAAAGCACTTGCAAAGTACCTTGACTGGCTTCCGCTTGATAGGGCGTATAGGCCGTCATGAATTCTCCCCGAGTGGCTACTTTCCACACGGCGGCGGGAATGTGATGTTCGTAAGCTCCTGCACCAATGAAACATAAGCCTCGAGCATCTTGTTTGGCTTTGTCTTCCATGAGACGAGCGGTTTCCATTTCACCCAGCCCTTCGGGAATTCCTTCCAAGGAGTGAATGCGTAAACTTTCTGGAATTTCATCAAATAAATCTTGAAGACGAGAAACACCAATGGCAGCTAGCATTTCTTTCACGTCTTCCTTCGTGTGGGGAATATAAGGCATTCTTTACCTCAAGTTTGTTTAGTGATCTTCAGCTTCCACCAAATCTTCATAGGAAGCAGCATCTAATAATTCGTCTAATTCACTTTCATCTTCTGGTGCGATTTTAAAAAGCCATCCTAAGCCATAGGGATCATCATTCACCAATTCTGGTTTGGCGGCTAAAGCCCCGTTAATTTCCACAATGTCTCCACTGATGGGACTGTAAATATCGGAAGCCGCTTTAACGGATTCCACAACGCCCGCTTCTTCTCCTGCCTTCACGGCGGTTTCCACTTCGGGCAATTCCACATACACTAAATCCCCTAAGAGGGCTTGAGCGTGATCCGTAATACCCACAATCACTAAGCCATCACTATCCATTCGCACCCATTCGTGGGATTTGCTATATCGCAATTCACTGGGAATTTGACTCATAAAAAAATCTCCTCTTTTTTATTTCACTAATATTTGCCCTTTGCGAACAAAGGGAGGTTTCACCACTCGCGCGGGGATTTCCTTTTCCCGAATCTCCACAAAACAAGTGGAAGGAGTTCCCTTGGGAACACGAGCAAAAGCGATGGATTGATTTAAGGTGGGGGAAAAGCCACCGCTTGTAATTTCTCCTTCTCCCATTTGAGGCACTACTACCCGTTGATGGGGACGCATCACACCTCTTCCTTCTAAAATTAATCCCACTAACTCCCGTGCACTGCCATGAGCTTTTATTAATTCTAAGGCGGGACGTCCTAGAAATAATCGCTCCACGGGATCCCAAGCAATGGTCCATCCCAACATGGATTCTAAGGGGTGAGTGGTTTCATCCATGTCTTGGCCATATAAATTAAACCCTGCTTCTAAACGAAGGGTATCCCGAGCGCCTAAGCCAATGGGCTTCACTTGGGCTTCTAATAATTTTTTCCAGAAAGGAATAATATCTTCGGAATGCATAATGATTTCGTAACCATCTTCCCCTGTATATCCCGTGCGAGCGAGGAAGATATGTTCGTTCTCTCCACAATCAAAAGGACGAAGGGTGCTGGCTAAATCTAATTGATCGGGAGGTAAAATGTGATGAACTTTTTCAATGGCAGAAGGTCCTTGAACCGCCACCATGCTTAAATCATTTCGTTCATGGAGTCCGACGGAAAAACCCTCGGTATGTTGATTCATCCATTGTAAATCTCGATTTCGACGAGAGGCATTTAATACGATGCGATATTTATTCACTTCCAAGAAATAAACAATGAGATCATCAATGACGCCTGCTTCTTGATTTAGCATGCAGCTATACAGAGCGCGACCGCGAGAAGTCATTTTATCAATGTCATTGGCGAGTAAAAGTCGAAGATAATCCCGGGCGCCTGGGCCTAATACATCCACGATGGCCATGTGAGACACATCAAATACGCCTGCTTGTTGGCGCACTTGGTGATGTTCTTCTAATTGAGAGCCATAGTGAAGCGGCATTTCCCAACCCGCAAAGTCCACCATTTTGGCTCCCGCCAAAAGGTGTTCTTCATAAAGCATTGTACGTTTGCCCATGTTCTAACCTTATCCCTGTTGTTTTTTGGGGGCATTATATAACAAATTGGATTGAAGATGCGAGACGGGGAGAATTTATGCAATAGCCCCATCCACTAAGAAGTGGATGGGGAACATTAAGACTTATTGGATGCCGCAGCAAGAAGGGGATGACTGGCTTCCGTGAGAAGCTTCTTGAGAAACTTCTGTAGAAGAAGCTGGGATCCACGCTTCTAATCCTCTTCGTTTTATTTCTTTAGGGGTTAAGGTGGTGGCCAGTTGGAAATTTTCTTTTTCGCATTTAGAAAAACGCAGGAACACATCTTCATTAGGGTGATTGATGGCTGCTGTAAGTTCTTCTGGCAAATATTTTATGAAGGTATCTACAAACCCTGAGGGATGGCTTCTCTTAAGAAAAAAACAACTATGGGAGCTGTGAGTGGAATCTAATAATTCTTTGAAAGTCTCCGCATCTACTGCTCCCCCTTGTTGGCAGATCCCTGTATCTTCCGAACAAAGGATACTATTCCATGCATCCAGGGGATGGGCTCGAGAAAAGGGTTCTATCTGATCATAACGGTCTTTACGAAAAACATAGGCTTCATAGGTTCGAGCACCCTCTTCATTCCGGTTTTCTCGCAATAAGAAAAAAACCCCAGAATCCGTGCTAAACACCGCAATACGGCTTTCTCCATTTTTAATGTTCTTATCCTCAATCACTTGAGAAAATCTTTTATTGATTTCATCCATAATCCAGCTCCTTTCCGAAGCAGGACCAAAAAATTCAAAGTATGATGCTGACATATAATCTTCTCGCTAAAATTAAAAGAACCGGCATCTTAATAGAAAAAGATTAAGGAAGTATGAGGGGTATCAACCATGTTGAAAGAAAACAGCGGGAGGCTCTCTATTACTATGAGCATGGGTCTTGTCGCTGTCATCCCTGCGAAGGCAGGGATCCATTCATCCCTTTGCAACTACCCCTCATGAGCGCGCAGAGCGAGAATTCTCTTCAATATTATTTCCTTACGCTTCATCCAACTCGTAGCGGCGCGCAGGATGGATCCCCGCCTGCGCGGGGATGACAGCAGAGGGGATAGCCGCGATGTGGGGACAACCACTCAAAGAGAAGGAAAGGGAGTTATTGAGGTGAGGGAGCAAACCCTGTGGATGTGGAGGGCGCTGTTGTATCTGCTGAGCTTTCTTCTTCTGGGCTTTCTGAGGAGGGTGGCGCTGCATAGATCTCTAATCCCTTTGCTTTTAGCTGTTCTGCATCAAGGGTTGTGATCAATCTAAAAGGACCCGGAACATTTGCCATACGGGTGAAAGCATCTTTATGAGTTGAATAGGCTGAAGGCTGAGTCAGTCTTAGAGGCATACTCGCCTTAATGCGCTCCATGAGTGCGATGGGCTGAGCGGCGGGCATTACAAGGCAACTGTGGGCATAATTAGCTGAGCAGAGTAATAATTTCTGAAAAGCTGCTTCATCCATTTCTGTTTTCTTATGACAAGAGCCTACATCTTTTTGCTGAAGAAGCCCATTCCATCCATTCAGCAAATGTTCCTCAGGAAATAAAGGTGTTTGTTGAGAAGCATCTGTTCGAAATAAATGAATTTCATATTTTCGCTCATCACTCACTTCCCGAGTCTCATAAAACAATAAAGCCAATCCTTCCTCGGTGCCCAATAAGGTCATACGAGCTTGTCCTTTTCCAATGAAGAGGTTCGTTACTGTGAGGGGAAAAGCAATATTAAGCTCCATCATGATAACACTGTGCCCTGGGTACTGTTGAAAAAACGAAGGTTTTTCTGCTGAAGGGGTCTCTGATGCCATACATCAATCTCCTTAAAAATAATATTTATGAAATTAAACAACAACCATGAGAAGCACTTGAGGCCTGTGCTGCACCCGTGGTCTTCTCATCTTTCAGACAGGGGAGATAATACACCATGGACTTTTCACTCCACAAGCCAGTCATTTTCTCAATCACCACTCCCTAGAGCCCTTATTAGAAAATAGAAGTCATCCCAATTGTTTTAATACTTCTTTCCATTCGGAGGGGGTTACAGGAGTGACGGACAGGCGGTTGCCGCGCTGTAGAATTTTCATGGTGTTTAGGGAAGGAATGGATTTTAATTCTTCTAGAGTCACCATGCGGGGAAAGGTTTCTTTTAAGCGGACATCCACCATGTACCATTGAGGGTTTTCTTTGGAAGAGCGAGGATCATAATGATCCGAAGCTTTATCAAAAGCCGTGTCATCGGGGTACCCTTCTCGCACCACTTCCACAATGCCCACAATGCCGGGAGGGGAACAATTGGAATGATAGAAAAAAGCAAGATCTCCTCGTTTCATGTCATCTCTTAAAAAATTTCTTGCTTGATAATTACGAACCCCATCCCAACAAGTAGTTTGGTTTTTTTCTTTTGCCAACTGTTCAATACTAAAGGCGGTGGGCTCTGATTTAATAAGCCAATAATTCATAAGAGTCTCCTGCTAGTTCAGAAAATATAGGGGTTGGATTCCGTAATAATGCCTTTTAAGGGAATATCCCACTCATCCACGGGGAGGGTTTCCACCTTTTGGCATTCATAGGCTAAACCTAATAAAACAGGCGGTGCTTCTGGGGTTTTCTTTTGGTAAGAAAAGGTTTTGTCGTAAAAGCCTCCTCCCATTCCTAATCGATGTCCCTTCATATCAAATCCCACCAGGGGAACAAAAATAATGTGAAATGTTTCTAAGGGGTGAATTTCTTTTTCTGAATAAGGAGGTTCTAACACGCCATACTGATTAGGAGACAAGGGAGTTTGAGCGGTGTAGGGAATAAAACATAAGGTTTCTTGATGAAGAGGTGGCACCACGGGTAAATAACATTTTTTTCCTGCCTTTAAGGCGGTTTCTAATAAAAAAGTAGGATTCATTTCTGCCCCTTTTCCCCAATAAAAACCAAGGTGAGTTGCCTTTTCATAAAGAGGAAGCGTAATAACGTGGGAAACCATTTGCTGTGCGAAGCATTCCCGCTGAAGGGGTGAGAGAGCTTCTCGCTGTGCTTTTAAATGATGTCGTAATTCTTGTTTATTCATGGAGAAACATCTTAAAAGAAAAGGATGCAGTACGCGGGATTGATTTCCATCTTCGCTGCGTCTGAACCCAAGGTTCAGGTGGGGGCCATGGAGCAGATCAGGCTTCCTTCTCCGGGATGGATTTAAGGCATGCACAACAACTGCGGAATCGTTAGCCTCCTAGCAGATTAACGTATCGGTTCAGCAACGAGAGATGTCCTCAATGCAAAAAACGAACTGCATCCGAAGAGGCATCATACGCCATGTTTTTTAAAATTGCAAAATCAGGGAAGCAATGTTTCTTCACACCCTTGCATTTTTAAATGTTGGATCACTTCTCGCACTTTTTCTGCGGCTAAGGATTGGCGTTCTTTCAAATCCGCGCAGGCCGTTGTTAAAAGAATAATTTGCTGTTTTAACTCTTCGTTTTCTTTTTTTAATTGATGGCAAACTTCTGCGAGAGTTTCTGTTTCTAAGGGATTAGACAATTCTGAAAAGTCCATATGATATTATCCTCCTTGTTTATCTCTTCGAGGTGAAACATTCAAAGTTAAATTAGAATGATGAATCACCCAATAAATGGCTGCCACAAACACTCCACCCACCAAGGTGGCAAAGGCCCAGGTCATTCCTGACACTAAGGCTAACTTAAACCCTGTTTTTGTTAATTGCCCCGCATCTTTTGCCACAGCGCCTGCAAATACAATATGTAAAACTCCTGTAATGATCAATAGAATAAAAGACAAGGTATCCATGGGACTCATTAAAGACTGAAAAAATGAATTAAGCATTGGATAGAGACTCCTTTTTTTTCAAAAATTAGAAAAAGTATTTTCCTCTGGTGCCTATGAACACCCTGTGATAAGGTTTTCATTAATTTCCTTACCCCATTTTGAGGACAGTATGGCACATTTAACATTGAAAAGTCGCTTAGGATTAGGTTTATCCACCTTACTTCTTTGCGCATGCACACCTTCTAGCTATCCTCCACCTGCCACAGGGGTTGTGCCGCAACATCCTGCTTTTAATACAGACAATGCCTCTTCGGATAAACTCACTCCCACTACTTTTTTACAACGAAATGGCATTAATGTGGTCACCATTGGGGATATTGTGGAAATTATTATTCCTGCGGATAAAATTTTCTTAGCCAATAGCACAGAAGTAAAATACAGTGGAGAACCTTTCCTCTTTGCAGTGGCAGCCCTCATTCGAAGTTACGATACACCTCCCATTAACATTACCGGTCATACAGATTTAATTGGCACGGCGCCTCACAAAACGGATTTATCTAAACTGTGGGCCCAAAGCGTTGCTACTTATCTCTGGGCTCATGGAATTCCTCTGGATCACATTCACATGGATGGTGCGGCAGACACGCAAAATGTTGCAAATCGAAATACTTCCCATGGTGCTTATTATAATCGCCGAGTTGAAGTGAGTTTTTGGCGCCAACGAGTAAAAAACGTTAAAAGAATCCCCGGGTAATTCCGGCGGAGAATAAACTTCTTTTCTCTTTCCGCTGTCATCCCCGCGCAGGCGGGGATCCATCCTGTGCGCCGCTACGAGTCAGATGAAGCGTAAGGAAATGACATTGAAGAGAAGAATTCTTGCTTCTCCCGCTCATGATGGGGAGTTGCAAAAGGATGAATGGATCCCTGCCTTCGCAGGGATGACAGCAGAAGAAGCCGCTCTAACAGCGAAGTGGGAGCTAGCAACGTACTTGGACGAGGCTCGTCATGCGGATCACGGAGCCGGAACTTCTTAAATAGGCTGCCACCATTTTAGGATCTTGGTAGTAATAAATATTACTTTCTTCATGAGCCACAGCACTTAATCCATGATCATTGCGAACTCGCGCTTCTGCTTGATTCCATGTTTTAACAAACACCGTGGGAGTTTTCAGGCAAATACTATCTAACTTTGCGCTTCCCTGTAATTCTCCATCAAGACGTTCTGTGCGTCCTTTTAAACGAATATAACTATGACCATCCCCACGAACAGAAATATGTTTTGGCTTCCAACTACTAAATTCCAAAACACTCAATCCATCTAAATGAATTTTTAACTCATGAATATTGCCCTGGGGAACTAATAACTCCGCATACCCTTTTAGTATTCCACTCAGAACACTCACATCGCCATTCACCACGGTTTGAGAATGCCCTTCTCCCATCACATTCATCCATCCCACATTTTGTTTTTGCCACGTGGATTGGCTATTGGCACTGGTGGTTAAATCCACGTGACCTGCGCGAATGTCTTCTCCTTCCAAAGTACTGTTGCCTGTTAAATTCACTTGTAAAGTGTGGGCTTGTCCCGTTACTTCCATATGAGCATTATTGCTGGCCTTTAAGTTCAGCGTATCCACGGTTAAACATTTCAATTGAACATTAGCATGTTGAGAGGCTTCAATGGTGAGATGTTTTGTATTCATACAATTTCCGATGAGTCGAGTGCCTCCACTCAAATTGTAATTAGCTTCTCCTCCAAAGGCATTTAACACTGTAATTTCTCCTGATTGAGCCCGTAGTGATAAATGAGGAATGGTGATTTTTTCTAAATAAATACGTTTACCTCGCTGGATAGTGATTTCCTTCGGGAGAGGTGCTTCCACCACCACTTGTACGGGCATGGAAGAAGTCCAGGTGTTTTCTTTTTTAGAAGAAAGAGTTTCTGAATGAAAACGAATCACTAAAGAATCTCCCTCCAAGTGAGCGGTGGAATGATCAATAATGCCTTTGTCCCCCGTGGCACTGATTCTATAAGCTCCATTACTCCCTTTAAACAGCACATCATAGGGACCATCAATGACAATGCCATGGAAGGCGGGGAAGGTGGCTGAAACAATGGGAACTTCTGGTGTCTTTTTAGAAGATTTAGGGGTGTGGTAAGGATTGGAAGTATGGTGGCAGGCTGCTAATAAAAATAAGCTTATCCATATTCCACATCCACGAAGTATCTTCATCATCCACGTTTCCTTTTTGAATCAATCTCAAGAGGATAACAAAACTTCTATAAAATTCGAAGTCGGTAACCCAAACTTTCTGCTAAATGGGGGCGTTGAATGGTGGAACTGTCTTCCATATCCGCCAAAGTACGAGCCACTTTCAAAATACGGTGGAGCCCTCGATTGGATAACATCAAAGATTCTGCCGCATCCCATAAAAATTGTTGCTCTTTTGAGGAAAGCGCACAAAAACTTTCTATTTCCTTTCCTTGTAAATGGCCATTGAGTTTTTCTTGGCGATCATATTGACGTTGGCGCGTTAAATTCACTCTTAAAGCCATGGTTTGACTATTTTCTTCCGCAAGCACGGAAGGTTTCAATAATTCTTTTTGAGAAGTGGGTAAAATTTCCAATTGTACATCCATGCGATCCAATAAAGGGCCTGACACTTTTGAACGGTATCGTTGTACTTGTTGAGGGGAACATTGGCATTGTTTTAAAGAAGGAAGTCCGTAACCACAAGGGCAAGGATTCATGGCGGCAATGAGTTGAAACCGAGCGGGATATTCTTCATGATGATTGGCCCGGGCTAAGGAAATTTTTCCAGATTCTAAAGGTTCCCGAAGACTTTCCAAAACATGTCGATGAAATTCTGGTAATTCATCTAAAAATAAAACCCCATGGTGAGCCAAAGAAATTTCTCCTGGCTTCGGTGGTTTCCCTCCGCCAATTAAAGCTGCACTGGAGGCAGAATGATGAGGATGTCGGAAGGGAGGAACTGTCCAATAAGACCAAGAGCGGGATTGTCGCGCTAAGGAATAAACACTAGCCACCTCAATACTGGCTTCCTCTAATAGGGGAGGCAAAATACTGGGAAATCGAGAAGCTAACATGGTTTTTCCTCCACCGGGAGGCCCCACCATTAAAAGATTATGCCCTCCCGAGGCACATAATTCTAAAGCGCGCTTTCCTTGTGGTTGTCCTTTCACTTCCATGAAATCAGGGAAACTCACCTCCATGGAAAGATCTGGCGAAACACGGATGATTTCATAATTTTTTTTTAACAATTTTTCGCAAGCGTCCCATAATGTTTTCACTGGCAATATTTTTAAATCTTGAATGCGACATACATCGGATTTATTTTCTTCGGGCAATACTAATATTTTTCCTGCTTTTCTTGTTTGAAGTGCAAAAGAAATAATGCCTCCCACGGGGCGCACGCCCCCTGTTAAACTCAATTCCCCTGCCACTTCCATGCCTTCCAATGAAATTTGAGGAATTTGCCCTGAGGCACTTAAAATACTAAGAGCAATGGCTAAATCAAAACGCCCGCCTTCTTTTGGTAATTCCGCGGGGGCTAAATTAACGGTGATGACTCGACTGGGAAAACGAAAATGGGAACTTAAAATAGCACATCGCACTCTATCTTTACTTTCTTTTACGACGGTTTCCGGTAACCCCACAATATGAAATTTTGGAAGGCCATTGGACAAATGGGATTCCACCATCACAAAGGGAGCTCCCATGCCCCTTTCGCCACGGGTATAAACAAGTGCGGTTGACATGATAAAAAATCCTTTTTTGAAAAGAAATTTTGAAACCTCAGGGATCCTTTGGGTACTCCAAACTGAGGTGATTAAAGATGATTAAGAGGAGGAAGAGGATTTTGATGCTTCGAGAGCAGCGACGGTTTTTTCCAAAGTTTCTAACTTTTCTCGAGTTTTTTCCAACACGGCCACTTGCGTATCGAACTCTTCGCGAGTCACTAAATCTAATTGGCTAAAAGTGCTTTGTAAAATACGATGGAAGTTTTTTTGTAAGTCTTGTTTTAAATCTTGAAACCCTGCAGGCAGTGAATCACTTAATTTTTTTGCCAAGTCTTCAAAAAAGTGGGGATCAACCATAATAAAAATTCCTCTCCATTTAATGATGCTTAACCATAACATCCTTCCCTTTCTTTGTCATCCCCGTTACACTGAGCACATCTATTTTTGGAGTTTTCATGAATGAAAATGATCGTAGCCATTATTAAACCCTTTAAGTTAGACGATGTTCGAGAAGCCTTAACGGAAAGTGGAGTCACAGGGATCACCATTACAGAAGTAAAAGGTTTTGGTCGCCAAAAAGGCCACACTGAATTATATCGTGGTGCAGAATATGTTATCGATTTTTTACCAAAAATTAAGATTGAATTAGCCGCTCCCGATGATCAAGTGGATCACTTGATGGAAATTATTCAAAAAGCAGCCCACACGGGGAAAATTGGTGATGGCAAAATCTTTGTTTATGATTTAGAACAAACTCTTCGCATTCGAACGGGAGAAACGGGCAGCGATGCTCTGTAGTATTATCAAAAATTTCCCTCTAGCAGGAACTCCTGATTTCTGCAGAAGCTGATTAACGCTCCTTCGGGAAACCCTACTCCCCAAGAACAGTCACCGTGATGCTGCGTTCCATGGGAGAAAATCGATGTTCGTACAAATAAATTCCTTGCCATCGTCCCAGATGAAGTTTTCCTTCCGTAATGGGGATGGTTAAATCGGAAGACGTCAATAAGTTCCGAAGATGGGCCGCCATGTCATCAGGGCCTTCTTCCACATGAGTATAACGAGGATCTCCATCTTTCACCCAGGCAGAAAGAAAGGTTTCAATGTCTTTTTGCACTTGGGGATCCGTATTTTCACATAAAATCAAAGAAGCGCTGGTGTGTCGCAAGAACACGTGACAAATCCCACAATGAATGTTGGAATCTCCCACCTTCTTTTGTATTAAGTCACTTAAGGGGTAAATACCTCGCCCTGGGGTAGAAATAGTGAAAGTCTCTTGATAGGTCATGATTTAAAAAATACTTCTAAAAAAAACACAGCGGACCCATAGGCCCGCTGTGTTAGCACATAAATATTAAACAATCGCTAATTCAGATTCTGCAATCTGGGGTGCTGCAGCGGATGCAGCAGCCATTTCAGCGGGTGCTTTTTTCATTTTTCTAGCGGCGGGTTTTGCTTTTTTGGAAGAAGCTTTGCTTTTCTTCGCGCTTTTTTTAGCGGAAGGTTTACTTGCTTTCTTCGCCCACTCTTGTTCAAGCTTCATCCATACTTTACTGATGGCTTGAACTTTACTAATAGCAAAACTTGCTACATTAAAATCCTGAGCAAGACGTGCAGCCACTTCTTTCTGTGCAGCTACTTTTTGGGACAATGCAGCTAATTCAGCATTTGCTTTTGTGATTTTCCCTTT
>Ga0233425_10007880_pt1 | contig 14588 bp, 13 predicted proteins | sample Watercolumn_Towu_2_FD_181712 | JGI IMG/M metagenome (GOLD analysis project Ga0233425, IMG submission 181712) | Freshwater microbial communities from Lake Towuti, South Sulawesi, Indonesia - Watercolumn_Towuti2014_140_MG | ecosystem: Environmental > Aquatic > Freshwater > Lake | place...
CGGCCTGACCAGCTTCGACAAGAAGTGATTGCTTAGGCTTCAAGCGAGCAAGGTCCGGCTCCCTCTTGGAGGCCGGACCTTTCTGCTTTTCAGCGGGGCACGAGCGGCATGCTTTTCGACACTCACTGTCATCTCACGCTAGGCGAACTCGCACCGGATGGCGCAGAGGCTTGGCAGCGCGCCCAAGCGGCTGGCGTGGGGCTCGGCCTCGTGGTGGGCATCGATGCCGAGACCTCGCGCAAAGTGCTGGAGTTCATCGAGCCTTATTCGGGGCTCTTTGCTGCGGTGGGACTGCATCCGAACGATTGCGCTAGCAAGGGGCCGGAGGAGTTCGCAGCTCTTGAAGAACTTGCACTCCATCCCAAGGTGCGCGCCATTGGCGAGACAGGGCTCGACTATTACCGCGACAGCGCCCCGAAGGATGCACAAGCTGATTCACTTCGCTGGCATGCAGAACTGGCGTTGCGGCGCGGATTGCCGCTGGTCCTTCACATCCGCGAGGCCTATGCAGGCACTGCGGAAGTCCTCGCGCCCTACATTCCTCGCGGGCTCCGCGCCGTGCTGCATTGCTTTGGCGGCAACCCCGAGGATCTCGAGCCGTTTCTCTCTTGGGGCTTCTACGTCAGCATCAGCGGCATCGTGACCTATCCCAAGGCTGAGAATGTCCGCGCCGCGGCGCGAATGGTGCCTCTTGAACGGTTGCTGATCGAGACCGATGCACCTTGGCTTGCACCCCATCCCATGCGTGGCAAGCGCAACGAACCCGCGCTGATCGTGCACACCGCAACCAAGCTGGCGGAACTGCGGGGCCTAGGGTTCGATGAGTTTGCCGCGCTCACCACGAGCAATGCGCGCAGATTCCTCGCGCTCGACTGAGTTCCGACTCCACGCGGACATCGGATAGGCTGCGCTTCGGAGCCGCTCATGCCGACGTTCGTGCCTTCTCCCAAGGATCAGTTCACCTTCGGCCTTTGGACCGTCGGGAATCCAGGACGAGACCCCTTCGGTGGGCCGGTGCGCGAGAGCCCTGACCCTGTCGAGCTGGTGGCGGGGCTAGCGGAGATCGGTGCGTGGGGCGTGAATCTCCACGACAACGATCTCATTCCCTTTGGCAGCAGCGCCACGGAGCGCGATCGCATCGTGGGGCGATTCAAAGATGCGGTGCGACGGCACGGGCTCGTGGTGCCCATGACCACGTGCAATCTGTTCTCGCATCCGGTGTTCAAGGACGGTGCCTTCACCGCCAACGATGCCGATGTGCGGGCCTTCGCCTTGCGCAAGTGCATGGATGCGCTGGATCTAGCCCACGATCTAGGCAGCAGGACCTTCGTGTTTTGGGGCGGACGTGAGGGTGTGGAAACGGATGCTTGTCGTGATCCCATGGAGGCCGTTCGGCGCCAGCGCCGCGCACTCGACTTCTTGTGCGAATACGTCCTCGACCGCGGGTATCAGTTGCGCTTCGCATTGGAGGCCAAGCCCAATGAGCCGCGGGGCGATATCTACCTAGCCACCACGGGACACATGCTGCATTTCATCAGCACCCTCGCTCATCCTGAAATGGTGGGCGTGAATCCCGAAGTCGCTCACGAGACGATGGCTGGGCTCTCGATGGTGCACGGTGTCGCTCAGGCGATGGAAGCAGGCAAGCTCTTTCACATCGACCTCAATGCGCAGAAGATCGGGCGCTATGACCAAGACTTGCGCTTTGGGAGCGAGGATCTGCGGGGCGCATTCTTGCTGGTCCGTCTTCTCGAAGGCACGGCGGGCAATGCGCCCTACACAGGCCCGCGCCACTTTGATGCTCACGCCTACAGGACGGAAGACATGAACGGGGTTTGGGATTTCGCGCGGGGCTGCATGCGCACGTACCTCATCTTGAAGGCGCGCGCTCAGGCTTTCGACGCAGACCCCGAAGTGCGGGACATCGTGGCGGCGGCCCATGGGGGAAGTGGTGACAAGGCTTGGGTGGGAGTGCCGCACAAGCTGGCCGTGCAGGCGGTGCGCGCCTTGTCCCTCGACCCCGACCAACTCGCGAAGCGCGGTCTTGGCTATGAACGCCTCGATCAAATCATGATGGAGCATCTCCTCGGGGCGCGGAGTTGACCGAACCGCTCTTCCTAGGCATCGACTCAGGAACACAGAGCACCAAGGTGCTTTTGGTCGATGTGCTCGGAAAGGGAAGTGCGTCGTCGCGAGTCATTGCGAGCGCGCGTGCAGCGCACAGCGCGCCCACAGGGGACACGCCTGCGACCATGGAGCAGGCGCCGCGCATGTGGTGGGCGGCCCTGTGCACGGCATTGAAAGAGCTGTCGTCCCATCCGGAACTACGCGCGCGAGGGCTCGGCGGCATCAGCGTTTCAGGCCAACAGCATGGCTTCGTTCCATTGGATGCAGATGGCGATGTCATCCGTCCCGCCAAACTCTGGTGCGACCGCAGCACGGCCAGCGAAGCGGAGGAACTGTCGCAGCGCTGGGGCTGGAACCTGCCAGTGGGTTTCACCGCTTCGAAGATCCTGTGGCTGAGGCGCCACGAACCGCAGCACTTCGCTCGCTTGCGACACGTCTTGCTGCCCCACGACTACCTGAACTGGATGCTCACCGGGCGCCTATGGATGGAATGCGGCGACGCGAGCGGCACCGGCTTGCTAGACATTTCTACGCGTCAGTTTGACAGCGCACGTTGCGCATCGGTGGATGGGCAACTCCTCAACATGCTGCCGGAGTTGCTAGGCCCTTGTGCCATCGGGGGGCATTTGACCGCGACGGCTGCCCGAGCCACAGGACTCCCCGAAGGCACTCCGGTCGCTGTCGGCAGCGGCGACAACATGCTGAGCGCACTTGGCGCCGGTGCGGCCGAAACGGGCCCGGTGATCATGAGCCTTGGAACTTCTGCAACGGTGATGGCGCGGTCGCCGAAGCCAGTCATCGACCCTAGAGGCTTGATCGCGCCCTTCGCGGACTGCACGGGAGCCTGGTTGCCACTGCTGTGTGTGATGAACGCTGCGGGCGCGTTAGATCAGTTCGCGGCCAGCCTCGGATCCACGACGGAGGAGTGCTGCGCGGCTGCGGCGAGAGTGCCCGTGGGTTCTGATGGCATCACCTGCCTGCCGTTTTTCAATGGAGAGCGTGTCCCGGATCTGCCGCAGGCCTGCGCGAGCTTTGATGGCCTTTCAGCGGCGAACACCCGGTCTGAGCATCTGTTTCGCGCAGTGTTGGAGGGAATCACCTGCAACCTCACCTTGGGTCTGCGCCGGATGGAGCGCCTTGGTGTGCCAGTCAAGGGACTGCGCCTCGTGGGCGGCGGCGCACGATTCGCGCTCTGGCGTCAGATGCTCGCCGACGCGACGGGGCTGCCCATCGTGCGTCCCGTGGAATCGGAAAGCGCCGCTCTCGGCGCGGCGATTCAAGCAGCCTATGCCGTAGGCGGAGGGGCAGTGCCGTTGGCAGAGCTTGCTCGCCCCTGCGTCGCGCTGAATGAAGAACTCATTGAGCCCGACAGCAGCGCCGTGCAGGCGTGGGATGCGCTGCGTCAGCGTTTCACGGACGTGCTCAGCTCTCGTTATGGTGCCTCTGCAAGCGGCTGAGTCAGCATGTCCTCGTCCCACGCCATCGAGACCTTCGCATCTTGTCGCATCAGCCCTGTGGGTGCGCACACGGATCATCAGGGCGGGCTGACCCTAGGATTGGCGTTGCGTGAGGGGATTCGCTTTCAAGGATCGAGCGCCGAGGGGACGAGTTCCTCACTCACGAGCCGTGGTCACGAAGGAATATGCACACTGACCGAGTCCGCAGTGTCGTCCCCGCTGTGGCAGCGTCTGCTCACTGGTCTTCGTGAACGCCTCCACGCGAGAGTTCCACTCTCACGAGGGATCGAAGGCCACTTGTGTTCCGATCTCGCCAGTGGAGGAGTGGCAACCAGCGCGGCGGTGCAGGTGGTCGTTGCGCGCGCGCTGCTCGCGGCCAATGCGGTCAGCTTTCCATCGCACGATCTGATGCAGCTCATCTGTGCCAATGAGCGCGCAGTGACAGGCGCTCCGGTGGGCGTGCTCGATCCGGCCGTCATTCTCGAAGGCAGAGAGGGTGAGTTGGTGGTCGTGGATGCCGCCGACGGATCCTGCAAGAAACACCGCTTCTCGCGTCGTTTCCCCAAGCACGAGTGGGCGCTCGTAGATGTCGGGGTTCCAAGGGTTCTCGGTGAGACGCCCTATGCTGCGCGGGTGGAGGAATGTCGTCGGGCGGCCGAGTTCCTTGGATCCACCTCGGGGCGCCTCGGTGAACTGAGCCTGCCTGCGCTAAGGAAGCGCCGTGGCGCCATGTCACCCGAATTGGTGAAGCGAGCAGAGCACTACTTCGGCGAAGTGCGTCGCGTGCGGCTAGCGATTTCGGCCGCGGCGGAAGGGGATCTCGCTGCCTTCGCGGCCATCATGAATGCCAGCGCAGACAGCCTGACACAGCTATTCGAAGTGGGCGTGCCAGAGACGGTTCGGGCGCTCGCGCACCTACGGGAAGTGCCGAGAGTCCTTGCCGTGACCTATGCCGGTGGAGGCTTCGGAGGGCACCTCCTTTGCCTCGTGGAAGCCGGTGGCACGGGCGCTCTAGGCCTCGCCGCTTCCGAGCGTGGTATGCAGGCACGGGCTATCCACCCCCTATAAAACAGCGTGTTTTTGTGATTTTTCGGTGGCGCCGCTTTCAGAAACGGAGTAATCTTCCTTGCATTAAGCCCACCTGAGCTCTGCTCGCGAAGGGTTGCCGTGCGTGAAACCACCGTCATCGTCGTAGCGTCTAGCCCGTTCGCCCTCGCCCTCATGGGTGACCTCCTTGAGGCGAACGGCATTACCACCCGCCAAGTTGTTAGCGCCGCAGAGGCCCTAGAGTGCATGGCCGTCCAAGCTCCGGCCATGGTCATCCTGGACCTAGATTTGCCGAGTGCTGAGACCCGCATACTTGTGGAGGGGATGCGTCGCTCGGTCGGGCTCCGTGATCTGCCGGTCTTGTCTGTAGGCAGTACCCGCCAACGCGCCGCTTTCGAAGCGGTGCGCCAAATGGGGGTCGAAGCTGACGATGTCGGCTTGTCCAAGCCCCTAGACACGGGCACTTTCCCGCGTCGGGTCATGCGCGAAATCCAAAGGCAGTCCACGTCCAGCGGCAGGCCGGCACTGCTGTAGGGGCCTTGGAGGGCGCGGGCTTTGCCTGCATGATGCCAGCCATGCGCCGCGCCCTGCTGCTTGGTGTCCTGTCTCTTGCGGGTTGCAGTCTCGTCGGTGGTGGAACCCCACCACGCAATGAACTCAGTCTTGAGAGCGAACACCCAGATGCCATGCGTGTCGCCGGCTGGATCGAGTTTCCCAGCCTGACCATTCGCACGACAGATCAAGCCGTCGAACCGAAGCCGCCATTCGTGCGTGGATTTTTTCGTGGCGGCTGGTTTGAAACCGAGGGCAAGATCGAAGGAGAGATCACTCCTCCGCCGCCGCGCCGCGTGCTCAAGCGCGGAGTGCTCGTCCTCGCAACCCGCGCCTTTGTTGCAGATGGTTCGGATATCCCCGTGCGCGGGGCTGCCATTGTTGGTTTTCAGGATCAAGAAACCGGCGCGTTTCATCCTGCGGCTGCGATCCACGCCGCCGGACCATCGAAGTGAACAGGATTCCCTCCGCGGAACTCCTGCGCTGGTTTGCACTGAACCGTCGCGACTTGCCTTGGCGGCAGCGACGCACAGCTTGGCGGGTTTGGGTGTCCGAGACCATGCTCCAGCAAACCACTGTGCCCGTGGTTGCTGAACGCTTCGAGCGATTCATGAGTCTCTTCCCCACGCCCCGCGCGCTGGCCAAGGCTACGGAAGCGGAGGCCACAGCGGCGTGGGCGGGTCTTGGCTACTACCGCCGGGTGAGAAATCTCCGCGCGGGGGCAGCAAGTTTGGGAGCGCGCGACATACCCGCGACCGAGGAGGAGTTGACGCAACTCGCGGGCATCGGGCCTTACACCGCTGCGGCCATTCGCGCGTTTGCCTTCAACGAACCAGCGGCTGTGATTGATGCGAATGTGGGACGGGTATTGAAGAGACTCTTGAACGACGAACGACCTTGGAATGCAAGCGCGTTTCTCAAAGTGGTGCGACCATTGCTCTGTGAATCCGCGCGCGCCAATGCACGCGACTTCTCGGAAGCGCTCATGGAGCTCGGGGCTTTGGTGTGCAAGCCGCGAGATCCCGATTGCACTCGTTGCCCCCTGCGCGCGCACTGTCAGGCCGTGGCCACGAATCGCGTATCGGAAACGACCTTGCGCAAGCCCGCCGCCGACGTGCGCAAGCTCGATGCTGTGCGGCTGTTGATTCAGCGCGGTGGCCGGGCGCTTTTCGTGCAACGCGCGGACACCGAAGAGATCTTGCCCGGGCAATGGGAGTTGCCGGGTGCTTGGTGTGCTCGCGGGACCAATACAGATTCGCAAACGATGAATGCACTGCTTCGGCCGCTTGGGCTCAAACTCAAAGGCGACGTCGTCACTCGCGCTAGCGCGCGGCACAGCATCACGCAGCATCAGTTGCGATTGACCTTGTTTGAAGCGGCGGTCAGCGGCCGCGTACGGGGTGCGCGTTGGTGGCCAATGGATTCACTTCCCAAACCACTCACCACGGAATCTAGGAAACTGCTCGTTGCTGGAGGCCTTGTTTGAAACCGTCCCAACGAAGGAATGGGCCGCGCAGGGGTGGGAAACAGTCTCATCCGCGCAATGAATCTGTGCTTCCCAAGCGCAGCCCGGAAGAACTAGGGGAAATGGCGTTGCACGCTGAGGCGTTGCAGCAGGCGGGCCGGTTGGACGATGCCCTTGCGATGGCCGGTGAAGTGGTGCGTGGAGATACCACGCGGGGAGAGGGGTTCTTGCTGCTGGCACGCGTGCACATGGAGCGTGGCGAGTTCGCCGACGCAGCGGCCGCGGCGCAACGCGCCCGCGTGCGATGGCTGCACCAACGCTCGCCGGAAGCCGAGGATGCTATTTGCGAGGCCCATGCTCTTGTCGCTCAGGCGGCCATGCTGAACGACGAACCAGAGAACGCCGTGGATCCCCTGCGCGCACTGGTGGCCTCAGAACCTGAATCAAGTGAATGGCCTCTGCTCTTGGCGGAGTGTGAGTTCCGCAGCGGTCATGCACGCGCTGCTTTGGAAATCCTGCGCTCAGCAACTCCTAGTGCTGTGCGTGACGCTCTCATGGCCCTCGCGCTCGCTAGCGAAGGGGAAGGGGAATCGGCCATGGATGCTGCACGCAGCGCCTTCTTGCGAGAGCCGGGTTTGCAACAGTGGCTGAGTGCCTGTGATGCTGACGAGCAGTCGCAGAGTGGGCCTGCTGGGGCTTTGTTTGAGCGGATGGACCGCGTCTTCGAAGACTTGCCTGAACTGCTGGCCTTGTTCGTGGATCTGGCAGCAGAAGCAGGTGTCGTGCAGGAGAACAATTCGCGCGCGCTCGGACCGCGTCAGCAGGACTTGTTGCACCCAGCGCGCTTGCGCGCCACGGGTCTCACGCTGGAGGAGCCGCCTTCGGCTTCCTGAGGAGCGACATCACGATGCCGCTCGCCAAGGCCACGGCCAAGACAGTCAGGGAGACGCCGGTCCCGATCTGAATCCAGTCGTGCAAGACCATCTTGAAGCCGATGAACACGAGAATCACTGTGACCGACTTCTTCAAGTAATCGAACTTCGCTAGACCTTGCTCGAGTACGAAAAAGAGCGAGCGCAGGCCGAGAATGGCGAAGATGTTGCTGGTCAGGATGATGAAAGGATCCATGGTGATTCCGAAAATCACCGGAATGGAATCCACCGCGAAGATGACGTCGCTGGCCTCAATCATGAGCAGGGCCACCAACATGCGTGTGGCCATCAAGCGACCATTCACCCGCACGAGGAAGCGCGGCCCATGGTCACCCTCTGCCACCGGCAAGTGGCGCAGCAGCTTTCTGTAGAGGAAGCTCTGTTCTGGGTCGTGCTCCTCGTCATTCTCGAACCACAGGCGCACGCCGCTGATGACGAGGAATGCACCCATGATGACGAAGGTCCATGCGAATTGTTCGATGAGGGCCGCGCCGGCGTAGATGAAAACACCGCGCATGATGATGGCGCCGATGATTCCCCAGAAGAGCAGGCGATGTTGGTGTCGAGCCGGGATGCGGAACCAACGCAGCAGGACTGCAATGACGAAGATGTTGTCGAGGGAGAGCGCCTTCTCGAACCCGTACCCCGTGAGGAATAGCAGGGCCGCATCCATGGCGTCTTTGGGATGCAGGGGGCTGTCTGGCGCCGGGGCCAAGCCAAACCAGCGGTGTTCGTAGGCAGCCCAGACACCTACGTTGAAGAGCATGGCGCAGACGATCCAGAAGACCGTCCAGCCGAGGGCCTCCATCATGCCTACGGTGTGCGCTTTCCTGTGAAACACACCGAGGTCGAGGGCGAGCAGCCCAGCAACCAACAACAAGAACACGCCGATGGCTTCGCTCAACCGCGGTTCTCCGGTCGAAAGCGCGTGACTGATCCGAGCCATCCCTTGCGGCGGAAAAAGTAGAGCAGTCCCAAGGCCATCGTGAGCATGATGCCTAGGGCCATGGGGTAGCCCCAATACCAGTCCATTTCGGGCATGTGCCTGAAGTTCATGCCGTAGACACTCGCTACGAAGGACAACGGAATGAAGATGGTCGAGATGATGGTGAGCACCTTCATGACCTCGTTCATGCGATTGTTCACGGAGGAGAGGTAGGTCTCCATCAGCGAGGTGGCTACGTCACGATAGGCATCGGACATTTCCAAGAGCTGAGCCACGTGGTCGTAGCAGTCGCGGAGGTAGAGGCGAGTTTCTTCTGTGAAGCGAGGGGATGTGTCGCGCAAGAGCGCTGAGAGGGCTTCGCGCAATGGCCAGACGGAGCGGCGGATCGCGTGCAGGTCGCGTTTGAGTTCGTGGATGCGGGCAATCAAATCGGGTGCCGGCCGCACGACCACTTCGTCCTCGAGGCGTTCAATCACGTCGCCGTAGCGCTCGAGCACGGGGAAGTAGTTGTCCACAATTGCATCGAGGAGAGCGTAGGCGAGATAGTCCGGCCCGCAGTAGCGCAAACGCCCACGTCGCAATCGCAGCCGCTCGCGCACCGGATCAAAGCAATCGCCGGGGGTTTCTTGGAAAGTGACCACATAGCCACTGCCTAAGAAGATGCTCAGTTGTTCCGTCTCGAGCACGTTGTTGAACGTGGTCATGCGCGAGGTGAAGAACAAATGGTCGGCGTAGTAATCCACCTTCGCGCGCTGGTGCTTGTCCGTGACGTCCTCGAGCGCTAGGCGGTGCAAGCCAAAGACCTCGCCGATCTTTGCGATGAGCGTGGTGTCGCCCAGGCCTTCGACATTGAGCCAGACCACCGGGTAAACACCGAGATATTGCCGCGCATCCTCAGGTTCAAGGATGGGCTTTTCGACGGTCTCTTCGGGGCCGTAGGCGATCAGCGACATGCGGGGGCGTGGAGCGCCCGGAGTCACCGCCAGCGTGCCGGGAGACTCACCGGGCCGCGAGAGGGTTTTCTCAGCGGCGAGGTCCTGCGCACGACGTCTATTGGATCGAAGAACCATGAACGAGCCCCGGTGGCGGCAGGATAACGGCGGCCCCCAAGGTCTCACAGGGCGCAGAGCTTGAGATTCAGGAAACTGAGGCCTTGGTCCTAGGGCTGCGGTGGGCTCGAGTCTTCGCGCTCGGCGCCATCTTCCGCGGCACGCCGGCGTGCGCGCAGCACATAACCAAGGATGAAACCCGTCAGCAGAACGCTACACAGCACAATGGCGGTGATGCGTACCGTTTCGGGCGACCAAGACTCCATGAGGAGTGCGAATCCTCCCACGAGGACGATGGCCACAATGATGATGAGTTCAGCGCGTTGCAAGCGCTGAATGCTAGCATCGCTGCACCCATGAGCCCTGCGACGAGTTGCTCGGCATTGCGCGTTGCCAGCGTCACTCCGGTGCTGTTTTGGTGCTTGTGTCTGAGTTTGTATGCGCAGACTCTCGCGAGCAGCACGGACGAGGGCTGGCTCGAGGTGCCTCTAGCCAAGCGTGGCCTTGCGCTGCTTGAGGTCGCCGAGGTTCGATCAGCCATAGCGGCCAGCAGCGCGTCCCTGCGGCGGGTCAACTTTCTTGCCGAAGGAGACAGCTCTGAACGTGCCCAACTGCGGGGCCTGGCACTCGTTCTCGGACGCGAGAAGGACGCCCTCGACGAAATCGAACGCATGCTGGTGGCGTCGGGGTCCATTGCTGGCAACAGGCGTGGCTTCACCAAGCGCCTTGCAGAGACTAGAGACGCCTTGCGGCAGCAGCGCGTGGCGCTCGAAACCGAGCAAGGGCGCATGCTCACAGCAAGAACGGAGGCAGTGGCCTCATTTGCGGGCCTGCCCTTCGACGCGTTGGCCGTGCGCCGCAACGAGGCCGGATCCGAGGCGACGGCAGTACGCAGGCTCGTGAGCGCGGCGGCTGATGACGAACGTGTATTCCGCGAGCGTGTGACGAGTTTGTCGCGAGGCATGGCCACGCACGCTCAGGAACTGCTCTCACTCGAGCAGGAATTGGCCGTTGCCCAAGGCGGGCTGGACGCTCTTGCTCGGGATCACAATGCTGCGGAAGCGTCCGCACAAACGGGCACTGCGCTCTGGGGGCCGCGCGAGCGCGAGTGCTTAGCGCGCATTGAAATCAGGCGCCTCGAGCTTGCATGCGCTGCGTTGCAAGGCGACGCGTTGGAAGTTCAAGGGCTCGAACTGGAAGTCGTGCAACTGCAGCAAGACGAAGCGGCCGCGCGTCGCGATGTCTTGAGTGCTCATCTCGCGGTGCTCGAAGCAGAACGTGCGGCCGCCGCAGAGGTCGAGGACAAGGCCTTGGCGGCGGAGGTGGCGAAACTCGCCTCGGCTGCGCCCGGCAGTGCAGATGCGTTCCAGATGCGGCGGCTAGATCAGCGCCTGCGCACCCTGCGTTTCGAATTGGAACTCGAGGCCCTCACGCGCAAGGATGCATCCGACGGCGAGCGGGCGCAGATTGCACTCAGAATGGGCGTGGTCAGCCAAGGGATTGCGGCCGCATTGAAAGGCGACGCTGGGGCGTTGCCGCTTGCAGCGGACGGCATGCACAGCCTCCAAGCGCAACTTGTGGCTGATGCAGAATCGCTAGTGGCCATCGAAGACGCATATGCCAAGCGACTGTCGGCGCTGCGCCTAGAGCCAAGAGAGGTGGGCCCATCGGGATCGATTGTGCCAGAGGGTGCGGCCCTTGACGCTGCACGCGATGCGCTAGCGCTGGCTTTGGAGAACTCACGGGCGGCCGCCCGCACCGAATTGTTGCGTATCGAAGCAGCGCAGCGCGAACTTGGGCCACGCGCGCTGTGGATGCGCACGGGGATCGAGATTTCGTGGGAGTGCGTTGACGCGGCGGCCAGTGATCTCGGTGGATTGCCGGGCAGACTGCCCGCGCTCATCGGGAGCGAGTGGCAGCGTTGGTGGAGTACCGCGAGCGCTCCTGCGCATCTGCGCGGGACGATTCTGGCGCTGGCGGCGACGATCATTCTGTTGATCTCAGCGTTGCTGCTGCGGCGCCGCTTGCCGGCGACCTTTTCTTGGATGGAGGCCCACCAACACGGAACGAGTGGTCGTCTTTGGCGGCTGCTCGCGGCTTGGTTGCGGCGCACGGACATCACGCTGATGTTGGCGCTCGGATTCGTGATCGTGCGCTTGGTCAGTGGTCAAGATCCATTTGCCGGCCCAGTCGCAGTCGTTGCGATGACGCCGTTTGCGTGGCAAGGGCTGCGATCTGCGCGCGCTTTGCTTCTAGATCCTCAGCGAGAAGAGGATCGCGCGTTGCAGGTGAGTACGTCTGTAGCGCTGGCCCTGCATCGGACCACGGGCAGGTTGATTGTCTGGTGCCTTGCCACAGTGCCCATCGGACTGCTCCTAGAACGAACGGGCTACGCGGAGCACAATCCGGGCTTCGTGGATCTCTGGTGGCTCATCACCAGCCTTGGCAGCTTGACGCTGCTGCTAGCTCAGGCCCTGAGGCCCGGACTGTTGAGCGATTGGGTGCGCGGACAGAGCCCGCGGGCGAGCGCCTTGCGCGGCGTGATTGCGGTGCTTTGGCCGATCTTCACCTGTTCGCTGGTCGCGCTGATCGTGTTGCATGCGGCGCGTTACGAGAGTGCGGCTCATCGCCTGCAAACCGCTTGGCTCGAGGCGGGCCTTCTAGCGATTGGCTCAGGTCTCATTTACGCCTTGCTCTTCGGCAACCTGCTTGGGCGCCTAGCACTAGCGCCCGTGCGTCGCGACGAGTATGAGGATGTGGCTGCATTTGCAGAAGCCAACGCGCGCCGCGCCAAGGCCCTGCTTCAGCGCATGCTCGTGCGTGCGCTCGTTTTTGGCCCGGCCATGGTGCTCATCTACGTGGTTGTTGAGAACACCCTCGTGGATGCCGTGGCCCCCGCAGTCCTCGATGCGCAGGCTTTCAAGCTCGGTGCAGCCATCGGGGCGAGTCTTGTGGCACTGGCGATTGGCATCGTGGTGATCCGACACATGACGCTCATGCTGCGCTACGTGCTGCTGCCGCGAACGCAGCTTGAGTCTGGTGTGCAGTTCGCGTTGGCCACGCTCGCGACCTACCTGATGGTTGCCATCCTCTTGGTCATCGTGCTCAGGCTCTTGCAGGTGGAAGCCAGCCAGATTGCGTGGGCGCTCACCGCGCTATCCCTCGGTGTGGGGTTCGGTTTGCAAGACCTCGTGCGCTCATCGGCTGCGGGCATCATGTTGCTTGTGGAACGGCCACTGAAGGTGGGGGATGAACTGCACGTGGAAGGCCAGCGTGGCACCGTGGAGGACATCTCGCTGCGCGCCACCCGCGTACGACTCTCGAACAACACAGTCGTGGTGATTCCAAATCAGCAGTTGCAGTCAGGGCTCATTTCCGGTCGTTCGGAGCGTGGCGAGGCTGTGCGTTTGGCCGTGCGGGTGGGTGTGGCCTATGGCACCGACCTCGCCAAAGCCGCGCTTTGCGTGCGTGCGGTTCTTGCGGCCAAGCCCTACGTGCGCTCGCGTCCCGCAGCAGAGGTGTTGATCGACGACGCGGCAGACAGCGCCGTGATGCTGCTGGTTTGGTTCTGGGTGACAACGCCAGGGCCTCGTGAGCGCCAAGAAAGCGAAGTGCGTGAGGGCATCCTCGAACGCTTCCGTCAGGAAGGGATTGCTATTCCATTCCCGCAAATGGATGTGCGTGTCGTGGGCGATGGCAAGGTGACGCAATGAGATTGCCGACTGACGACGAAGTGTGGATGCGCAAAGCTCTGCGTGAAGCGGAAGCGGCGGGCGCGGTGGGTGAAGTGCCGGTGGGGGCGATCGTCGTCCACAAGGGGCGCATCATTGGGCGCGGGCATAACCAGCGCGAGACCCTCAACGACCCTACGGCGCACGCGGAGATGATTGCCATTACCGCTGCGGCTGGTGAGCTGGAGAGTTGGCGCCTGCTCGAATGCACGCTCTATGTCACTCTTGAGCCGTGTGCGATGTGCGCAGGGGCCATCGTGCTTGCACGGATTCCGAGGCTCGTCTTCGGCGCGAAAGACCCGAAGGCAGGTGCGTGTGGATCTGTGCTCGACATCACGCAGCACCCGCGCCTGAATCATCGTCTCGCGCCTGAGACTGGCGTGCTCGCTGACGAATGTGCTCACGTGCTCTCGGAGTTCTTCAAGAAGCGCCGTCTCGCCGCCGCAGCCAACAAAGAGGCCACCGAACCATTGCCCGAAGATCCGCTCCTCGAGCAGCCTTGATCCCCTGCGCTACGATGCACACCAGCTTTCGGAGGTGTGTGCGATGGAGATGCCGACGCACGAGCAATTTAGGCGGCCTGCGCTTGAGGTCCTCGCCCATTCGTCACCGTTGAACCGCAAACAACTCTTTGAGTTGGTCGCCGCGCGAATGGCTCTCAATGCAGAACAGATGGCATCGAGGCTTCCCACGGGCGAACTGCGCGCTCGCAAGCATTGCGACTCTGCTCTGACCAAAATGTACATGAAAGGTTTGGTTGACTCCCTGAGCCGCGGCTTATGGACCATTACGAACCTGGGTAAGTCCCTTCTAGCGTTCCGCTCTGGAGTGCTCGATGATGAGGCCATCGCGGCTCTCGTCCCTGCGATCCGCAAACTTCTCCAGCGACGCTACCGAAGACAATCGCGCGATCGGCGCAATGCAAGACGTTGGATTTGAAGGCGGACCATCCCGTCGAGTCATCGCTACTCACAAGCGACAGCCCCGAAGAAGTCCTAGAGTCCATGAGTGCTGCGTTGCGCGATCGAGTGAGTGAAGAAATCCTGCGGCGGTTGCGCGAGATGTCGTGGCAACAGTTTGAGCGCACGGTGGAGCGCGTGGTCACTGCATTGGGTTATGGCGCCTCTGCCCAAGAGGTGCGCGCGGCTTTGAGCCAAGGTGCTGGCGATCAAGGGGTGGATGGCGTGATCAAAGAAGATGCTCTCGGATTGGATCTCATCTACATCCAAGCGAAGAAGCAAGATGCCAAGGTGGGACGCCCCGCTGTGCAGGCTTTCATTGG
>Ga0233425_10007881_pt1 | contig 14587 bp, 8 predicted proteins | sample Watercolumn_Towu_2_FD_181712 | JGI IMG/M metagenome (GOLD analysis project Ga0233425, IMG submission 181712) | Freshwater microbial communities from Lake Towuti, South Sulawesi, Indonesia - Watercolumn_Towuti2014_140_MG | ecosystem: Environmental > Aquatic > Freshwater > Lake | place: Indonesia...
CTCCGAGTGGGCCATTCTGTGGTTGTGGGAGCGTTGGTCGTTGTGGCGTGACGATTGTCGGCGCTGGTGTGGGCGACTTCTCTGGTGGGGCCTGCTGCGCCACTCCCATCGCGATCAACGCCGCCGCGAGCGCGAGATTCACTTCTTCGCCTCCTGCGCTATGCGCCGGTAGTACGCCTCTGTCATCCGGCGATAGACCGATGACATTCGCTCGCGGCTGCCTTGTCGGAGAATCTCGCGTGTGCGCGGAGGAAGATTGCCCCATTCCGCCTCTGACTCCTCCATCACCCCTCCCTCGACTGCACCCTCGAACGCGGGAGCCTCGCCTGGTCGATTGCCATCGCCGCCCGCTTGCTCGCCCTGTGCACCCTTCGCACCCTGCGACTGCTGCCCTTGCCGCGCGCGCTCATTCGCTTCGCGTCGTCGCTGCGCCTCTGCTGAATCTGGCTTCGACCCCGACCCTTGCTGCTTCTGACCACCTCCGTTGGATTGTTGTCCCTTTGACTGCCCTTGGGAGGATCGTGATGAGGCGCCTTGTCGTTGTTGCTGTCGCTGCGCCGAGTCGATTAGCGAATCGAGTCGTGACAGCGCGTCCTCTTGCAGCCGTTGCACAGCAAGACCCTTCTCTTGTCCGCGCAGGAGATCCGCGCTGCGCTGCATCGACTTGATCGCCGCCTCTAAGGTGCTCTGCGCTTCGCCCGGCGTGAGCGATCGCGTCAGCGTCTCGCGTCTCGCGCGCTCTGCGTCACTCACAGCCGCATCCGACTCGGCTTCGCCGATGCCAAGGAGATCGTCAAGTGAGGGACTCTTGTCCTCTTGCTCTGGCGGCTGAGAATGCTCCGCCACCCCCTGAGCTGACTCTGCCTGATGCGCCGAGCGCGCAGCATTGCCTGCGCAGAGCGCGGCGCTTAGGAGCAGCGAAGCTCTCGCAAGAGACATCATGGCTCCGATTCCTTTGGCGGCGCGCTGCCGTTGCGTTCAGCATCGTCGCCTGGCTCTCGTGGCTCGTCTGGCGGTGTGATCTTCACAGGCGCATTCCCTGACGGACCTTCGCGCATTCTCTGCTCAACCTCGGCTCGCAGTTCCTCTGCGAGCTTGGCGACCCCATCCTGTCTCGCGGCGAGCGCACGAGTTGCCTCCTCGGTCGCACCAGTCGCGCCGGCGCGGCGTGTTCGTTCATTGACGGCCTTCTGCAACGCGCGCAAGACGCGAAGTTCGGCGAGCGGCGGAATCACACTTTCATCCTGCGGCGCTCCACCTCCGCCAGCGCCACCACCTTGGCTACCGCCCTCTGCATCCTGACTCCCAAAGGGATCGTCCTTCCGCTCTGCGGCCTGATCGAGCGCGAGTGCGAGTCCCTTCAAGATCTCAAGGAGTTCGGTCACCGCGTCGATCGCTCCATCGAGCGGTGGTCCCGCACCGAGTCGCTCGGCTGCTGTAAGTGCCGCCTCGCGCGCTTGCGTCGATGCCTCCATGAACGCCCCCGATTGCTTCACATCCTCAGACTCCTCAGGAATCGCGGCGATCTCTGCTGCTATCTCACTCTCTGCCACACCGAGCCGGCGCCCCTCAACTAGCGCGCGCCTGCCACCGTCGCCCTGCGTAAGCGCAACTGTTGCTGTGAGGATTCCCTCCTGCTTCTCGGCGAGAACTCGATAGCGCTGCGAGAGTTCACGCATCCTCTCTTGCCTCTGCTCCTCTTCTGTGCGACGCTCTTGCGCGCGCGCGGCATCGAGCGCTTCCTTGAAGAGCATTGTCGCCCGGACGAGCGCCTCATGCCCTGCCGCCACCTGCGCCGGGGTCGCGAGTAGCGCGGTAGCTGCCCGACCCTCACTCTCGGCTCCTCGCTCTACAAGGCGCACAACTCGCTGCGCCTCGGGACCCGTCGTCCGCGCCTCCTCCGCAACACCAAGTGCGGTGCGAGAGACGCTCGCGGCCTGTGTGCCAACTGCTGCCGTGGCCACATCTGGTGCTGCCGGTCCCTTGAGCGCGAGACCTTGTTCCTCGACACTCTGAGCCTCGCGCACAATCGCCTCGAGCGCCTCCGATAGGTCTGCCAATCGTCGACGGAGCGTCGCAGTTCGCGTCTTCTCACTCTCGACGAGGTCTTCCATCATGCGCTGAACAGACTCCGCTGCGGCCGCAGACGCCTGCCGCGCCTCATCAAGCTTGTTCTCGCGTGTCGCCGCTTCTGCCTCCTCCATGCGCGTCGACACTGCCTCGCTCTCTCCACGCTGCGCGGCTTGCCGAAGGTTGCCTGCCCGCGATGGATCTTTCTGTGAGACCTGCTCACTTCGCTCCCGCAACTCCTCGATCGCCTCCGCCGCAGTCTTCGCCGCCTGATTCGCGCTCTCGGCGGCGCGATCGAGCTCCGCTGCCTCTGCGCTTGTGAGTTCCGCTGGCGTCTTTCCCATCGTGGACGCGCCAGCCTTCCGACGAGCCTCGTCGGCGCGCGCAATGGACTGTGCAACGCGCTCTAGCGACTTTGCTGCAGCCCAGGCATCCTTATCTCTGTCGAGCAGCGCGGCTAGATCCTCGATCTCTTGGCGAACAGCTTCCTGATGCGCCTGCGCTTCCTCGATCGCGGCGGGATTGTTGGCATCGTCGGTGGCTCGCTGCAACGCGTCGCGCGCCCCGTCGGCCTGCGCGCGCGCCTCCTCAAGCATGTCTGTGGCCGCCTCGCGAAGGCTCTCTTCGGCATCATCCTGAATCCTGTTGCGCTGCGCGCGCGTTCCCAACGCGTCGAGCGCTGCGTGTAGTGCCTTCAACCGCTCGCCGATCTCCGATTGTGGGCGCAGTTGCTCTTGTGCCGCCTCCTTGCGATCTATCAGCGCCCGCTGCCGCTCGCCAACGCGAAGCGCTCCCTGTCGCAATACAGCTAGGGCGTTGCGTGTTTCCTCGTCGAACTGCGCGCGACTCAGCACTCGGATGCGCCGCGGCGAGGACCGTGTCGGCTCCCGTGGTGTCCCAGCGCTCACGAATGCGTCGGTCGCGACACAAGTCACTTCGAAGACATCCCCTGGGGATGCGCCGAGCTCGCCTAAGTCGAGCGCGCCAATCACTTCTGCGTGTCTGGCGCCAATGTTCTCTTGCCTTGCAAGATCGCGCTGCCACTCTTCCCCACGACGAACATGCAGGGTGAGCGTTGTTACGCCAACATCGTCGCGCGCCTCGCCTCGGAGCGGTAGCGCGGCGGTCGGAAGCACCGTCTCATCCGCGGATGGTTCGAGCATTGTCGCTTCTGGCGCAATGTCTGCGACGACATCGACCGTGATTGTGATCTCATCAATATTGCGCACGCCATGCGCATCGACAAGCCGCAGTGAGAGCACCCGCGAGACATCGGCCATCCACCGAATGTGCCACACCATCACGATCTCTTCGCATTCCAGCGTCGGCGGCTGCGGAGATCCCTCTCGTGATACGCCTGAGAACACAAGTGTTCGCTCGCGCCACTCCTCCGCTTTGTCGCCTGTCGGCAGGGGAATGTGTGGAGTCGTCTCGATGGCTAGGTCGATCCTCGAGCCCTCCAATACAGGAATAGGAACCCTGCCGCGCGAATCGGTTGCACGACCGAGATCAAACATCTCCGGCTGCGCTGATGCTGCGTAGGCTGGTGGCGAGATGGTCGCCTTCACCGAGGAGACTGTTGGGGCGTCGACAAAGTCGATGCGCTGTGCTTGCGTCTCCATGTCCCGTGTTAGGAAGTGAAACTCAACGGCGTCCGCCGCAGGCTCGATGAGACGCTCGAACCTGGTCTCGCCTTGATGCACAAGCGGCATCTCTGTCCAGTCGCTCGTTGTGTCGCCTGTGACGAGCCGCATTCGTACCCATACTGGTTCTTCGAGCGGATCGCCACGGAACAGATCAGCGCGCAGTGGTAGTGCTGTCCGTCGCGGGTGGTGGGTTGCGAAGGTTGTGCTTCGCACGCTCGTGCGCGCCGGCCACTCGGCCATGACCCATGGCATGAGGAGACGCTCAGCTCCGGTCAACGCGAGTGTTGGGTTGATGATCGCAAACGCGCACCACGCTGCCATGACGACGGAGAGTCCGAGTGCCTCACGGCGCAGCCTGCTCCATGACACGAGCGATTGGACGGCGGATCGAGGTGTGCGCTCTCCCGCTGCAACGGCGACTGCGCGCGCGAGTGCGCTTCCTGCGAAGGCTGGAGACTGTGCGAACTCCACGCCAGAAGCAACACGACCCTCTAGATCTTCATGTTCCGACTCGACCACCAGTGCTAGCGAGACGACACTCTCGCGCTTCGCGATTGCCGGCATGAGCCACCGTCGCATCAACACCGCAAGCCAAACCACGACCGCGAGCAATAGTCCCCATCGCACAGTTACGGGAAACCGTACGAGCGCGTCGAGTGCGACAGCGGCACTGATCGCCAATAGCACTAGTCGTGTGGTGATGACCGCAGCCTCGGCTACCCGGATCCGCCAACGCGCGCTAGCGGCGATCTTGAGTTCCTGCGGTAAGTCTCGGTGCACGGAGGACTCCATTGAGATCCTAGGCAAGCCGCAGTACGCGACGGCCGATCCACTCCGCAAGTAGAAGGATCATGACGAGTAGGAGTGCCGCTGGGGAGTTCCAAATCGGATCGACGATCGCGCGCTCCTTCACAAGTGCTCTCCGTGGCAGCAGTGACTCCAGTCTCGATAGTTCGCCAGGAGTGATGACGGCGCCGCCAGTACGGGTCGCGAGATCGGCAAGTTGGGGGTGATCTGTCTTGGGATCCAGCAGTTCGCCGTCGCTCCTAACCACCTCAACGATCTGTTCCAACACGCCTGTTCGCGGCGAATCGATGCGAACTCTCCACGCTCCAGGAGTGTCAGGAGTCCAACCTCCAACCCACTGCGCGCCCCCGCGCACGAGTTGGATCGTCTCGCCGGAGGTCACACCGCGAGTCTCGATCGGCTCAGCGCGTGCCTCTAGCGGCGCATCTCCCGCGATGTCACCTGCCTTCGCATCTTGCACTTCCACGCGCACTATTGCTGGTGTGCCAGCCTCTGGTCGGCGTGGTTCGGTGATGAGACGAAACGGCCGGTCATCCCTCTGCACCGACCCACGAGCCAGATAGCGAATGAACTGAATCCAGAATCGCTCTTGAAATGTCTCACCCACGCCGTACCGCCAGCGCCAAGTCTCGTCTGTGCCAACGAGCACAATGAGCCCCGCGCCATACCGCATAGAGACGATCAGTGGGGTCGGCTCCTCCTGCGAGCGCCCTTGCACTGTCGCGAGCACTTCGGTTGCTGGCTTGAGTGCGTCGGGTTCGATGTGTAGGGACCACTCAAGCGCCGCGTGGTCGCCGCCGGCCGTGAGTGCTGACGGCCAACTTTCGTGCGAAGATTCGCCAAGTTGCAGCACTCCGCCGCGACGCGACGCCATGGTCGGTTCCACAAACACCGCCTCATCGACGCGTTCTGGCGATCCCCGAATGGGAAGCAGGTCTTCCAAACTGGTTCCCCGCCAAGAGCCTGGAGTCGAGCGATCACCGGCAATCCAAAGGAGTCCCGCGCCCCGTTCATTGACCGCCGTTGCGATGTGCTCGATCTGCGTCTGCGCCAGACTGCTGCCAGGCACATCGCCGATGATGAAGAGGTCGAACGCGGTAAACTCTTCCGCTGTTTGTGGAAGGCGCTCCAGCGGAGCGTTCCCCTCTTGTGCGAAGTCGCGATCAGCTGATAGCAGCATGACTGAGCACTCAAGTGATGGCTCACGCACGAGAAGGTTCTTGAGGTAGCGATACTCCCAACGCGGGTACCCCTCGATGTAGAGCACACGCAACGGGCGATCGACAAACTCGATCTCGAGAGAGCGCTCGTCGTTGCCGCGGACGAGGTCGTCTGATGAGCCCCGCACGCGAACCGTCCAGCGTGCCGACCCCTCGAGTTCGCTCGCCCCGCGAAGCACGGCTTCGGCTTGCCCACTCACAAGCTCCGATGGTGAAAGTGTCGTCGCGTCGATCACACGCCCAGATTCACTCTCGACAAGTTCAACTTCGATGGGATGCGCTGGCGCGCCACCCGCACACTCCACACGGGCAATCACCGGAACATGATCGCGAATGAACGCGCGAGCTGCGGCGTCTACCTCCGTGATCGAAAGATCGCTCACGGGATCGGGTGAGCCGACTGGCACTACGAATACGGGGAGCGCGCGCGCCTGCGCGGCTTGGATGACCTCGCGATCGATCGGGCGCGTGGTGCGTCCATCGGAGACGACGACTATCGCGCTCGCTGGTCGCCCGGCGAGCCGACGCAGCGCGGACTCGAGTGGCACCGTGAGGTCGGTCGTCCACCCATCTGCCGCGGGAGGAGCTTCTGCCTTCATGTCGAAGGTGGATGCGTGGAAGCCAAGCCACACGATCTCCTTCGACGCGGCGATGCGCTCCCACACTCCATCGCCCATCACACGCTGCGCCGCGCGATCTCGAGAGAGAGGAATACCCGATGCATCTCGTGTGTCCTCGATGGACATACTGCGGCTGCGATCGACAAGAACCATCACCCAGTCGGGCTCACTCTCTGTGAAAGGGAGCCGAAGCAGGGGACCCGCAGCAAGCGCCACAAGCAGCATCACAAGAGTGGCGCGAATCACACCGAGAACTACGCGCTGGGTGAACCCGACGACCATGCTCCGGTAGCTCCACCACCCAACAACAATCGCGCCAGCGGCAAAGAGCAGCCACATCCATGCCTCGACTGGGTGCTGCCATGAGAGTTCGAGTCCCTGAGATCCGGTTGGGATGGCCTCGACACCAAGAAGCCACCGTGTGATTGGTGTGTCGACGCTCACGCGGACTCTCCACCCCGTGAAAGTGTGGACCCGTCCGATGCGAATCGCGCGAGCATCGTTTCAAGCAACGCAATCCCAACAAGCGCCCAGAAGAACCAGACAGCCAACGACCTCCCTTGTAGTGCTCGCGCAACCGGTGTTTCTGTGTCGTGTGGGCGATCACTCTGATCCTGCCGAGCGTCTGTCGCGATGTCGCCTTGCGCCACAGTGCACCCCATGCTTCTGAACATCCCCACGACGGTTTCGGTGGATGTTGGTGCCACTCGCGCGGCGTCGGGATTGACATTCACTACCAGCCAACCCACGCCGCCACCAGTTGAGTCTTGGGCTTGGTAGACACCAGGAACGATGAGCGCCTGACCAAGGCGTCCCCCAGGATCCACGGAGATTGTCCGAGTCGCGCTAGTAGTTGACGCTGTCTCACCAAGCACATGAACGAGCTGTGTGGCGCGCGGAATCGCTCGCCCCAAATGGCCCGCCCCAGGCTCCACACTTCCCCCGCGCTCCACAGACGCGACCGACTGCCGAATGATCTCTTGAAGGAGCGGAACCATGAGTGGCTTGGCTGGGAGATTGTTCCACCCAAGATCGACAGCTGATGTGAACAACACAAGCGCACCCGTGCCTCGATCTCGACTAGCCATCGCGACTAGTGGTGTTCCATCGTTGAGTGTCAGAAGGCTCGTGCCACTTCCCTTCGGCATAGATAGGTCGAACCACCGACTGACCAGGATGGGGCGTGAGAGTTCTGAGAGCTCTGGTGCGATGCGCGCTAGAACGGCCGCCGACTCCTTCGTAACCGACAGCGGCTGTGGTGATGCGCCGTCATGTGGCTCACGCGAGAGCGTCCATCCGAGCGCGAAGGTGTTCACCATTGCATCGCTCCAGAGCGAACTTGTCGCCTCGGACGGTGGCGCAACGATCACGACAAGCCCCGCCGCCGAGCGGTTGGCGAGAAGAGTCCACTCCTGCGTCGATACAAGGTCTGGCCGCAAGATGATGACTGCATCGCAACGACCCAGTCTTGTGTTGTCTATCGTCGCTGGGTCGATTAGTTCGATTTCAATATCGCCACCCTCTTGGGGCTGCAACGCTCGATCGATCCACTGTGATGGACCTTCTCCACCAGTCAGCCCTGCACCCCCTTCGCGTGTAATGACGCCAACATGAATGGAGGGTGAGCCTGCGATGACACCAAACCAGGTGTTGTCTGAGGGTTGAGCGTCAGGCTCTGCCAAAGAGACTCGTAGTGGATGCTCGCCTGTGTCGTCGAGCGGCGTCTGCACGAACACTTCGGTTCTTGCCTCCACCTGCCCCTCCGCCCACTCGACCCGAGCAACACTGCGTGACTCGCCACAGCGCGCCTCCACCACACTCGTCGATGATTGCAGGAAAGTGCCTTCGCGGCGCAACGTCACACGAAGGGGCCACAAACTGCGTGGGGTGTTTGGTGGTCGAGCCACGAGGTTCGCCGCGACAATCTGTGTATTGACGCAGGCCTCGCTAGCCGGAGGAGAGATGACAACACGCGACCCTCCCTCTGCTGCCACGGTCAATGGCCCGTCCCCAAGCGAGCCTCGGCGAAACTCGCTCACGACACAGACTGTGCCGCTGGGTTTCATCGAGGATGCGATCGCCTCATCTAGCGAGGGTGCTTCGAAAGTTGGTTCGCACGCTTGCAGCACCGCGCGGGCACTAATGAGGTCGGACGACGGTGGCCACACAAGGGGCTCCGCGGAGGACACTCGCATGACTCCGATTCGATCTCCCTGAGAAAGTCCATCAAGCGCATTGAGTGCTCGAGTCCTACTTCTCTCAAACGCCGTAACGCCGCCGATTGTGCAGCGCTGCGCCACACAGTCGTCGAGCACAATGATGAGCTCCCCACTCCCTCTCGGAGTCGATGCTTCTGGCGCACTTTCCTTCAGGAGCATGGGGCCCGCAATCGCGACCCCCGCAATAACGAGTGCTAGACAGCGCACAACAAGCAGCGCGAGTCGCTTGAGTTTCCGGTGGCGTTCGGCGCGCCGAACAGCCTCACGAAGCAGATCCATCGCCGCCCATTCGACAGGGTGTGTGCGGCGTCGGAAAAACAGGTGGACCATGATGGGGAACAGAACTGCCAGCGCCCCAACCGCTGCTATCCATGGTGTTGCGAGAGTCACCGCTGCACTCTCCGACGATTGAATGCTTCACGCTTGGAGAGCAGTGCAGCAAGTGCAGGTCCTACCGACTTGTGGCTGTCGAAGAGTGCGTTGTCGAATCCAAACCCCCGCGCAAGGCGATCTAGCGTGTGGAGATGTTCGCTAAGCACTTTTGTGTAAGCCTCGCGCACGGTTCGGGCATCTGTCGCAATGATGCCCTCTCCTTCCATCCCCTCGAATGGAGCCTCGCGATCCATGGAGAAGGTGATTTCTTCATGATCGAGCACGATGCCCAAAATCGCATCGTGGCCGCGGTGACGAAGTCGGGCGAGGGCGCCGCGCACCTGATCAACGGGCGCTAGGAAGTCCGACAGCAGCACGAAGAGTGTTCGATGGTGGTGTTTGGAGAGTGCCTGATCAGCAACCTTGGTCCACTGCACCGCGCCGCGCAGGGGCTCGGTTGCAAGGCATCGAACGATTCCTCTCCAGTGGTCCTGTGAACTCGAGCCCCTGACTCCAGCGCGAATGCCGTCGGAGAAGACCCCAACACTCACGCGATCCCGTTGTGTAAGTGCTAGGAATGAAAGCGCAGCAGCGATCGCTGTTGCGTGATCGAACTTCGTCCATCGATTGGCGCCTCGCTGCGCCTTTGTGCCGCCCCAACCTGACTTTGTGGTGAGAGTTCCATACTGCATCGACGCCGAACCATCGACAAGGATGGCGATGTTGAGGTTTGTCTCCTGCTGGAACTGCTTGATGTAGAGCTTGTCGCTCCTCGCAAACACCTTCCAGTCAACATGTCGCACGCCGTCGCCGGATGAGTATTGCCTGTGCGATGCAAACTCGACAGCGGCGCCTTGGCGAGGTGAAACATGATGACCATTCATCGCCCCCTCAGCGATCAACTTTGCGCGCAGTTCGAAGGGCGCCAACTGCGCCAGCGTTTCTGGTGCTAGGTACTGCTCGGCGCGCAGCGAGGTGGGTGCGCCGTCTGGCATTTCTTCAAGCCGCAGTGTCGATAGGGATTGTGTTGACGAGATCGCCAACCACCTGGTCGGTGCTAACTCCATCGGCCTGAGCGTTGAAGTTCAGCATGATGCGGTGGCGCATGACAGGCAACACAACCGCGTGGAGATGGTGTGGCATCACATGTTTCTCACCAGACATCAGCGCCTTCGCTTTCGCTGCGAGGACAAGGAACTGGCCCGCCCGCGGACCTGCTCCCCAAGAGACATAGTCGCGTATGAACTTGGGTGAAGAGTCTGCTAGTCGCGTAGCTCGCACAAGTCTGAGCGCGTAGCGAACAACATGATCCGCGATGGGTACTTCGCGCACGATGCGCTGAATAGCAAGGCACTCCGCTGCACCAATGACCGCGCGGGGAAGTGCGCCGGGTCTGCCGGTGGTTCTTTGGACAATCTCGATCTCATGTGCCTCGCTTGGGTATCCGATGCGCACAAGGAACATGAAGCGATCGAGTTGGGCTTCGGGTAGGGGATATGTGCCCTCCTGCTCGATCGGGTTCTGTGTCGCGAGGACGAAGAATGGCTTGGGCAGTGCGTGTGTGTAACCACCAGCGGTCACTTGTCCCTCTTGCATCGCCTCCAAGAGGGCAGCCTGAGTTTTCGGTGGTGTTCGATTGACCTCATCCGCTAGGACGATGTTCGCGAAGATTGGTCCCTTCACAAAGTGAAGGCCGCGGTGACCAGTCTGGCGATCTTCCTGGATCACTTCACTTCCGGTCACATCACTCGGCATGAGATCTGGCGTGAATTGAATCCGTGAAAACCCGAGCGAGAGGGTCTGTGCCATCGTCGAGATAATGAGTGTCTTAGCGAGTCCTGGCACACCCTCAAGGAGCGCGTGACCCCCACAAAACATGGCGAGCATGATCTGTTCGACTACCGCTTCCTGTCCAACGATGGTGGAATCGACTTCTGCCCGGATTGCCTTAGCCGCGGCCTGCACCGCCTCCGCGGCCACAAGCGGATCCTTGCTGTGTAGGTGTGTGGCTAGTTCGGTTGTCATTGTGAAAGTGCTTTGTTTTGTGAGTATAAGGCGCGGTGATGCCGGAGCTGCCTGAGGTTGAGTGCATCCGTCGAGAACTCTCCCGCTCCCTTTGTGGGGCGACGCTTCGGCTTCTGTGGTTGCGTCGGCGTGACATTGTTGTGGGTGCTGCGACTCCCCGTGCCCTCCTGAGCAACTCGCGTGTTCATCAAATCAATCGGCACGGAAAACAACTGGCCGTCATCTCAGACTCTGGAGCGGTGCTTGTAGTGCGACTTGGTATGACCGGACAGATGCTTCTGTTGCGTGCTGGGGAGAAGCCACCCGAGCATTCGCACGCTGCTTGGTCGGTTTCATATGCGCGCCGTCGGGATGTTCTTGTGTTTCGCGATCCCAGGCGCTTTGGGAGGCTTGAAACATATGCCTCCGCTGATGCTCAGAACGAGGCCTGGAACACACTTGGACCTGACGCACTGACCATTTCCGCTGCGTTGTTGGCGGAGGCGCTTGCTTCACGGCGCGTGCCGATCAAGTCGGCGCTGCTTGACCAGCACCTAATCGCAGGCGTTGGGAACATCTACGCCGACGAAGCACTATTTAGGGCGCGTGTGCATCCATGTGCACCAACAAACACTCTGAGCAAGGCGATGTTTGCGCGCTTAGCTAGAGCCATACGAACAGTCTTGAAGGAATCGATCGCCTGTGGTGGATCAACCCTGCGCGACTACAGAACTCCATCGAATGAGCGTGGGCAGTTCGTGGAGCACCACCGTGTTTATGGGAGAAGTGGACTGCTTTGTCTGAAATGTGGGACACCCATCGCCGCACTCAAAGTCAGTGGACGCACGACTTGTTATTGCCCATCTTGTCAGACACGAGAACCTACGGCGCCAAAGAGAGGTGGCGATGCTCGGTCCTGAGTTTGAAGAGAATCCATCATCACACTAGTGGTTGTGTTTTTCGGTAGTGGATAGGCGAGGGTGCTGCGTCACAACACCAACACCCACAACCACTTACAACACCCCCGCTTAGTGCAACAACTGTCAATAGCCGTTCTTGTGAAGTGAACTGTGTCTCACAACGCTGGCCCTATCGCCGCACCCGGTCGACAACAGGATGGGGTGGCCGGGCGAAGACGAACGCATCCGACTGCCACTCCACACAACAATCACAGAGATTCGACAGGAGAACGGCGCGCCACGATGGATTCAATCCGATCTAGGGCACCAGCTAGTTCTGTGTCCGCATCACGCTTTGTGGAGATGGTGCGAACGGCGTGCAGAACGGTGGTGTGATCCCTACCGCCGAAGTACCCACCAATCTCTTCCAAACTGTAGCGCGTGTGCTTTCTCGCAAGCCACATACACACCTGGCGCGGCAGGGCAACAGACTTATGCCGGCGCTTAGAAAGCAAGTCGGAGAGTTTCACATCGTAGTACCGCGTGACAGCATCAATGATCATCTGCACACTCGGGTTTAGAGCTGTGCGCGGTCCAGGCACGTCATCACTCAGCGCAGCTTTCGCTGCGTCGAGCGACAACGAAAGGCTGTTCGCCATCGCGTAGCCACGGACCTTCGATAGCGCCCCCTCAAGGTCTCGAATGTTGCTGTCGATGCGAGAGGCGATGTATGAGGGCACCTCATCAGGGACAGCAAGATTGAGCATCGCCGCTTTCGACTTGAGAATCGACACACGCGTCTCAAAGCATGGCCGGTCAACGCGCGTCACTAGACCACAGTTGAACCTGCTGACTAGGCGCACTTCTAGGTCTGGAATCTCACTCGGTGAAGCATCAGATGAAAGCACAATCTGCTTGCCAGCCTGATACAGCGCGTTGAAGGTGTGAAAGAACTCCTCCTGCGTCTGATCACGCTTGGATAGGAAGTGAATGTCATCGATCACCAACAGGTCAACCGTGCGGAAGCGGTGCCGGAACTCCTGCATACGCCCAGACTTCACACACTCAAGGAAGAGTTCGGAGAAAGTCTGACAGGAGAGATAGCCCACCCGTGTGGTTGGCGACCGGCGAATCACAGCTTGGCAAATCGCTTGCAACAAGTGCGTCTTTCCGAGGCCTACACCACCATGCACAAAGAAAGGGTTGTAGGCGCGCCCAGGATTGCCACTAACCGCAACAGCCGCAGCGTGCGCAAGACGGTTTCCTGGTCCGACAACAAACGAGTCAAAGGTGTAGTCGGGCGAAAGCAGTAGTTCGTCGCCAAACTCCTGAGGAACCTGCACCCGAACCGTGCCTGTTAGGTTTCGCTCGGGGATTGCACCTTCAACTCCCTCAGCAACAAACTGCACCGCGAGTAACTGTCCGGTGACAGCCTGCGCAGCCTCCGTGAATTGTGTGGCGCAACTTCGCTCAAGATATTGCCGTCGAACTGGTTCGCTCACAAGGAGGCGCATCACACCAGCTTCAGTGGCGAGTGGTTCAATCTCATCGAACCAATGCCGACACACCTCCGGGTGATTCTTGCGAAGGAAGGCGATCAACAGACCCTTGAGGTCATCAACCGCTCCACTAGGTTTCTTCGACGAGGGACTTCGCACGGGAATGGAGGGACAAATCTAGAACGCACTACTTCCCGAGTCAACGACTCACACCCCAATGAAGCACTACTTTGCTTCAGGCGACTCCGGTTCGCTGATCGATCCTTCTTCGACCAATGTCTGTTGTTCCAATCGGAGTCGGTTCGTGCGGAAGTCCATCAGCATGTGGACGCTCGACGCGCGGTCACCAGCTACTTCATTTAATCGCTGGCGTGCGAATGAAAGCATCGTGCGCCGAGACGCATGAACAACAACAACATTCTGGGCCCTCCACGCCGCGAGCAGCGCGCGGAGGTCTTCGACATGGATATGTTTACCAATCTTCGCACGATCCCTGTGGTCATCGTCGAAGAAGGTGCACTCCACAATGACTATGCGCGCATCGGTGAAGTCGGAGTGGAATAGAAATGGAGCCGGCTCAGTGTCTCCGGTGTACGCGACGATAGGAATGTCGATCGTGCGGGTGATCTCGGTACCAGCTAACCGAAGGTCTCGAATGCGATCCTGCGGCAGTGCGGCATACTCATCACGCAACTTGTTGCGTCGTTCGAAGAGCGCATACGCAAGGCTTGGTATGGTGTGGCTCGACTCGTGCGCGCGAAGGAAGAGATTCGGCTTCACCTCCACCACATCGCCCGGGCTCATACCGATGATCTGGAACGGGGTGTCCTGCCGCTCAAGGTCGACCCACGACCTCATCATGGCTCGAAGGGGTTCTGCCATCGAGGCTGGGCAATAACACACCCCACAAGGCAGTTTCTGGAAGAATCGCTGGCTAAAGTAGTACGGGAGGCCAGCAAGGTGATCCATGTGGGTGTGAGAGAGCGCCACAAATCCAGCCGAAAGGACTGGGCGTGGACACAAGCCAATGTCGAATACCACATCGAGTTCGGGGATCCCGACGGCGGTTTGCTCCCCGGCTACCGATATCCCCTGCACCCGATACGGTGGGAGATACAGAAAGCCAACTTGTCCCTCACGGGCTGGTTGTTTGGGAATCATGGGATGGGACCGGTCTCGACGATGAACTCGGCAGAGTCGCGATCTTAGCAGTGTTTCCGCAGCAGAAACC
>Ga0233425_10007882_pt1 | contig 14587 bp, 7 predicted proteins | sample Watercolumn_Towu_2_FD_181712 | JGI IMG/M metagenome (GOLD analysis project Ga0233425, IMG submission 181712) | Freshwater microbial communities from Lake Towuti, South Sulawesi, Indonesia - Watercolumn_Towuti2014_140_MG | ecosystem: Environmental > Aquatic > Freshwater > Lake | place: Indonesia...
CCTTCGCGCGGGCGCCTTGTAGCCGAACCGAGGCGGCGGGCCAAGCCCTCTGCTATGGTCGGGCGATGCCGAGCCTCTATTTCGCCCTCGCCATGCAGGCCCGCGCCAAGGGCGATCGGCCGCGCGCCGAGGAGCTCCTGCGCGATGCGCTCCATGCCGACGAAACCGACAAGGCGGCGCAGGTCGCGCTCGGCGTTCTCTGCGAAGAAAGCGGCCGCCTCGGCGAGGCGGCCGAACGGTACGAGCGAGCGCTGGCGCTCGATCCGGCCGACGCCGTGATCGGCGCGAGTCTCGGCCACGTTCTCGCTCGGCTCGGGCGGTTCGAGCGCGCGCTCGACGTTCTCCGCGCCGCGGCGGCGGCCGATCCGGGCTCGGCCGACACGCTCGCGAGCCTGGGCGGCGCGCTCAGCGAAGTCGGGCGCGCGGGCGAGGCGGTCGATATCCTGCATCGCGCGCTTGCGATCGCGCCGGCCCATGCCGAAGCCCTGAACGGGCTCGGCAACGCGCTTCATCTTCTCGGGCGGCCGGGCGAGGCGATCGAGGCCTATCGCGCGGCGGTCGCGGCCAAGCCCGACTTCGCTTCGGCGCACAGCAATCTGATCTACACACTGTCGCTCGTTCCCGCTGCCGATGCCGCGGCGCACCGGGCCGAGCGGGACGCATGGTGGGCGGCCCATGGCGCCGGCCACGCGGCGGAGGCGGCGCGCTCCCGCGATCTTGATCGCGATCCCGACCGGCGCCTGCGCGTCGGCTATGTCAGCGGGCATTTTCGCCGCGAATCGGCCGCCATGAGTTTCGCCCCGGTGCTGTTCGCTCACGATCCGAAAGCGGTCGAATGGATCTGCTACTCCGGAACCGAACGCGAAGACGATCTCACGGCGGCTTTTCGGGGCGCGGCGGGTCTCTGGCGCGAGACCGCCGGGCTCGACGATGCGGCGATGGCGGCCCAAATCCGACAGGATCGGATCGACATCCTGGTCGATCTCGCCGGGCATATGTACGGCAACCGGTTGCCGGTCTTCGCGCGCAAGCCGGCGCCGGTCCAGATCAGCGCCTGGGGCGAGCCGACCGGCACGGGCCTGAGCAACATGGACGCCTTGTTTTCGGATCCGGTCCATATTCCCGAGACCGCGCGTCGGCACTTCGCCGAGACGATCGTCGATCTGCCTTGTCACATCCATTACAGCCGCCCGCCGGCCGCGCCGCCGGCGCGCGTCGCGCCGCGCGACGGCCCCTTCGTCTTCGGCTCGCTCAATCGCATGGCCAAACTCGGCGCGCGCACGCTCGCGCTGTGGCGTCGCGTGCTCGACGCTCTGCCCGAGGCGCGTCTCCTGCTCAAGGATCGGGCGTTCGACGAAGCCTCGGCGCGGGCGCATGTCCTCGGCCAGCTCGGCCATGCCGAGCGCGTCGAATTTCGCGGCGGCTCGCCCCAGGCCGCGCATCTCGCCGCCTACGACGACATCGATCTCGCGCTCGATCCGACGCCGCAAAACGGCGGCGTCACGACCTATGAGGGACTCTGGCTGGGCGTGCCCGCCGTGGCGCTGTTGGGCGGCACGCCCGCGAGCCGGACCTCGGCCGCGATCCTGACGGCGGCGGGGCTCGGCGAATTCGTCGTCGAGTCCGAGGACGGCTACGTCGCGCTCGCGCGCGGCTGGGCCGGTCGGCGCGAGCGTCTTCGCGATCTGCGAGGCCGCATCCCGGCGACGCTCGCGGCCGGTCCGCTCGGCGATGCGAAACTCTACGCGCGCGCGGTCGAGGCGCGCTACCGCGACCTCTGGCGTGCCTTCGCCGTCATGGGATGACGCGGTTCGACGGGAAAATCGCCCGAACCTTGGTTCCCGAGCCGAGCGCGCTTTCGATGTCGAGCTTGCCGCCGAGGGCCTCCATCAGGGCCTTGCTGATCGGCAGGCCGAGTCCGGTGCCGCCGAAGCGCCGCGCGATCGAGGAATCGGCCTGGCGGAACGGCTCGAAGATCCGCGCGAGCGCGGCAGGTGCGATGCCGATCCCGGTGTCGGCGACGACGATCGCGACCGAGCCGTCGGGGTTGCGCTCGACGTCGATCCGAACCGAGCCGCCGCGCGGCGTGAACTTCACGGCGTTCGACAGGAGATTGACCAGGACTTGCCGGACCGCTCGTTGATCGGCCCGGAGGCGAAGCTTGACGGCCTCGTCGGGCGCCACCAGCGCGACGCCGCCTTGGTCGGCGTTGGGTCGCGCCAGCGTGAGGCTGGCCTTGATCGCGCGCGCGACATCGACCGCCTCGTCGGTCAGTTCGAGCTTGCCGGATTCGATTTTCGACATGTCGAGAATGTGATTGATCATGTCGAGCAGGTGCCGGCTGGAAGTCTCGATATCGCCGGCGAAGTCCCGCGTCTTTTCGGGATCGGGCGGTGGCTTTCGGCCCAACAATTCGGCGAAACCGATGATGGCATTGAGCGGCGTGCGGAGCTCATGGCTCATCATGGTGAGAAAGCGCGTCTTCGAGGCGCTTGCGGCCTCCGCGGCCGATTTGGCGAGCCGCGTTTCCTCGATCCGGTCCATTTCCTCCGTGACGTCCTTGCCGACGCCTCGATAGCCGGCGAACTTGCCGTCGTTGTCGAAGATCGGGGCGCCGCTGACCCGATAGCGGTGGCGGCGGCGATCGTCGGCAAACAGCGTGTACGTGACGTCCTTGAAAGGCTCCTGACGCTGGCACAACTCGTCCAGCCGGTCCCAAATTTCCTTTTCCGCCGGATCGCCGTGACGTTCGAGGAATTCGCGTCGCGTCCGGCCCAGGAACCGGCTCACGAAGTCGACCGGCTGGAACTTGTCCTGGCTCGAATTGTAGGTGAAGCGGAGATCGGCGTCCTGCTCCCACAACCAATCCGAGGCGAGGTTGGCGTAGTCGCGAAAGCGCGCTTCGCTCCGCCGCGAGAGATAGAGCGTGTGCATCGCGCCGAAGACCAGGAGACTTGCGATCAAGCCGAGGGCGAGCACGATCCAAGGCGTGTTGCGGTCGATCGCGGTGTCGAAGTCCGTGGTCAAGACGAATTCGAGCATCCAGGTCCGGCCGGCGAAGGTCATCGCCGCAAGACGGGTGACGGCGCGCGCCGATCTCGGAAGCGTCAGAACGGCGGCGCTATCGAACATCAGCGCGTCGTCGTCGACCCTTTCGCCGTCGAAAATGCGATAGGACAGTCGCAAGGGATGGTCCTTGAGGAAGCCGGCCATGAAGTCGGCCATGCGAAAGGGCGCGAAAACGAAGCCGATGACTTCCTCGGCTCGGGGCTTGCGAACCGGGACGTAAAGGACGAAGCCCGGCGGCCTTTCGTCCGGCTGTTCGCCGGCGAGGACGACACGACCGCTCAGCGCCGGCGCGCCGTCGCGCCGCGCCCGATCGATCGCCTGGCGTCGGATTGCCTCGGAATACATGTCGAAGCCGACGACGCGCGTGTTTCGCCCGACATAGGGCTCGTTGAAGAGGATCGGCACGTAGACGGCGCGCGCGCCGGGCGGGCGAATGTCGTACTCGACGAGATCTTTGGCCCGGACTTCGGCGATATGCGCTTCCTTCGCGGTCAACGGGACCCAGGCCGCGTAGCCGAGGCCCTGAATGCCGGGATATCGCCGCTGGACTTCCTGCAGGGCGATGAAGTCGCCCCACTCGGGGCGACTGACATGTTCGTTGGCGGCGAAAAACGCCGCGCCGGAGACCAGGACCTGCGCATAGTTGCCGAGGCGGTTGTTCAGCCCTGTCAAGGTGCGCTCGATCTCGACGTCGAAATGCTCGGCCACTTCGCTGTCGACGATGCGACGGGTCAGGTTCCAAGCGAAGGCGACCAAACCGAGGCAGAGCAGCAACGCCAGCCAGGACGCGGTCCGGCCCGAAAGCCACCGGTTGATGCCCTCGGTCATGCCCGCAGTCAAAGCGGTTCCACCGTCGGTGGTCAAGTCGCCCGAGCGCGGCTTGCGGTCCGACCGCTGGCGCTTGACGGCGGGATTGTCCGCACGCTATCGCCTAGGCGGGCGGCCGTGGAATAGGCTCGGTCGCCGACCGTTCTTTCGGTGTCCGATAGGCCTTAGGTCCATGTCTCCCGTCGTTCCCTCGCGCGTCCCCGAGAACGCAAAGCCTCGCCGCGTCGCGACGCGCCCGATCGAGGGTCAGCGTGCCGGCACGTCGGGCTTGCGCAAGAAGGCGGCGGTGTTCGCGGTCCCCGGATATCTCGAGAATTTCCTGCAATCGGCGCTCGACGTGCTGCCCCGCGTCATCGGCGCAACCGTCGTGTTGGGCGGCGACGGTCGGTACGGCAATGCGCGCGCAATCGACATCATCCTTCGGATGCTCGCAGCCGCGGGCGTCGCCCGCGTGGTGGTCGGCGCGGGCGGGCTCTTGTCGACGCCCGCCGCCTCGGGGTTGATCCGGGCGCGCGGCGCGGATTTCGGCATCGTCCTGTCGGCAAGCCACAATCCCGGCGGGCCCGACGGCGATTTCGGCATCAAGATCAACGGCGCCAACGGCGCCCCCGCGCCCGAGGCCCTGACCGAGGCGATCCATGCCCGGACCAAGACGATCGACCGCTACGTCACGCTCGATGGGCCGGCGGTCGATGTCGCGAGACCCGGTCTCTTGTGCCTTGGGTCGAGCGCCGTCGAGATCGTCGATCCCGTGGCGAACTACGCGACGCTGATGCAGCGGCTGTTCGATTTCGAGCGCATCCGGAAGCTCTTCGGCTCCGGCTTTCGCTTGCGCTTCGATGCCATGAACGCCGTCAACGGTCCCTACGCCAAGACCATTCTCGAAGACCTCCTGGGCGCGCAATCCGGGACGGTCGTCAACGCCCGTCCGCTCGAGGATTTCGGCGGCGTTCATCCCGATCCCAATCCGGTTCACGCCGGGGCCTTGATCGCGGCCTTGGCCGCGCCGGGCGGGCCAGATCTCGGCGCCGCGACCGACGGCGACGGCGATCGGCACATGATCGTCGCCCGGAGCGGCCCGATCACGCCGTCCGACAGCATCGCCGTGCTGGCCGCCAATGCCGGCAGCGTTCCCGGATATGCCGGGCGCGTCAACGGCGTCGCGCGCTCGATGCCGACCAGTCGCGCGCTCGATCGGGTCGCGGCCGAACTCGGCATTCCGCTCCACGAGACCCCGACCGGCTGGAAGTTCTTCGGCAATCTCCTGGACGCCGGAAAGATCGTGCTGTGCGGCGAGGAGAGCGCCGGCGCGGGTTCGGATCATCTGCGCGAAAAGGACGGCCTTTGGGCCGTGCTGTTCTGGCTCGACGTCATCGCGGCGCGCGGCGAGGGAGCGGATGCCATCCTGCGCGCCCATTGGCGTCGCTACGGTCGGGACTACTGCCGGCGTCTCGATTTCGAGGCCATTCCCGAGGATCGCGCGCGCGATCTGATCGAGGGTTTGCGCCGCAAGATCGGGGCGCTCGCCGGCGCCCGGACGGCGGCCGGTACCGTGGCGCGAGCCGACGAGTTCGGCTATGTCGATCCGGTGGACGGTTCGGCCAGCGAAAGACAGGGCCTGCGCGTCGAACTCGAAGGCGGCGCGAGGATCGTCTATCGCCTGAGCGGTACGGGCACCGAGGGCGCGACGCTTCGGGTCTATGTCGAACGCTACGAGCCGCCCCGGGGCCGCTTGGATCTCGATGCGACCATCGCGCTCAAGGACGCGATCGAAGCCGCGACGGCGCTGGCCGAAATCGAAGCGCGGATCGGCCGGCGAGCGCCGGACGTCATGCAATGAGCGATCCGGCGCAATCCAGGCCCTGGCAAGCGCTTCGCGCGCATCAAGCGGCGATGGCGGGGCGCAAGCTGCGCGATCTCTTCGCCGCCGATCCGCGGCGTTTCGAGCGATTTTCGCTGCGCTTCGACGGCCTGTTGCTCGACTACTCGAAGAATCGGATCGTCGGCGAAACCCTCGAGCTCCTGGCCGGGCTGGCCCGCGACCGCGATGTCGCCGGCTGGACGGCGCGTCTCTTTGCCGGCGATCCCATCAACGTCACCGAGGATCGCGCGGCCTATCACGTGGCGTTGCGCCACCGGGGCGCCGAGGCGATGACGGTCGGCGGCCGGGACGTCATGCCGGCGGTTCGGGAGGGGCTCGCCCGCATGCGCGCCTTCGTCGAGGCGGTGCGGTCCGGCGCCTGGCGCGGCGCGAACGGCCAGACCGTGACCGACGTCGTCGGCATCGGCATCGGCGGCTCGCATCTCGGTCCCAGATTGGCGACCCAGGCGCTCGCGCCTTACGCCGACGGGCCCAACGTTCACTATCTTTCGAACGTCGACGGCGGCCCGATCCATGCGTTGCTCGCCCGGCTCGACCCCGCACGAACGCTGTTCGTCGTCTCGTCCAAGACCTTCGGCACCCAGGAGACGATGCTCAACGCCGGATCGGCGCGGCGTTGGTTCGTCGAGCGCTTGGGCTCGGAAACCGCGCTCGCGCGCCATGTCGTCGCGGTAACGGCGAACGCGCAAGCGGCGGTCGCTTTCGGGGTCGCGCCGGACAACGTCTTCGCCTTCTGGGATTGGGTCGGCGGGCGCATGTCGCTCTGGTCGGCCATCGGCCTCTCGGTCGCGCTGTCGGTCGGCATGGACGGTTTCGAGCGGATGTTGGATGGCGCGGCCGCGATGGACCGGCATTTTCGCCAGCAGCCCTTCGAGCGCAACATGCCGGCGCTGCTCGCGCTGCTCGGCATTTGGGAGATCGATTTCTGGAACTCGGCGGCGCTCGCCATCCTGCCTTACGACGATCGGCTGCGCGGGTTTCCCGACTACATCCGCCAACTCGACATGGAGAGCAACGGCAAGCGCGTGACGCGCGAAGGCCGCGCCGTCGGCTGCCACACCGCGCCGATCGTTTTCGGCGAAGCCGGGACGAACGCGCAGCACGCCTTTTTCCAGGCACTGCACCAGGGCACGCATGTCGTGCCCGCCGACTTCGTCGTTATCGCGCGCCCGCATCATCCGCGGGCCGAGCATCACGACGTCCTGGTGGCCAATTGCCTGGCCCAGACCGAGGCGTTGATGCTCGGGCGGAGCGAGGACGAGGCGCGGGCGCTGCTTCGGGCCGAGGGTCGATCGGCCGAGGACATCGAGCGCCTCGCGCCGCACATGACTTTCGAGGGCAGCCGCCCGACGACGACGCTGATGCTCGACACGCTCGATCCGCGGCGCCTCGGGCAATTGATCGCGCTCTACGAGCACAAGATCTTCGTCCAAAGCGTCATCTGGGGACTCAACGCCTTCGATCAATGGGGCGTCGAGTTCGGCAAGCGGTTGGCCGGGCGCATTCTCGAGGAGATCCGGAGCGGGCGGGACGGCGCGCACGATTCCTCGACCGGAGGCTTGATCGCGGCACTTCGCGAATGCGCCCGACGCGGTGTAGATTAACCGCGGACGATTCGAGGAAGAGCCATGGAAAAGGCGCAGGAAGCCGCAAACGCCTATCGGCGGGGCGATTACAGCTCGGCCGAGCGGTTGTGGCGCGACATCGACGATCCGGAGTCGCAATACCAGGTCGCCATGCTTTACGCCCATGGTTTCGGGCGCGATGTCGATCCGGCCAAGGCGCGCGATTGGTTTACCAAGGCGGCCGAAGCCGGCCATCCCGATGCCTGTTATTCCCTCGGCGTGCTTTACGCCGGCGGGATCGGTACGGATGTCGACAAGGCCGAGGCCGCCTATTGGTACCAAAAGGCGGCGGCCAAGGGACATCCGGGCGCCTACAACAATCTCGGCGGGCTTTACGAGGTCGGCGAGGGCGTGACGCGCGACTATCTCAAGGCCGTCGATCTTTACGGCAAGGCCGCGGACAAGGGCTTCGTTCCGGCTTTTTTTAACCTTGGGCTGATGTGCGACCGCGGCGTCGGCATGCCCCAGGACCAAAAGCGCGCCGCGAAATTCTACGAAGTCGCGGCCGAACATGGCTTGGCCGAGGCCATGATCAATCTTGGGCTGCTCTATTCCTGCGGCGAGGGGGTTCCCTTCGACGTCGACAAGGCTCGGTATTGGCTGGGCAAGGCCGCGGAACTCGGCTCCCAGCAGGCCAAGGCGAGCATCGCCAAGCTCGACCAATCAATCGCCAAGACCAAGATCGGCTAAATCCCATATTCCCGCGGATTTGAGGCCAAAGCCCGAGTCGGGCTTTGGCACCCCTCTTGCAGCTTGTCCGACAGCAGCGGGCAAGGAGCAAGCTGGGCGTCATGTGCGGTCTTAATAATCATAGCGATATCAATAGGTTGAGTGAGGCGACCGGACTCCGCTCGGGCTCGGCGCTGGGTGCTCGCCCGGCAAGTCTTGCCGGTCGGCAGACGCAGAACGCGGGGTAAGCCATGTCTCTTTCAGGCATCCTGAACGTCTCGATCACCGGCCTGACCACCAGTCAGGAGGCGATGCGCACGGCCTCGGTCAACATCGCCAACGTCAATACCGAAGGTTATGTCCGCAAGATCGCCGACCAGAAGACGCGGGTGCTCGCCTCCTCGGCCGGCGGCGTCGAAATTGCCGAAATCCGCCGCAACATCGACACCTTCCTCGAGCGCGAGGCGCTTTTCGCGACCTCAAACAAAAAGCGCTTCGAGGCCCAGAACAAGATCCAGGACTCGCTCCAGGCCGCGCTCGGCAAGCCCGACCTCGAGACCTCGATGGCGGCCCGGCTCAACAAGATCTTCGCCGGCCTCGCCGACTTGCAGATCGAACCCGATTCGGCCGTGCGCCGCTTCGCGGCGGTCAACGACCTCAACGCCTGGGGCCAGGAAGTCGAGCGCGTCGCGACCGAAATCCAAAGCTATCGGTCGGATGCCGATCGGCGGATCAGCGACAACATCGGCGTGATCAATTCCGCGATCGACCGGATCAGCGATCTCTCGATCGAGATTTCCAAGGCCCAGGCCGTCGGCCAGGATGCGTCGGCGCTCGAAGAAGAGCGCGCGCGCCAGATCAGCAAGATCTCCGAGCTGGTCGACGTCCGCGTGGTCGAAATCGGCGGCGGCTATATCGACGTCAGCACGACCTCGGGCGTCAGCCTGGTCGACCGAGTAAAGCGCCGGCTGGTCTATCAGCCGACCTCGGTGGTCAATTCGTCCTCGCAGATCTCGCAGATCAAGGTCTACCGCGTCGATCCGGCCTCGGGTTCGCTCTCGACCAACTTCTACAACCTCGATCCGGCGCTGACGGGCGGCGAGATCCGCGGCCTGATGGACATGCGCGACACCTATCTGCCCTATGCCGCGCTGCAGCTCGGCGAAATGTCGCGCAAGGTCGTCGCGCAGCTCAATTCCATCCACAACGACAACGTCGCCTATCCGCCGCCGACCAACCTGACCGGGCGCAACACCGGCCTGCTCGGCACCGACAACCACGATTTCACCGGCGCGGTCAGCTTCGTCCTGATGGACACGGGCAACGGCACCGTGCGCCGCACGGTCACGGCCGATTTCAGCGCCAACACCTACACGGTCAACGGCGGCGCGGCGGTCGCTTTCGGCGGCACGACGCTGACTGCGGCGCTGACCGCGATCAACACCGGCCTAGGCACCAACGGCGCCTTCGTGTTCACGAACGGGACCCTGTCCTACACGAACGGCACCGCCGGCGCGCTCGGCATCGGCATGATCCAGAACACCACCTCGCCCTCCTCGCGCGGCGGGCGCGGCTTCTCGCACTTCTTCGGGCTCAACAACCTGATGACCGCGACGACGCTCGAAAGCTACAACACCGGATTCGCGGCGTCGGACGCCCACGGCTTCAACGCCTCCGGATCGATCACCTTCGAGGTCCGCGGCCCGAACAACGAGGTGCCGACGACCTTCTCGATCACGCCGACGGCGGGCGGCAACGTCACCAACTTGGCGGCGCAGTTCAACGCGTCCTTCAATCCGACTTACGGCTCGGTCTCCTACAACACGACCAGCGGCCAGTTCGACTTCACCTTCAACTCGACTTATTCGAGCTACAAGGTCAACGTCACCGGAGACACGACGACGCGCGGCGCGACCGGCGTCACCGTTTCGGACATGTTCGGCATTGGCGACAAGTACCGGGCGAATGCCGCCCTCGGTCTCGCCGTCGCCTCGCGGATCGGCGGCACGTCGACCTCGAGCGGCAACATCAATCTCTTTTCGTCGGGCAACGTTCAATCCCTGACCGTCGGCGCGGTCGGCACCGGACCGGGCGACAATTCGGGGGTTCGCGATCTGGTCGCGGCCTCGGCGACCAACGTGTCCTTCGACGCGGCGGGCGATCTTTCGGCCGCGACCTCTACCCTCGGGGAGTACGTCGGCAACGTCTTCCAGCGTCTCGCGATCAATGCCTCGACCGCGAAGAGCTTCGAGGACCACCGCACGGCACTGCTCGAGGAGCTCAACAACCGCCGCAACGCGGTCTCCGGCGTCAATCTCGACGAGGAGCTTTCCAACACCATCATTTTCCAGAACGCCTACAACGCGGCGGCCCGGATGATGACCACGGCTCGCGACATGTTCGACGAGCTGCTGCGCATCCCGTAGGTCGCCGCAAAGGAGTCGCATCATGCCCACGCGCATTTCCTCGCTCGGCCAGCACCTCAACCTGCAGACGGCGATGCTCAATCGCCAGAAGGACCAGTTCGATACCCAGAACCAGGTCTCGACCGGCTTGCGCTCCCAGGACTTCAAGGGCATCGCCCGCGACGTCTCGGCGCTCGTCGCCGCCAAGGCCGAGCGCTCCGATCGCGAGCACTACATGCGCAACATCTCCGAGCTCAATCGTCATCTCCAGATCCAGGAGAACGCGATGAAGGAGGTTCGCGAGATGGAACTGCGCCTGCGCGACGCGGTGATGACGGCGCGCGGCACCAATTCCGGCACGGGTCTGATGCAGACGGTCCGCGAGATCTTTTCCAAGACCGCGAGCATCATGAACACGACCGACGGCAACCGCTACATCTTCTCTGGCTCGAAGACCTCGACCGCGCCTTGCAGCACGACCGATCCCACGACCTTTCGCGGCCTTGCGACCTCGGGGACGCTCTTCACCAACGACACGGTCGCGAAGCAGATGCAGGTCGACAAGAGCTACACCGTCTCATACGGCCAAGCGGCGAGCACGATCACCGGCGATTTCATGGAACTGCTGCACCAGATGTTGAATTACGACAACGGCACGCTTCCCGCCGGTCCGCCGACGCCGCCGGCCGCAGCGGCTCCCGCCGCCGCTTTCGGCAACATCCTGACCAGCGGCCAGGTGGCATTCCTCGACTTCATCCTGCAGCAGTTCCAGACCTCGGGTACCGATCCGCTCGGCGATCTCGACGGGCCGCTCACGACCAACGGTCTGATCCAGAAGAACGTCAAGGACGTGTCCGAGCGCCACGAGCAAATGACCATTTTTCTCTCGGGCTTCATCTCCGACATCCAGGATGTCGACACCGCGGAGGCGATCAGCCGGCTCAACCTCAATCAGGTCTCTTTCGAAGCGTCGCTGCGCACGCTCGCCCAGGTCGATCAATTGTCGCTGATGCAGTTTCTCTAGCGCCCCATGGACGGGCGGCGGCCCTTCGTCTGGGAATTCGCGCCGGCGGCCGAGCTGTTTCGCCCTAAAACCCGAGCCGAAGAGGAAGGAACGCGCGCCGAGCCGCAGGCCGCGTCGCCGAGCCCGAGCCCGAGCGCGGCGCGGCCAGCCGTGAAATCGCCTGATCGAACGAAGTCGCAACCGGCTGCCGCGGCATGGTCCGTCGCTTGGTCGAAAGCGAATGCGCCGGCGCAACGCGCCGCTCTCACGGCGTTCCTGCAGCCGCGCGCGCCGCCGCTTCCTGGCGAGTCCGAATGCGAGGTCGCGCCGCGCCAAACCGGCCCGCCGCTGGTCTGGCCGACCGTGACCCAGTCGTTGCAGTTCGCGCGACCGCCCCCTTGGCGCGATACGCGCGACCGCAAGGAGCGCCGAAAGCCGCGCGCTCCGCCCAAGGCGCTGGGCGGACCCGCCGGCATCAATCGGCGCTGAGGAGAGGGATCGGAGCAGAAGGCTCCGAGACCCTCAGGACTTGCGCCGAGGGAGCTTGCCGGCGCCGAGATCCCAAAACAACCCGGCCATGATCCGAAGACCTTCCTTCACGACGGGCACCAGCATGTGCTCGTCGGGCGCATGCTGCGAACAGGCGCCGTAGGAATGCGGCACCCAGATCGTCGGCAGGCCGAGCACGTCGGCGAACAAGTCGTTGGGCAGCGAGCCGCCGAGATTGGGAAGGAGACAAGGATCGGCATTGGTCGTCGCGCGAACCGAAGCGGCCGCCCACTGGGCGGTCGGATGCTCGGGATCGAGGCGCGTCGCCGGAAAATAGCCGTCCCGGGATCGCGCGATCTTGACCTGAGCAAGGCCGAGCGACTTGAAGTGTCGCTCGAGCGCCGGAATGAACGCATTCGGATCGGTATCGACCGTGAAGCGGATTTGGCAATGCGCGCTCGCGCGTCCCGGGATGGCGTTCACCGGACGCTCGGGATTGCCCGTCTTGAAGGCGAGCACCTCGAAGCTGTTCCAGCCATAGACCTTCTCCGGTGGGCTGAGGCCGGGTTCGCCCCACCAGGTATCGATCAGCGGTCCGTCGCTGCCACCGTCGACTTCGCAGTCCGCCAGCGCCTTCTTGACCGAGGCCGAAAGTTCCTTGGGCTTGAGCGCGGGGAGCAGTATCTCGCCGCGCCTGCCGACAATGCTGGCGATGGCATGGGCGAGCAGTATTCCCGGATTGGCAAGTAGCCCGCCCCAATTGCCCGAATGGTGGCCGCCCGGGCGCAGATCGCATGTCAGGTCGAAATTGATGGCGCCGCGCGCGCCCATGAAAATCGTCGGGCGCGACGGCGCGAGGCGCGGCCCGTCGGAGGCCAGCAGGAGGTCGGCGGCGAGGACATCGCGGTTCGCCTCGATGACCTCGCGCAGGCCCGGGCTGCCGACCTCCTCGCCGGTCTCGATCAAAAAAACGGCGTTGAAGCCGAGTTTGCCGCGCGTCTTGAGCACCGCCTCGAGCGCGGCGATGTTGATGGTGTGCTGCCCCTTGTTGTCGGCCGTGCCGCGCCCGTAGAGGCGATCGCCCTCGCGCGTGAGGGTCCAGGGCGACAGACCGCTTCGCCATTCCGCCTCCTGGCCGCGAATCACGTCGCCATGGCCGTAGGAAAAGACGGTCGGGAGTTTCGGGTCCTCTCGTCTTTCGGCGATCAGGAACGGACCCGCGCCTTTCGGGTTGGCGATGATCCGACAGCGAAAGCCGAGCGCCTCGAAAGTCGGTCGCATCTCGCCTTCGAGGTAGTCGCTGAGCGCGCCGGCCCGCTCGGGCTCTTGGCTCGCGGTCGGAATGGCGACCCGGCGTCCGAGATCGGTCATGAACCGCCCGGAGTCGAAATAGTCCTGGGCTTTTGCCACGGCATCAGCGCGATTCATGTGAACCCTCCGTCGCCCGGACCGTAGCAGTCCGTCGTCATCGGGGCAGCACCTTTTCCCTATTTCGATTTCAACGCGAGCGCGAGCAGGATCCCGGCAACGGCGAGCAGGGCCGCGGCGAGCGGACGCTCGACGAAAATCGCGTAAGACCCGCCCGAGAGCGCGAGCGCCTGACGAAAGGCCAGTTCGATCATCGGCGACAGTACGAGGCCGAGCACGATCGGCGCGGTTTCGAAATCGAGCTTGCGCAGAATCCAGCCGGCGAGGCCGGCGCCCGTCATGATCCAGAGATCGACCGGCGTCTGGCTGGTCGCATAGACGCCGAGTACGCAAAAAACCACGATCGCCGGATAGAGATAGGCATAAGGAACCCTCAAGATGCTCACAAACAGGCCGACGAGCGGCAGGTTGAGGACGAGCAGGATGACGTTGCCGACATACATCGAGGCGATGAAGCCCCAGAAGAGCGCCGGCTGCTGCTCGATCAGGAGCGGGCCCGGCGCGATGCCGTGAACCATCAGGGCGGCCAGCATCACGGCCGGGATCGCGCCCGAAGGCACGCCGAGCGCGAGCATCGGCACGAAGGCGCCGCAAGCGGCGGCGTTGTTCGCCGCTTCCGGCCCGGCGACGCCGGCGACCGCGCCCTTGCCGAACTGTTCCGGCCGGCGCGACAGGCGGCGCTCGAGCGCGTAGGACACGAAGGTCGAGACGATATGCGCCGAGCCCGGGATGATGCCGATCAGAAATCCAAGCAGCGTGCCGCGCAGCGTCGGACCGACGCCGTCGCGGAATTCGCCGCGCGTCGGCAGGAGTTCGCGGAACCTCGGATGCGCCGCGATCGGCGGGGCCTTCTCGCCGGCGGCCAACAGGATTTCGGATAGGCCGAAAAGCCCGACCGCGACCGGCACGAGGCCGATGCCGTCGGCGAGCTCGGTGATGCCGTAGTGAAAGCGCAGAAACCCGCTCATCGCGTCGATGCCAACGGTGCCGAGCAATAGGCCAAGCGCAGCCATCGAGAGGGTCTTGGGCCGCGAACCGCCGCTCATGAACGCGAGCACCAGAAGGCCGAGCACGAGCAGCGCGAAGGTCTCGGTCGGTCCGAAGCGCAGCGCGAACGCGGCGAGCGGCGGCGCGAGCAGCATCAATCCGACGACCGAAAGCGTGCCGGCGACGAAGGAGCCGAGCGCGG
>Ga0233425_10007883_pt1 | contig 14585 bp, 11 predicted proteins | sample Watercolumn_Towu_2_FD_181712 | JGI IMG/M metagenome (GOLD analysis project Ga0233425, IMG submission 181712) | Freshwater microbial communities from Lake Towuti, South Sulawesi, Indonesia - Watercolumn_Towuti2014_140_MG | ecosystem: Environmental > Aquatic > Freshwater > Lake | place...
GGCAACGGTCGTGCCTACATGTGGTTCGAACCATGTGACCAGACGTGGTGATTGAGCTCCCGCCGCGGCGAGCATCAACACTAGAAGCGATAGAGAACGGACCATGTAGGGCCTCCGCACTAAACTCCACTGCGGACTTGAGGAGCTTGCGTCGAGCCCAAGATCCCGCAGCATGGTTTGCAAGTGATGGGTGATCGAGAGTCTACAAAGGCACCTGCCGCGAGTGAAAGGCAACTTCCTCACCGTGTGCCCATGGCCGCGTGGTTGAGCCTCGCAGCGGTGCAGTTTGCGTTCGCAACTTCGCCCGCCGTGGGCCGCATGGCGCTAGAGGGTTATTCACCGTATGCCATGAGCTTCTGGAGGGTTACGGGCGCGGCGGTGTTCTTTGCGCTCCTCGTCTTGTGGCGTGAGGGACGACTTCCATGGCCTGAGCGCGGGGTGCGTTGGCGTGTGGCTTGGTTGAGCCTCTTGGGCATCAGTCTGAACCAGATGCTCTATCTCGTGGGGCTATCCCTGAGTACTGCGGTTCGGGGCGGGTTGCTGGTGCTGCTCATCCCCATTCTCACGACCCTATGGGCCGTGCTCAGAGGTGCGGAGCAATGGGACACCCGCAAGGCGCTCGGTGTCCTCAGTGCCACCGCAGGAGTGTTCGCGCTCACAGGTGTTGATCTCCTCAGCGGTGTTGGCCTCGGCGATCTGTTCTTCCTAGCCAACAGTACTTGCTACTCGATCTATCTCGTCGAGGCTCGGCCACTCCTGCGCCGCTATTCATCGCTTCAGGTGGTGACGTGGGTGTTTTGGGCGGCGCTGCCCGTGTTGGCCTTGGTGCCGCTATGCGGTGTCCCGCTCATTCCTTCCGACAAGGGCCTAGAAACCCACGCCGCTCTACTGTGGATCGTGCTCGTGCCCACGATTTGGAGCTACCTCGGCAACATCATCGCTTTGCGTTACGTCGCTGCATCCGTCGCGGCCATTGCCATTTGTGTGCAGCCTGTGATCGCCGCATTGCTCGCCGTGTGGTTGCTTGACGAACAGGTTCACCTGCGCGAGTGCGTGTGTTTTGTTCTGATTCTCGCTGGGGTTCTGCTGGCCTTGATGCCTAAACGGCACGTTGGGGCACCAATCACTCCGGCCAATCCAGAGCCAGAAGTGAATCGTCGATAAACCCAAGAGAACCTACCTAGTTCTCGCTAGCGATGAGCACTGCCAAGACAGTCATCAACGCCGTGGTCGATTCCATCGAGCGGCTGACTCCAATGCCAGCCTCGGCCTTGCGGCTGCTCGAAATGGCCGCCACGGATTCAGGGCAGCGGGCAGATCTCGTGCGCATCATCGAACAAGACCCTGCTCTCGTGGGGGAGATCTTGAGAGTGGCGAACAGCGCGCGCTACGCACGACACGTTCCCGCTGCCACCGTAGAACAAGCGCTGTTGACCCTCGGTCTGCGCAACGTGACTCAACTTGCAGCCACGGGCCTATGCGCGCGCCAGTTCTTTGACGGCGTTGGAGAACGCGAACTCAGTCGCAGCATTTGGAATCACTCCCTCGCTGTGGCAGCGATGGCCAAGAGTTTCGCGGGCACGCTGCACTGTGCCGGTGGCAGCGCCAGCATGCTCGGTTTGCTCCACGAATTGGGAACCATGGCTGTGCTGCGCCGAAAGCCTGGCCTAGGCGCGGAAATCGCAGAGTTGCTGGCTCAGGGCAGATCTCGGGCCGAAGCCGATGAGATGGTCTTCGGTCAGAGTTCCCATGCGCTCACCTTTCGCGTGGCGCACGCGTTGAAGTTGCCACCGCTGATCTTGAGCGGTTTGGATGGGCTCACACGCTACTCCGAGAAGATGCCACCGGTGGTGCGCTGCGTTCATACCGCTGACGTGGCAGCTCCACTCATGGGGATGCCCAGCTTCCCTAACGAGCAGGGAACCACGTTGGCGCCTGAAGAGAGGGATTTGATTGCGCGACATCCTGGTGGCATCGATGCCCTAGGCCGAGTGGCTCAGGAAGCCCTCGAAGTGATGGAGGAACAACTCCCTAGCGCGCACGCGAGTCCTGCGGCTGTGCTCTTCGAAGCGAATTGCAGGCTCTCCGCCGTCAACGAAGGCTATTTCAAGGCTCAATCGGCTCTAGAGCGACGGACTTCCGAAACGCGCCGGATGCTCGAGACCATTGCCACGCTCAGAAACGGCGGCGAGTTGTCCACACTGCGCACGGAAATGCTCTCCGCCTTGTTGGTGCAGTATCAGGCGGACTGCGCGTTCTTGGTTCAGCCGGATGCCGCTGGTTCCCTCGTGGGGCTCGCGTCCGTGCAGCGCAGCGATGATTCAGTACGTCACATTCCCTTGCGCCTCGAGAAGCAGTGGCTGGAATCCGAAGGGGTTGAGAGTCTGGCTGCGGGCGAATGCATCGACATTCACCATGGTGCAGCCTTCGCAGGCTTGTGTGCAGCCATCGGCCCCATGAAGTGTTTTGCCGTGGCCCCGCTGCAGGTCCGTAGCGAATTGTCCGGCGTGCTCGGACTAGGCTTCGCGCAACGGGAAGTGCGGGATGCCGTGGAGTTGGAACTGTTGAGCATCCTCGCGACCGCCGCCGCTTTGAGTCTCGAGAACGCTCGCCTGTACTACGCCGCATTGGAAGTCGCCACCACCGACAGTGTGACGGGGCTGCTGACGCGCCGCACCGTGCTCGAGGCTTTGCAACGAGTGCTCGCGGAGCAATCCACGGTGGGCGTGATCATGTTGGACTTAGATCACTTCAAGGCCGTGAATGACACCTTGGGTCATGCAGGAGGTGACGCCTTCTTGGTGGCGATGTCGTCCGCCATCAAAGGCGTTCTGCGGCCGGGAGATCTCGTGGCGCGTTTTGGCGGCGACGAGTTCCTCGTGGTCTTGCACTCGGTGGATGAGAGCAGCGCGCGCATGGTCGCCGCTCGCGTGCAGGAGGCCCTCGCAAAGGTCGCAAGCGATGCGCAGTGGGCGACGGTGCCTGCGAACTTGGGCGCGAGTATGGGATTAGCGGTGAGGGCTCCCGGAGAAACTGGGAAGGACCTCATCAACCGCGCGGACATGGCTCTTTACGAAGCGAAACGCAACGGACGCGCGCGAGTCGCGGTTGCCGGGCTTGGCCCGCAACTCCTCAACTCATGAGCGGCGTGCGATGCACTCGAAGAGCATTTCGAGTCTTGCGCGATCAAAGGAGCCTGGCCGTGACTCCACTCCTGCGCACAGATTCAGTCCCCAAGGTTCGTGGGTGAGCAGCGCCAAGACATTCTCAGGCCGCACGCCACCTCCGATGAAGGTGTAAGCGGGCGCGAGTTCGCCGAGCAATTCCCAAGGGAAGGTCAGATCTGTGCCTGCTTGTCCAAGAATGAACAAGCTCGGGGTCTTTGCGCTCGGTTCGGGCTTCTGCGTGGGCAGCATCACTGTGGTGAGGGAGAGTTCGTACACGCGAGAAACGTGAATCTTGTCCTTCGCTAGCGTGAGGACGTCCGCTTCTGCGGCTCCGGCTAGCTGCACGTGGCGACAGCCCGTCTTCTTGGCGGCATCGAGAATCTGCGTGCGGTTCGAAGTCTTGAACTCCAACACGATGCGCGCATCCGAGCCAATGGCGTCATGGATGGCTTTGACTTCATCAAGGCTTGCTTGGCGCGGAGACGAAGGGGCCAAGATGCAGCCGATGTGAGTGACACCGCATTGCACGGCAAAGCGTGCGTCATCAGGAGTACGCACACCGCTAAGTTTGACATGCACGTCGGCTTTTCGATTCATGGTGCGGATGGTGCGTTAACGGCTTCCCGCGTTCAAGCCGAGGGCTTTCGGCCAATCGAAAGCGGGGCCTGGGTCCGACTTGTCTTTCTGCACGTGAAAGTGCCCCAGCACACCACTGAATGCCTCGAACTCGGCAGGTTCAAGGCAGCGCGGGAGGACTCGGCCTTCCTCGTCCGTCGGGAAACGCCGTTCGATGCGAGGACAGATGGCCCGCACACTCTCGATGAGCGCCGCGAGGGAGGTGTATTGCGCCTCCGTGAAGTCGTGTTGCACGAGATCTCGTGCATTGATCTGCCCTCGGTGCAGCGTTTCATTGCTCGGACGCACGCGGGCCCCTGTGCGTCTGAATCCCGGCGCCTCCGTCACGCGCGGAATCTCTAGCCACAAGCGTCCAGCCTCATCTCGGCGGTAAGCGCGGCTCAAGCTGGCCGAGTCAGCGTAGGCCCCGAGTTGGGCGATTTCGATTCCCACGCTGCGATCATTGGCGATGGTGGCGTGGCGCGCTCGGTGGGCAAGGTCGAGGGTCTGATAGATGGTGCCGTCGAGGTCCAAGAGGAAGTGCACTGAAAGGCCTCGCTGATCATGCAAGACGTCAAAACACTGCGCGCTGTCGTGGCAGACGTCGTAGTGCATGACGAAGAGATCAATGCGTTCGCGAAGCGCCTCTAGATTCCAACCGCCTGCGTTCACTGCAGCAAGAGAGGCTTCGCTGAGACCTTTGGTTCCGCGCACGCCATATCGTTTCGGCGTGGCCGTGTCGCTGCTCGCGGATCGCGGCAGGACGCCCTCGTCGAAGCGGCAGTGCTCGAGGTGCGCGTCAAAACCTGCTGCAGAGGTCCAAGGAATGACCCTTGCTGCGCAGGGGAATCGCTCGCCCGCAGCCACAATGAAAAACTCCGGTGCCGCAGTGCAGGCGGAGAGCAGACCTAGGGCGCACAGGCCGCCGAGAACCTTCAATTCAGAAGCCTCGCAGCCCTGCTGGACGCTCCATGAGTTCCTTCATGCGATGGCGCTGCACGCGATCCTTCACGAAGAGGGTGCTCAGCGATTGCAAGACGCGGAAGGGGCCGAAACGCCCGCCACCGCGCGGAGGTCCCGCCTCGACGGTTCCGCCGAGAGAGCGGATCACGAGGTCGAGCAGGTCCTTCTTTTCGCCGTTGGTTTCCACGGCGCGGGCAGCTTCCACGTCCTCGAGGCACTCTGGGTTCTTGGACATCCACCACGCGAAAATCACGGCAAGCTGCTGAGTGTTCTTGCCACTCCCGGACTTCCAACGCTCGGCGAGGGCTTTCCTCACATCAGCATGTCCTGCGGTGTGCGAACCCAAAGCCACGACGGCCCCGACCCTCAGCAGTTCGGAGGAATTCTTGCATTCTTTCAGAAGCAAGGTGCGCGCTTCATCATTGCCTGCGCCGGAGGGGCCCAAGGCACGCAAGATGTCCTTCTTGATCTCCGGATCCTTCTCTGTTTTCCACAACGCGAGGAGTGGCGGCGCAGCCCGCGAATCTTCCATCTCTTCTAGAGTCACCACAGCGGCGTTTCTGAGCAGGGGATCCTTGAGTTGCAGTAGCTTTTGGAACTCCTCGACAGCGGGCGCGCATTCAGCGGCTCCCGGCGCGCGGATCAGTGCTCCGCGCAGCTTGTCAGTGATTCCGCTGCCCTTCTCTAGATCAGCAACAAACTCCGCCACACAGACCTTGTCACCTGTGGTGCATAGCTCCTTGGCCGCTTTCAGGCGTTCTTCATCCGGTCCAGAGCGCACTAATGCGAGAAGTTTCTCGGCGGATGCGCTGGGCTTGGTTTCCTTGCGATCAGGTCTGGGCAATCCGCCGCCAGCGGGAGTTTCGGTCACTCCGCTGCCGTTCGCGAGGAACTCAAGGAACGGGGCCTTCTTCAGTTCATAACGATGACGGGCCAGGACTTTTCCGTCCGCATCCGTGATGATGTGCTGCGGGGCCACCACGGTGACGGACTCTTCGAAGCGCTTGCGCATTTCGCGTTCACACGCTTGGTGATCGCGGCAGGCCACGCCCTGGAATTGCGGGCATGCGGCAGGAGCGTCATTGGGGTCGGGAGTCTCAGCCGTGTGGTGGTAGGTGCTGCACGGAATGAGCACGAAGCCCGCGCTGAGCTTTTCGCGCACCTCGGGATCGGCATACACCGTTTCCAACATGCGGCTGCAACCGACCTCGCCGTCCTTCATGATGACCCAGAGCACGCGGCGGGCGGAATCGCGGGCAGCCTTGAGCGCCACATCCACTGTGCTTTCAAAGCGGAAGCTCTTGGGATTGGGCTTGGCTTCAGCCGCGGGGGAAGGAGCCTGAGCGAGTAAACAGGCCGCGATGGAACCAAGAATGAAAAGCGTGCGCATGGGCTGGCCCTCAAGGCGCTAGGACTGGGTGATGGCGCAGATCATACGCGCCGCAGCCGGCAAGCTTCCGCGAAGAATCAGGCTTTGCCGCGATAGATGATGCGCCCTTGAGTGAGGTCGTAGGGCGACATTTCGATTTTGACCGAGTCGCCGGGCAGGATGCGGATGAAGAACTTTCTCATCTTGCCGGACACATGGGCATTCACTTGGTGCCCATTCTCAAGTTCGACGAGGAACCGCGCGTTGGAAAGCGATTCGCGCACAATCCCATCAAGGACAATTGGTTCTTCTTTGGCCATTCTGGTCGATCAGCGAGGTGACGGGCGCATTGTAGCCAGCTGAGCCCGTGGCTCAACCGTCCTTGCGCATGCTTGCGGCATGGTAAGCCTTCCGCGGCAAGGAGACTGCCGCATGGTGCGCATCGTCATTTCCTGGTTGTGCTTCGCGATCGTGGCGACGGCACAGGATCTAACCCAACCGGACACAAGCGGGCTGAGTTGGCGTTCCCTAGGCCCCGCCAACATGGAAGGGCGCGTCACCGCCATTGCTGTGGTCGAGGGTAAGCCCTCCACCTTCTTTGTGGCGGCAGCAACGGGTGGGCTTTGGCGCACGAAGAACGCAGGCATCACTTTTGAGCCAGTGTTCGAATCCGGCGGGACAGCCTCCATGGGTTCTGTCGCTGTGGCGCCTTCGGACCCGAAGGTGGTCTGGATCGGCACTGGTGAAGGCAATGCCCGCAATTCGGTGACCTACGGTGACGGCGTTTACAAGAGTTGTGACGGGGGCGACAGCTTCGTGAAGATGGGCCTTGAAGCCACGCGCCATGTGCCGCGCATGGTGATTCACCCGAAAGATCCCAACACGGTCTACTTTGCGGCCCTCGGCCGGATCTTCGGACCCAATGGGGAACGCGGACTTTGGAAAACCCGCGACGGTGGCCAGACCTTCGAGCACATCCTCAAACTCAACGACAACACCGGCGTGGTGGATGTTGCGCTAGCACCAGACAACCCGGAGGTGGTCTATTGCGCGAGCTATGAAGTGCGCCGCGATGGATTCGACACCAATGATCCGGCTGTGAAGTTCGGCAGCGAAGCCGGGATCTGGAAATCCACCGATGGCGGTGCGAACTGGAAGCGCTTGGGTGGCGGCCTTCCCACGGTGAAATGCGGTCGCATTGGATTGGCGGTGCAGGGAAAGAACCCAAATTCGTTGTGGGCGGTGATCGAAACCGAACTCACAGGGCTCACGCCGCCGGCGCCGGATGTGCCTGACGAAAACGCGCCTGCGTGGATGGGCGTCACCATCGACGAAGTGGAGAAGGGAGGAGTGCTCATCCAGGGCGTCACCGCCAAAGCGCCAGCAGAGCAAGCGGGCATCAAAGCAGATGACGTTCTCGAGAGCATGGATGGCGAGCCCCTCGCGGATCAGGCGGCTTTCCACAATGCGCTCAAAGCGCGCAAGCCTGGTGCCAAGGTGCGCGTGGGGATTCGCCGCCAAGACACCAAGTTGGAGCTAGAGGTCGGACTGGTGGCGCGTCCACCGCAGAAGGCGACCGGGGACTTGGGCGGGCAGTTGGAAAACCGACAAGACCAACAGGGACCAACGGGCTATCAGTGCGGCGGTGTTTTTCGCTCTGACGATGGAGGATCCACGTGGCGCCGGTTGAACTCGGTCAATCCGCGCCCGTTCTATTACAGCCAGATCCGCGTTGATCCTGAAGACGACCAGCGCCTCTGGGTGTTGGGCACATCGCTTTACTACTCCGAAGACGGAGGAGCCACTTTCAAGAGCGACGGCGCGAAGCGGGTGCACGTGGATCATCATGCGCTGTGGATTGACCCGGCGGACCCGCGCCACATGTTGCTCGGCAATGACGGCGGTCTGTGCATCACCTTTGATCGCGGCCGTCAGTGGGAGTTTGAGTCGATCTTGCCGATTGGGCAGTTCTACGCTCTCGCCTTGGATCATCGTCAGCCCTATCGCATTTATGGCGGCCTTCAGGACAACGGGAGCTGGGGCATTCCATCGCGCACGAGAAGCGGGGGCGTGCGTACGGATTCCGTTTATCGCGTAGGCGGCGGTGATGGATTCGTCTGCGCCGTGGATCCCGAAGACGACGACACCATCTACTGCGAGAGTCAGAACGGCAATTTGCAGCGCGTGAATGTGAAGACGGGCGAGACGAGTGCGGTGCGACGGCCGCGCCTGAAAGGGGCTCCCGCCGAACCGACAGCTGAGGCGCAGCCCACGCCGCGCCCCCGTGAATCAGGTGCTGAAGGAGGGGGCGAACAAGAGCAGAGCAGCGGACGTTGGCGCTTCAATTGGAAGACACCATTTCTCCTCTCGCCTTGGAATCACACCACGCTCATGTGGGGCGGACAATTCGTGATCCGTTCGCCAGATCGTGGGCAGACATCCCAAGTGATTTCGCCCGACATCACGCGTTCGTCGCGCGGCTCTGCCACCGCGCTGGCGGAATCAGCAGTTCAGCAAGGCCTCTACTGGGTGGGCTCTGACGATGGCGCTGTGCATGTGACGCAAGATGGCGGTGCGCATTGGACGGCAGTGCACGACAACCTGCCCTGCAAGGAACCGCGCTGGGTGGCGCACATCGAAGTGTCGCGGCGCACCGCAGGCAAGGCGTGGGTGATTCTCGACGGGCACCGGAGCGACGACTTCGGCCCTCACGTTTACGTCACGGAGGACTTTGGGGCGACGTTCAAGTCGCTCCACGAGGGATTGCCGCAGGCCTCCACACGGGTGTTGCGCGAGGATCCCAAGAACCCTCGTTTGCTTTATCTCGGCACGGAAACCGGCGTCTATTTCTCTTGCGATGACGGCGCGCACTGGACGCCACTCGGCAAGGGATTGCCCACGGTGCCTGTCCACGATTTGGCCATTCACCCTCGAGAACGGGAGTTGGTCGCAGCTACGCACGGGCGTGCGTTGTGGATGACGGATGTGAGCGCCCTGCAGGATTGGCGCGCAGGTGATGAACACAAGGACCTCGTGGTCTACGTGCCGAAGCCCGGGGTGCTTTGGAACGCTGGTGTGGACAACGGGCGCATGGGGGCCCGTCGATTCCGCGCCGAAGGCCCCGAGCGCGGCGTACCCATCTGGTTTTCGAGCGCGCCCAATGCGGGCAAGGTCCAAGTCAAGATCTCCTCGGCGGGCGGCGATGTCGTTTACGAAACGAGCTCCGAACTGAGTGGCCTACAGCGCGTGCTGTGGACTCCTGCTCGCGAGGTGCGCGTCAAGCCGGGCAACTACCGCGTCACCATTGAGACCAAAGAGTCCAGCGTGGATGCACCGCTCATGTTGTCAGCCGATCCAAACAGCCTGCGTCCGGAGGAGGTCATCCTGCCATGAAGAGCCTCAGATTATTGATGGTGTTGAGTCTGGCGCTGATGGCGCAAGAGAGCCCTGAGGATTCATTGCCGTCGAAGACGTTCGCCGCCATGGAATGGCGAGGTCTAGGCCCGGCAGTGATGAGTGGCCGCATCGTCGATCTCGCCGTGAGTCCGCTGGACAAGAGCCGCATCTTTGTCGCGGCCGCCACAGGCGGTGTGTTCCGCACGGACAATCGTGGCACCACGTGGCAATCCATCTTCGATAAGGCCTCGTCCACTTGCATCGGCGCCATCGCCCTCGCGCCATCGAAACCCTCCACCCTCTACGTGGGGACGGGGGAAGCCAACAACCAGCGTTCGAGTTACTCCGGCGACGGGATCTGGCGCAGTGTGGATGGAGGAGAGACATGGGAGCACATGGGTTTGCGCAACAGCCACCACATTGCGCGGATCGCAGTGCATCCCACTCAACCAGAGACAGTCTTCGTGGCGGCCACGGGGCCGCTTTACACAACAGGTGGGGAGCGCGGTTTGTTCAAGTCCACCGACGGAGGAGCCCGGTTCAGTTGTGTCCTCAACCTCGGAGCAGAGGTGGGTGCCGTGGATGTGGTGTTTCATCCGACGAACCCAGAGATTGTGTACGCCGCGAGCTATGAGCGTTTGAGACGGGCATGGCATCTCGATGAATCGGGCCCGGGCAGCGGCGTTTGGAAGAGCACCGATGGCGGAGAGAGCTTCACGCGCCTTGAAGGAGGGTTGCCCACGGGGGAAATCGGGCGCATCGGATTAGCGGTCACTCCTGCGCAACCAGACACGCTGCTGATCTGTGTTGAGAATCGCAACCCTGCGGTTGTTGAGAAGGTGGACGCAGAGAAACCTACAGAGAAGAAGGAGTCCAAGGACGCCGAGGATGATGGCGAAGATGAAATCCGTGGGTCCGGCGCGGAAGAGGAGGGAGACGAGGAAGAGGAAGAAGAGAATGAATTGCGCGAGCACTACGCCCCGGGCTCAGAGCCGAGCGTGAAACGCATCGGCGGCGAAATCTGGTGCAGCCTCGACGCTGGCGCCACGTTTGTGAAGCGCAACACCAAGCCGGTGTCTGGCGATCCGCCTTACTACTACGGGCAGATTCGCATGGACCCTGCCAACGCAGACCGGGTGTGGTTGCTAGGAGTGGAGTTGTTCGTGAGTTCCGATGGAGGCAAGACCTTCAAGAATGACGGCGCACGCGGGGTGCATTCTGACCATCACGCGTTGTGGATTGATCCAGCCGATGCAGATCATTTGCTCCTCGGCAACGATGGTGGCTTGGCATGCAGCTACGACGGTGGCAAGAACTGGGACGTGTTCGAGAATCTGCCCCTCGCTCAGTTCTATGCAGTGAATGTTGATGACCGCCGGCCCTATCGCATTTATGGCGGACTGCAGGACAACGGCAGCTACGGCATGCCCGTGATCGGGGCGGGCTCGACCATCCAAGAATGGGAGCTCTATCGCGTGGGAGGTGGCGACGGTTTCATGTGTGCCACGGATCCCGAGGACCCTGGCGTGGTCTACAGCGAATACCAGTTTGGTGCCATGTCGCGCCTCGATCTGCGCACCATGCAGCGCACGGGGATCACGCCCAAGCACATCAAGGGCGCACCGCTTGAGCGCTGGAACTGGATGACGCCACTTGTTGTGTCCAAGCACCAGCCGCGGCGCGTCTATTGCGGCAGCCAACATGTGTGGCAGAGCGAGGATCGCGGCGGTCATTGGCGCTGCATTTCGCCGGATCTCACCACGGATGATGCAGAAAAGAAGCGCGGCAACGTTCCGCACTGCACCATCACCATGCTCGCGGAATCACCTCGCCGAGCCGATGTCCTTTGGGCTGGAACGGACGATGGACGTTTGCATGTGACTCGCGATGGAGGAGTGAGTTGGCAGGACGTCTCTCACGCCCTGCCAGCGCACGTGCGCGGACTTTGGGTCTCCCGCATCGTGCCGTCCTCCCATGCCGATGGCCGCGCATTGGTCGCCCTCACGGGCTATCGCGAAGATCGCTTCGATCCCTATCTTTTCCTCACGGACGATTTTGGTGGCTCGTTTGCGTCACGTTCCGAAGGCCTGCCCACTCAACCGATCAACAGCGTGGTGGAAGATCCCATCGTGGCAGATCTGTGGTTCGTGGCCCACGACCGCGGGGTGTCCGTAACGGAAGACGGTGGAGGAACGTGGACTGCCATCACCAAGGGACTGCCTCCGGTGCCCGTGCACGACCTCGTGATCCAGTCGCGTGATCGCGATCTGGTGGCAGGGACTCACGGGCGCGGCATCTTTGTGCTCGACATGGCGCCTTGGCGGCATTTCACCCCAGCAACTCGCAAGACGGGCCAAATCCTTGCCCCCGCGAAACTCTTGGCCGCGCCGTTCATGGGGTTTTCTCGAGGCGACCGAGGTGCGCGGTTCTTCGCGGCTCCCAATGGCACCACCGGCGGAATCTTCTGGCTACATCTGGCCAGCCTTCCTGAGGGGACGCTCTCTCTCCAGATCGATGATGTGGCTGGACGGCGCGTGCGTCGGTTGGATGTCAAAGCAGAACTGGGTGTGCAGCGCGTGGTGTGGGATCTCACCGGCACCGCGGCCCGGGGCTCAGCGCCCACGCGCACAGGTGGGGCAGGTCGTGAGGGAGGGCCGAGAAGTTCTCGGGTTCCCACCGGCACCTATGTCGCACGGCTTCTGCTGGGCGAAAAAGAACTGGCGCGGGAGTTGGTAGATGTGCCCGCAGGCGTCATCCTGCCAGCACTGACGCAGGAAGAATCCGACGAAGAAGAGGATGCCTTTCAACCTGCACCTATCGTGCACTGAGGAAAACTATGGAACGCGAAGCGGGACAACTACCGGCCGGACATGCCGGACGAAGCATGGACTGGATTTGGTACGGATCGAAAGGGCGCGTACTGGTCATGTTGCCCACGAGCGGCGGGCGCCAGAATGAGAATGAGGACTTCGGTCTCACGAAGGTTCTTGAGCCGCTCATCCATGCCGGCGAGTTGCAAGTGGTGTGCGTGGATTCCTTGAACCGCGAAAGTTGGGGCAAGGACGATCTCATGCCCGAGCAGAAGCTCCGTCTTCAAGGCAACTACGATCGTTTCCTAGTGCACGAGTTCTTTCCCTTCGTTGCGGCCAAGTCGGGGCGGCACGATCCCGCCTTGTACGGTGCGAGCCTCGGTGGCTGGCAAGCGGTCACCTTCGCTGCGCGTTACCCGCATCTCGTGAAACGCGTGATCGCTTTCAGTGGTTTCTTTGATCTACGCCGCATCACGAAGGATTGGTTCGGGGGCGAGTCTTATTTCTTCTCGCCACTAGATTTCATTTCCAATATGGACGCGTCTTGGGTCGCACGCCTCTCCCAAGTGGAATGGGTCGTTGCTACAGGTGACGGCGACTCGCTTGTGGAGGAAACGCGGCGTCTCGCTGCAGTTTTGCGGCAGAAGGGAATCCCGCATCACGCCGAAATCTGGCCTGGCGTTTTCGGCCATGATTGGCCCTTCTGGAAGCAACATTTGCCGCGATTCTTGCCCTAAGTTCAACCGTCCGCGGGGAATGGCCGAAAGGAACCGCGGACGAACTCCATGCTAGGACTTCATGCCAAAGCCTCCGTTTGGGCGCTGGTTTGTGCAGCTTTCTTGCCGCTGACCCAAGACACGGATCTGACCGCCCGTGTGAAGGCGTTGGAGAAGTTGCAGCAGGAGACGAGCGCTGACGCGTTGGCTCTGCGGGCGCGCGTCGAGGCGCTAGAACGTTGGCAGAAGTCCACTTCGCGACAGGCGGAGGAACTGCAGCGCGCTTTGCAGGGAGTCGATGCCGCTGGTTTCACCAAGGCCGGTGTGAACGCTTCGGCGCGCGAACAACTGCTCCAATGTCTGAAGAGCTTTGGTGCTGGGCTGGCTACGCCCATTCCTCCGGCCAAGTAGGCCAGTGCTGCGCGCTATGGTGCGCGCATGCAGCCCGTGTTGATTTCACGCCTTGCTCCAAGCCCTACGGGCACGCTGCATCTTGGCCACGCGCGGACCTTCTTGCTGACGGCATGGCACGTAGCGGCTTGCGGTGGGCGGTTGGTGCTGCGCCATGAGGACATTGACAGTACGCGCCGCCGCGCCGAAGTCCCCGCAGCCATTGAAGAGGAACTTCGTTGGCTAGGTGTGCACTGGGACGGAGCGCCCCTGATGCAATCCACGCGCCAAGCGATGCACCAGCAGGCGTTTGAGAGCTTGCGAGCAAGGGGCTTGATCTACCCATGCGTCTGCAAACACAAAGACTTGTTGGCCCTAGCCGCCGCACCTCACGCAGATGAAGAGATCGTCTATCGAGGGACTTGTCGCGGGCGATTTGCATCAGCTGCGGAAGCGGCTGCCGCAAGTCCGCAGGGGTTCGGTTGGCGGTTTGCCGTGCAGAGCCCTGCAACGGTGGCCTCCACAGAACTTGTGGCCACGACGTGGTGCCCGCGGACGGATGCAGGCGGCGATTTTCTCATTGGACGCACTGCGGCAGATGGGCTCTTCAACGTGGGCTACCAGCTAGCCGTGGTTGTGGATGACGCCGCCGCGGGTGTGAACCTCGTCGTGCGCGGACGAGATCTTTTGCCAAGTACGCCGCGCCAGGTCCTCTTGCAACGAGCACTTGGTCTCGCGACGCCACAGTTCGCGCACCTCGGATTGGTCGTGGACGCATCAGGGCGCAGGCTCGCCAAGCGAACAAACCCATCGCATCTGACTGCGCTGCGCAAGGCGGGCGTGAGCGCCGCTGAGGTTCGGGCCTGGGTGGCAGGGAGTGCTGGGCTGCTGCCGAGTCAGGCTGCGTCCGACGTGCCACAGTTGATGCTCGGAGCCTCACTGTCCGGCGATGTCTTGTTGCCGCCGGCTTGGTGCGCGACTTGAGCCCTGCGCGGGCGCCGCAGTTTGCGCCTCGCGTGGCGACGGGGTGACGCTGCTCGCTCTAGCCGGACAGCTTCTCGAGGATGGGGCGTGCGGCCTGCACGGCCACGGTTTGCAGGTAAAGGCCTAGCCCGCGAACGCCGCCAAGCTCAAGCCCACCGCCGGCGCGCCCAGGTCC
>Ga0233425_10007884_pt1 | contig 14583 bp, 18 predicted proteins | sample Watercolumn_Towu_2_FD_181712 | JGI IMG/M metagenome (GOLD analysis project Ga0233425, IMG submission 181712) | Freshwater microbial communities from Lake Towuti, South Sulawesi, Indonesia - Watercolumn_Towuti2014_140_MG | ecosystem: Environmental > Aquatic > Freshwater > Lake | place...
CAGAACGGTTACTGCGAGAGCTTCAACGGCAAATTCAGAGACCAGTTTCTGAACGGCGAGCTGTTCTACAGCCTGAATGAAGCGCGCATCCTGATCGAGCAGTGGCGTATCCATTACAACACCGTTCTGCCTCATCGATCGACCGGCAGGCGGCCGCCTGCACCGGCGGCGTGGGCTGTCGGCTCGACCCCGAATGATGCATTGCATCAGAGCCTGTTTCCCCCTATCCCCACACCCCAGGAGGTGCACGAACAATTGAACCTGCATTAACCCCGCGTTACACTGAAAACTCTCACTGCAACTGGATCAGGATTCAACGCAGGTCACCCGGTTAGTCACTCTGGCCGAGGTACGTAACGACGAAGGTTCTCAGTTGTCCTGCATACCGATCCTGGTACAGGTAGAGTCCTTGCGACGTACCAAGCATCAGCTTTCCCCTTCTCACCGGGCTGGTGAGGCTGTTCGAAGCGAGGATTGAGCGCGCCTGGAGCCACGGACGTCGGCTGTGATGTCCGTAGTGCCACCCGCGCGCACGGAACTCGAGGGTCTTCTGCTCGATCACGTGCTGTACTCGCGCGCCGGCACGTCGCCGGGATACGCGGCAAGGGCACTGCTTCGGGAAACCGCTAAGAAGTAAAGAGCAGCCCGACGTACTGCACGACGAGCCAGGCGGCCATGAGGCCCATGGCGACGATCGAGAGGCGCCGGTGCTTTTCGTAGGCGCGCTTGGCTTCGTCGCTGGTGAGCTCGTTGGCGAATTTCGGGGCGCTGCGGAAGCCGAGGAACATGAGCAGCGCGCCGGCGGTGACGGCGAAGAGGCCGATGGCGTTGAGAGCCCAGGACGTTGTCATTGTTCTCCCTACACGCGCACAGAGCGCATTTACGCGGGAATACCTGCACCGTCGCTGCGGGTCTGCTCTAGCGCTCGAGGACGGCGGTGACGCCCATGCCGCCGGCAGTGCAGACCGAGACGAGGCGGCGGCCGGAGCCGCGCTGGGCGAGCTGCTTGGCGAGGGTGGCGACGATACGGGTGCCGGTGGCGGCGAAGGCCTCGGGGATCTCGTAGATGTCGAAGTCCTGGAGCCGGATGCCGCCGAGGACGGCGGCCTTGCGAGGGGCGTTCATGAATTACTCCCTGACGCGGGCGAGCTTCTCGACTTCGGGCAGGCGGTGCAGCGCGCGCATGACGCGCGCGAGGTGGTCGCGGTGGCCGACCTCCAGCACGAAGAGCATGGTGGTGTAGACCGCGCGGTCCTCCTCCATGCTGATCGAATCGATGTTGGAGCCGGCTTCGGCGATCTCGGAGGCGACCTTGGCGAGCACGCCGCGCTGGTTGGCCACGGTCACGCGGATCGCCGCCTGGAAGAGGCGGCTGGGCTTGCGGTCCCACTCGACCTCCAGCCACTGCTCGGGTTCGGCGCGGCGCGAGCGCACCGCGTGCCGGCATTCGGCGGTGTGCACCACCAGCCCCTGGCCCTTCTTCATCGAGCCGACGATCGCGTCCCCGGGGATCGGGCGGCAGCAGCTGGCGAGCTGCACCGCCATGCCCTCGGTGCCGCGGATGACGACGCTCGCGCCGGCGGCTCGTGGGCTGGCCTGCCTGGGCTCCTTCGGCTCGGCGGCGAGCACGAGGCGCCGGGCGACGACCGCGGGCAGGCGCCGCCCGAGGCCGATGTCGGCGAGGAGCTCCTGCTTCGTGCGCGCGCCGGCGTCACGCACCGCGCGCTCCCAACTGGCGGCGCCGATCGCGACGCCCGCGGCCCTGAGCGCCTGCTCGAGCAGCCGCTCGCCGAGCGCGGCGGACTCGTCGTACTGCATGGTCTTGAGGAAGTGGCGGATGTTGGAGCGCGCCTTGCCGGTGCGCACGAACTGCAGCCACGCCGGGTTGGGCTTGGCGTAGCCGGTCGTGATGATCTCGATGCGGTCGCCGTTCCTGAGCTCGGTGCGCAGAGCGACCAGCTCGCCGTTCACCTTGGCGGCGACGCAGCGGTTGCCGATGTCGGTGTGCACCTGGTAGGCGAAATCGACCGCGGTGGCGCCGCGCGGCAGCGAGAGGATCCGCCCTTTCGGCGTGAAGACGTAGACCTCGTCCGGGAAGAGGTCGACCTTGACGTGCTCGAGGAACTCCTGCGAGTCGCCCGACTGGCTCTGGATCTCCAGCAGCGACTGCAGCCACTGGTGGGTCTTCTTCTGCAGGTCGGAGAGCGAGTCGACCTCGCTCTTGTACATCCAGTGCGAGGCGACGCCGTCCTCGGCGAGCCGGTGCATCTGTTCGGTGCGGATCTGCACTTCCACCGGCACGCCGTACGGGCCGATCAGCGCGGTGTGCAGCGACTGGTAGCCGTTCGCCTTCGGGATCGCGATGTAGTCCTTGAACTTGCCCGGCACCGGCTTGTAGAGGCCGTGCAGCGCGCCGAGCGCGACGTAGCAGGTCGGGTTGTCCTTCACCACGACGCGGAAGCCGTACATGTCGTGCACTTCGGAGAAGGACAGGTGCTTCTCGATCATCTTGCGGTAGATCGAGTAGATGTGTTTTTCGCGCCCGCTGACCGCGGCAACGACGCTCGCCTCGGCGAGCTTCGCCTTGACCGCGGCCTCGATCTTGCCGACCACCTCGCGGCGGTTGCCGCGCGCGGCGCGCGTCGCCTTGACGAGCACCCGGTAGCGCAGCGGATTCAGGTGCGAGAAGGCGAGGTCCTGCAGCTCGTGGAAGAGCTCGTTCAGCCCGAGCCGGTTGGCGATCGGCGCGTAGATGTCCATCGTCTCCTGCGCGACGCGCCGACGCTTGGCGGGCGCGACCGCGGCCAGGGTCCGCATGTTGTGCAGGCGATCGGCGAGCTTGATCAGGATGACGCGCACGTCGCGCGCCATCGCGAGCAGCATCTTGCGGAAGTTCTCGGCCTGTGCGTCCTCGGACGACTGGAACTCGATCTTGTCGAGCTTGGAGACCCCGTCGACGAGGTCGGCGACCGGCTTGCCGAAGGAGTCGGAGATCTCCTCCTTGGTGACCGAGGTGTCCTCCATCACGTCGTGCAGGAGCGCGGCGACCAGCGCTTGGCCGTCCAGGTGCCAGCCGGCGAGGATCTCGGCGACCGCGAGCGGGTGCGAGATGTAGGGGTCGCCCGACTGGCGCGTCTGCCCCTTGTGCGCGGCCTCGGAGAAGCGGTAGGCGTCCGAGAGGCGCGCGACGTCGCTCGGCTTCAGGTAGCCGAAGCGTCCTTCATCGAGGACCGGAACTGCCGCCATGGGGGAAGAGTACTCCCCCCGGGGAAATCGGGGTCAGACCCCGATTTCCAGCGCGCGCCAGAGGAGAAATCGGGGTCTGACCTCGATTCCCGCTTAAACCGCCGGGGGTGGCGTCGGTGCGGCGGGCGCGGCGGGCTGCGGATTGCGGCGCAGGACCTCGGTGCCGACCTTGCCGACCGAGATCTCGCGCAGCGCGATCACGGTGTGCTTGTCGCGGTTGGGCTCGACCAGCGGCGAGGCGCCGGCGCCGAGCTGGCGCGCGCGGTAGGTCGCCGCCAGCGTGAGCTGGAAGCGGTTGGGGATTCTCTTCAGGCAATCGTCAACCGTGATGCGGGCCATGGTTCTCTCTTCAGGATTTGTGTTTCAGGCGCTCGGTCCTGATGATGGCCTGCAAGTCGCGCTTGGCCTCATCGAAGTCCTTGTTAATTATAACGTAATTGAACTCCGGCGAGTGGGAAATCTCTTCCTCAGCGCTCGCCATGCGCCGGCGGATCACAGCGTCGGAGTCCTGCCCGCGCGCGCGCATGCGCCGCTCGAGCTCGGCCACCGAGGGCGGCAGGATGAAGATGCCGATCGCCTCCGGGAGGAGCCTGCGCACCTGCTGCGCGCCCTGCCAGTCGATCTCGAGCACCAGGTCCTGGCCGCGCGCGAGCGCCTCGCGGATCACCGCCCGCGCGGTGCCGTAGCGGTTGCCGTGCACCTCGGCGCTCTCGAAGAATTCGCCGCGCTCGAGCATCGCGAGGAAGGTCTTCTCGTCCACGAAGTGGTACTCGCGGCCGTTCTGCTCGCCGGGGCGCGGCTCGCGCGTGGTGTAGGAGATCGAGAGCTTGAGGCGCGGGTCGTCCTTGAGCAGCGCGTCGATCAGCGAGCTCTTGCCCGCGCCCGACGGCGCCGTGACGACGAAGAGCAGCCCCTTCATTCGATGTTTTGCACTTGTTCCCGAATCTGTTCTACAAGCAGCTTCAGCTCCAGCGCGCAGTCGGAGACCTTGAGGCCCGCGGCCTTCGAGGCAAGCGTATTCGCCTCGCGGTTCATCTCCTGCGCGACGAAGTCGAGCCTTTTTCCGGCCGCACCGCCTTTGGAAAGAACGCGCTCTGCTTCTTCGATGTGCGCCGTGAGCCGCGTCAGCTCCTCGTCGACGTCGGTCTTCGCCGCGAAGAGCGCGATCTCGGCGCGGATGCGCTCCTCGCTGCCCGCGCCGAGCGCTTCGCGCAGCCGCTCCTCGAGCTTCGCGCGAAACGCCGCCTGCGCCTCGGGCAGGAGCGGCGCGGCATCGGCGAGGCGCTTGCGCATGTCGGCGAGGCGACCGCGCACGATGGTGGCGAGCTTCGCGCCCTCCCGCGCGCGCGCCGCGCACAACTCCTCCAGCGCCGCGCGGCACAGGCTCTCGATGATCGCGCGCACCGGCTCCTCGCCGCCGGCGGGCTCGGCGAGCACGCCCGGCCAGCGCAGCACGTCGGCGACAGAAAGCGGCGCCGCGGCCGGGAAACTTTTCGCGACTTCGGCGCTCAGGCCTTGCAATTGCTGGAGGGTCTGAACGTTCAGTTGTTGCCTGGCCTCGGGACGCGCGTTTCCGAAGTAAAGGCGGCAATCCACTTTGCCCCGGCCGATCCGCCCGCTGATCAACTCGCGCAGCGCCGGCTCGGCGCTGCGCAATTCGTCGGCGACGCGCAGCTGCACGTCGAGGAAGCGGGAATTTACGGAACGCAGCTCGAGTGAGAGCGCGCCGCGCGGGGAATCTGCGCTCGCAACGGCGTAGCCCGTCATGCTGTGGACCATGGGGGCGGGTATCATACGGGCAGATGTCTTCCCAAGCCAACCAGCCGCTGCCGGAAGGCTTCCCCCCTCGAAAATTACCGGATCCTCCGCCTGCTCGCCTCGGGCGGATTCTCGTTCGTGTACCTCGCGCACGACGAGAAGGAAACGCCGGTGGCGATCAAGGAATACCTGCCGGCGACGCTCGCGCTGCGCACCGAGGAGAATCCGTGCCCGGTCGTGCCCGAGGAAAACCTCGCCAGCTTCCGCTACGGCCTGAAGTGCTTCTTCGAGGAAGGCCGCACGCTCGCGACGCTGCAGCACGCGAACGTGGTGCGCGTGGTGAACTTCTTCCGCGCCAACGACACGGTGTACCTCGTCATGCGCTACGAGCGCGGCCGCACGCTGCAGGAGCACATCCACAAGAAGACCGGCGCGATCAAGGAGGAATGGATCCGCGCCACCTTCGTGCCGCTGCCGAACGGGCTGCGCGAGGTGCATTCGAACAAGCTGCTGCACCTCGACATCAAGCCGGGCAACATCTACATCCGCAACGACGGCACGCCGGTGCTGATCGACTTCGGCGCCGCGCGCCAGACGCTCGCGGTCGACGGCCTGAAGCTGCCGCCGATGTTCACGCCGGGCTTCGCCTCGCTCGAGCACCATCGCGAGCGCGACAAGCTCGGGCCCTGGAGCGACATCTACTCGATCGGCGCCTCGATGTACTCGTGCCTCGGGGGCTACGGGCCCCCGGTCGCGCCGCAGCGCATGGAGAAGGACAAAATGACAAGCGTGAGGAAGGGCTGGTCGGGCAAGTATTCCGCCGAGCTGCTGGACACCATAGACTGGTGCTTGCGCCTGAACCACATGGAGCGGCCGCAGAGCGTGTTCGCGCTGCAGAAGGCGCTGTTGGGGGAGAAGCTGCCGGAGTTCCGCGGCGAGGCGCCGATGCTCGATCAACTGAAGAGCGCAATCTTCAAGCTCGCCAGGCGCTAGGATGAAATTCGCACTCTTCGAAGATACACGCGTCGGCAAGCGGCCCTACAACCAGGACCGCGTCGGCCACTGGAAGACGGGGGAGGCGCTTCTCCTCGTCGTCGCCGACGGCATGGGCGGGCATGCGCACGGCGAGGTCGCCGCGCAGATCACGGTCGACTGCTTCGGCGCCGCATTCCGCGCCGAGGCGAAGCCGCGCCTCGCCGATCCGGATGCGTTCCTCGCGCGCGGCGTCACCCGCGCGCACGCGATGATCCTCCACCAGACGCGGAAGCAGGCGCTGGCGCAAAGCGCGGCCGACAGCCCGCGCACCACGGTGGTCGCGTGCCTGATCCAGCAGGGCTACGCGTACTGGTCCTTCATCGGCGACTCGCGCCTGTACCTGATCCGCGACGGGCGCATCGTCACGCGCACGCGCGACCACACGCCGGTGCAGGCGCTGGTGGACTCGGGCCGCATCCGCGAGGAGGCGGCGATGATGCACCCGGACAAGAACAAGCTCCTGCAATGCCTGGGCGGCCCGCGCGCCCCGCAGGTCGAGCCGCCGGCGCGCGCGCGCCTGCTCAAGAACGACCTGCTGCTGCTGTGCTCGGACGGCTTCTGGGGCCCGCTCATGCAGCGCCAGCTGCTGATGGGCCTGATCGGCAAGCCGCCGGCGAAGGCGCTGCCGGAGCTGGTCGCGCTTTCCGAGACGCGCGCGGGGCCCCGCTGCGACAACATCTCGGTGCTCGCGCTCGAGTGGCTCGACAAGGCGGTGGCGCCGCCGGTCGAGCCCGCCACGGTGCTGGCCGACGCGACCACCGAGTTCAAGGACTTCACCGCGACCGCGCCCGATTTCATGCACATCACCGATGCCGAGATCGACCGCGCGATCGAGGACATCAAGAAGGCGCTGGCGCTGAAGAAGAACCAGGAGAGGAAATGAGGCCGGGCGGCCGCAAGCCCGGCGAGCTGCGCGCGGTGCGGATCCAGCGCGGCTACACGCGCCACGCCGAGGGTTCGGTGCTGGTCGAATTCGGCGACACGAAGGTTCTGTGCACGGCGAGCGTGGAAGCGCGCGTGCCGCCCTTCCTGCGCGACAAGGGGCGCGGCTGGGTGACCGCGGAATACGGCATGCTGCCACGCGCCACGCACACGCGCGGCGAGCGCGAGGCGGTGCGCGGCAAGCAATCTGGGCGCACGCAGGAGATCCAGCGCCTGATCGGGCGCGCGCTGCGCGCCGTCGTCGACCTGCCTGCGCTCGGCGAGCACACCATTCAGGTCGACTGCGACGTGATGCAGGCCGACGGCGGCACGCGCACCGCCGCGATCACCGGCGCTTTCGTCGCGCTGCACGACGCGCTCGCCTGGATGAAGGGCAACGGCATGATCGCCGCGCTGCCGGTGCGCGATTTCGTCGCCGCGGTCTCGGTCGGCGTCTACCAGGGCACGCCCTTCCTCGACCTCGACTACGCCGAGGATTCCGCCTGCCAGACCGACATGAACGTGGTCATGACCGGCGCCGGCCGCTTCGTCGAGGTGCAGGGCACCGCCGAAGGCGAGCCCTTCGCGCGCGCCGAGCTCGATGCACTGCTCGCGCTCGCGGCGCGCGGCATCGCGGAGCTGATCGCGCACCAGCGGCGCGCCTTGGCTCAGTCTCCGGGGCAATGAAGAGCCTCGTTCTTGCCTCGGGCAACCCGGGCAAGAAAGCGGAAGTCGAACAGCTGCTCGCGCCTTTCGGCACGCGCGTGGTCACGCAGGTCGAGCTCGGCCTCGTCGAGGCCGACGAGCCGCACGACACGTTCCGCGACAACGCGCTCGCCAAGGCGCGCCACGCCTGCATGGCCACGCGGCTGCCGGCGCTCGCTGACGATTCCGGGATCTGCGTGGATGCCTTGGGTGGTGCTCCTGGAGTTTATTCGGCGCGTTACGCGGGGGAACCGCGTTCCGAAGCTCGAAACAACGAAAAAATGCTTTTAGAACTGAAAGGCAAAAGCGATCGCCGTGCGCACTACGTCTGCGTGCTCGTGCTGATGCGCGATCCCGCCGATCAGCAGCCGCTGATCGCAGAGGCAGAGTGGCACGGCGAGATCGCGGCTGCGCCGCGTGGCGCGGGCGGCTTCGGCTACGACCCGCTCTTCTGGCTGCCCGAGCTCGGCAAGACCGCCGCGGAGCTGGAAGCTGAGCACAAGAACCGCATCAGCCACCGCGGGCAGGCGCTCGCGAAGCTGCTCGAGATGCTCAAGACCTCATGAGCGCCGTCCTGCGCGACCTGCGCGGCGTGCATTTCGATACGCTGCCGCCGCTCTCGCTCTACGTCCACCTCCCGTGGTGCGTGAAGAAGTGCCCGTATTGCGACTTCAACTCGCACGAGCGGACGGGCGAGCTGCCGGAGCAGGAGTATTTGAAGGCCCTGTTTCGCGACCTCGATGCGCTGCTGCCGTCCGTCTGGGGCCGGAGGATCCAGACACTTTTCATCGGAGGCGGCACCCCCAGCCTCTTCTCAGCCGCTGCCATCGATGAGCTTCTGTCCCAAACGCGTGCGCGGTTGCCGGTCGAGCCGGATGCAGAGATCACTCTGGAAGCGAACCCCGGAACGGCAGAGGCGGGGCGCTTTCGCAGCTATCGCGACGCGGGCGTGAAGCGCGTCTCGCTCGGCGTGCAGAGCTTCGACGACGCGAAGCTCGCCGCGCTCGGCCGCATCCACTCGGCCGACGAGGCGCGCCGCGCGATCGCGCTGGCGCTGGAGACCTTCGGCAACGTGAACATCGACCTCATGTACGGGCTGCCGCAGCAGACGCAAGCCGAGGCGCGCGCCGACATCGAGGAGGGCGTGCGCTTCGGCACGCCGCACTTCTCGGCCTACCAGCTGACACTCGAGCCCAATACGGTGTTCTATTCGAAGCCGCCCTCGCTGCCCTCGCACGACGCCTGCGCCGACATGCAGGCGATGGTCGAGGAACTGTTGAATCAACATGGTTTTCAACACTATGAAACCTCGGCGTTTGCCCGGCCGGGCTTCCGCTGCCGGCACAACCTCAACTACTGGGAGTTCGGCGACTACCTCGGCATCGGCGCCGGCGCGCACGGCAAGGTCTCCTTCGCCGACCGGGTGACCCGACATGAACAGATAAAGCTGCCACGCGATTATTTGAAAAGAACTTCTTCTATGGAAAACCGAACCATCGCCGCACGCGACCTTCCGTTCGAGTTCATGCTGAATGCCCTGCGGCTTGTCGAAGGGTTTTCGCCTGATCTTTTTTCAAGTCGTACCGGTTTACCCCTCGTGACGATCGAGGCCAGACTCGTACAAGCGGAAAAAAAAGGACTCCTGCAAAGAACCCCGGAGCGAATCTGCCCGACCGAGCGCGGCCGGCGCTTCTTGAACGACCTGACCGCGCTATTTCTCCCGGCGCACGAATAGCACTTCGCGCACCGGGTTGCCGAGGCGAACGCCTCTTCGTTCGAATTTGGTGGTAGGCCGGGTCTTGCTTTCGGGAGTTCTCTTCAGCAGGGGTTCTGAAGAGAAAACCGTTTCCATCTGCTCGAAATAATCCGGCCAATCAGTCGCGGCGTGGAGGTAGCCGCCGGGCCCGAGCTTGCGCGCGGCGAGCGCGGCGAAGGCCGGCTGCACGAGGCGGCGCTTGTGGTGGCGCTTCTTCGGCCACGGATCGGGGAAGAAGAGATGGATGCCCGCGAGCGCGCCGTCCGGGATCATGCGCTCGAGCACTTCGACCGCGTCGTGGCGGATGACGCGCAGGTTGGCGATGCCCTTGTCGTGGATCCTGCGCAGCAGGCTGCCGACGCCGGGGCCGTGGACTTCGACCGCGATGAAATCCGTCTCAGGGTGCGCCGCAGCGATCTCCGCGGTGGTCTCGCCCATTCCTGAGCCGATCTCCAGGACGACCGGCGCGGTCCTGTTGAACACGTTTTTGAGATTCAGGAATCCGTCGGAAAAAGAAATTCCATACAAAGGCAAAAAATCAGCAAGGGCACGTTGCTGGGCGGATGTGGTGCGCCCTTGCCGCAGCACGTAACTGCGAATCGTGCGGATCAGGCCGCCTTGGACTTGGAAGGCGTGATCGTGCCTTCGGTGGGCGAGGAGGGCGCGGCGCTATAGAGCTTCTTCGGCATGCGGCCGGCGAGGAAGGCTTCGCGGCCGGCCTCGATCGCCATCTTCATCGCGCGCGCCATGCGCACCGGGTCCTTCGCGGCGGCGATCGCGGTGTTCATCAGCACGCCGTCGCAGCCGAGCTCCATCGCGATCGCCGCATCCGACGCGGTACCGACGCCCGCGTCCACCAGCACCGGCACGCCGACGCGGCCGATGATGAGCTCGAGGTTCCACGGATTGAGGATGCCCATGCCAGAGCCGATGAGCGAGGCGAGCGGCATGACCGCGACGCAGCCCAGATCCTCGAGCATCTTGGCCTGGATCGGGTCGTCGGAGCAGTAGACCATGACCTGGAAGCCTTCCTTCACGAGCTGCTTCGCGGCCTCCAGCGTCTCCGGCATGTTCGGGTAGAGCGTGTGCGCGTCGCCCAGCACTTCGAGCTTGACGAGGTCGTGGCCGTCAAGCAGCTCGCGCGCAAGCCGCAGCGTGCGAATTGCTTCTTCGGCGCGGTAGCAGCCGGCGGTGTTGGGCAGGTAGGTGTAGCGCGAGGCGGGCAGGTACTCGAGCAGCGACGGCTCGCCCTTGTTCTGTCCGATGTTGGTGCGGCGGATCGCGACGGTGACGATCTGGGCGCCCGAGGCCTCGATCGCGGCGCGCGTCTGCGCGAAGTCGCGATACTTGCCCGTGCCGACGAGAAGCCGCGAGCCGAACGTGCGCTTGCCGACGATGAGCCCGTCTTTCATCTCAGCCGCCCCCGACCGCGACGACGATCTCCAGTCGGTCCCCGTTCGCGAGCAGTGTGGCCCCGTGCGCGGCGCGCGGCACGATCTCGCCGTTGCGCTCCACGGCGATCTTTTTGCCCGCCAGGGCCATGCCCTGGATCAGGTCAGCGACGGAGAGCGGACCCGGGAAATTGTGCTCATGGCCGTTGACAACTATCTCAATCATATCCGATGTTTGCCAATATAATCAATGCTTTGACACAGCGTGACCCATTGCACAAACACTTCAAGTAAATTCTTGTTCGAGGGTACTTTTACCTACACAAGATCGGACAGAAAGCGTACAGTGTTGATCGCATAGGAAACATTGTAGGAGAAGAACAATCAGACTGAACGCACTGATTGTCGCCGCCAGCGTGCTGATGGGCGGCTGCTCGACCCTGACCGATCTGGGGGTGGTGCGCAAGGAAGGCCTGCGCAACGACGAAGGCCACCTTGTCGGTTACAAGCAGCTCATGCGCAACGAGCGCATGGGCGAAGTGTTCGCGCAGGTGCAGATGTTCACGCCGGTGCGCGGCGCCGACGGCGCGCTCGTCGGTTACGAAGAGCAGTTGCGCGACGGCGCGGTGATCCGCGACGTGACCGGCCGCCCGATCGGCAACCGCTTCGCCGACCTGCGCAGCCGCAAGAGCCTGACCATCGTGTTCCGCCCGGCGGACGCGCCGCAAGTCGCCGTCACGCAGCCGAAGCTCTACGAGCTGATGGCTTCGCTCTCGGCCTCGGACCTGCGCCGCATCCAGTAACGGCGAGCGAGACCCGCACTACCGAAAACGGCCGCTTTCCGCGGCCGTTTCGTTTTCTGGAGCGGGTGATGGGAATCGAACCCACGTATGCAGCTTGGGAAGCTGCATCCGAGTTTTCGATCGCGACCCGCCCTAACCCTGCAGATTCTAAGTGAGATTTCCCTTCTGTTTCGTCCCCAAAAACCTCTTCGTGGGACGACTTCCTTTGCGATATCTCTTTAACTTGCCCATCTACTGAATTCTTCTGGAAGAAGAGCGCGCAATCCATCCACGCTCAGAGAATGCAAATCGTACGTTACATCTAATTGCTGCAATACGTTTAGATACCTTCTCAATCCTCCCTTACCTTTCGTGCCTGCCCCTCTTCGCAACTTGTTTCTCTCAGAGTTGAAGTAGAACTCCGTGGCCAGCGCTACCGGTCCAGCCATATTGACAAACGCGGTTTCTATAAAGAGCCGAAATGCCTCACTTGTCGTCACATGCATTGGATCAGACAACAATACCCGCCCCCGCTCTGGTGCATCTCTGTGAGCGCGATACGCGAGGTAAGGACCGAGCAGCGCATGTCGATAGAATCTACGGCTTACGTCAATTTGCGGTATCCAGGTCGTACGTTGCGCCCCGACTCTACGATCACCTTCGCTGTCTGCTGGACAGATTTGATTGAAGAAGAAAAGCGACAACCATGCCCAAAGCCCAACGTCTCGCGCAACATCATCGTTACGAACGTCATTCAGAATATCGTTGAGGTATTTAGCTGCCGCCATCCGATCGGGAAATTCTCTTTGCTCGATATCTATTCCTGGCAAGACTACGACTGCGCAACTCGGATGAGTCAGCAACTCAGTAGGAATCGGAAACTTTGGATCATTTGCGAGTGCGTCAAGAAACTGCTCAAACCGATAAATTCCATCTTCGTTGAACCGGTGAAGTTTCATTGGGCCTCCTCCGAATCGAGGTGCGCCTTGTAGTAGTTAAGAATCTGATGCTGGTGGGCGAATCGCTTCGCGGCTGCATCAATCCATTCCGCTTTCTCCGATTCTTCAGTGTCTTGCTCAGGTGGTTCTCCCGCGCCCAACGAGCACGCAAACCGCAACCATCTTCCTCGCCACGACGATTCGTCGTCTGCGTCAAAAACTTCGTCGACCAGCAATATCTGCCTAAGAATTTCCCTCATGGCAGATGGGTAGGTGAGGCTACGGAACACTGGAGACCCTGCGACAGCTTTCCAGTCTTGAAGGTGCCTATTTACTTGCAGCAACGGGCCACTCGCACCGATTTCCACACACCATACTTCCTGCCCCAAGTCCGCAGGTGCTGTCGGCAAGAGTGGAATGCGCCTATCCTCTCGATCCTCGGTAGATGTGGGGGGAATCTGGTCCCCTTCAGCCAAAAGCAACCCACCGCCTTCTCCAGCTGAGACGACCTTTACACGGAACAGAACTCCATCCCTTGTCGGAAATTCCGTTAACGTTCGAGATATGTCATTCGACGCTAAGGGTGACTGTACGGTCCCGTAGGGGAAGCGCATGAAAGTGCTCTGCCGGTACGCCTCCACGAATACGTTTGCATTAGCCGGAAGCTCATAGTCGGCAAGATTCAACATCGCATCGAAACTTGACATCCCGTTTCCATGCTGCGTCAAAACGATTCTCGTATCTTCCCGAAGAAGCTTTTTTCGCCCAGTTGAGTTGATTCTCCTAATCGGCATCTGCAGCCTCCCGCGAAATTGCGCGCACGTATAGATCGCGTTCTTTCGCAAATCCAGTTACGTTGAAGTTGAAATCTGGATCTTCGATTTTTATAAGAAAAATGTTCTCATTGGCCGTGACAACAGTAACTCCCCTACAGCCCTCATTCGAGCGTATTGGCGGAGCACTCACGTCGAAATCTGCTGGGTGATATCGTTTGACGGGATTTCCATTGCGAACGTCATACCCGACACGAATCTCCAACAATTCGGGCGGTGGGACATTTGGGTCCCCTGGCCTTATCGAGAATCCGCCAACGAGTTTGGCGATACGAAACCTAACGGGCCGCGAGCGAATCTCAACGTTATTTGTGGTTGTCTCCTCGCCCTTATGTTCTTTAGTTCTTCGCTTACGCGCCGGAATTGCCTCATCGTCCAAATCTTCGGGCCGCGCATCGATTGAGAAGTAGTCGATCGTCAGGTACGGATCCGGCCTCTCATCGGCCTGGTGCACGATACGTTGCAATTCTGATACGCAAAAGCGAACGTAGTCGATCACTGCAGTGCCATACGTATACTTATTCTTAAAGTTTCCCGTAGTTGGATTCCATTGAGTGTGCGCCGGTGTTTCGGCATCGCGTAGGAGCGTCGCGAGCGGTTGATCTTCCACGATTACGAGAGCGCGAACGCGAGCCGAGCGCGGTGCCTTTACATCAGTGATGATCAACTCATCGCGTATGAAAAGTGGTTTTTCGGAGTCAAGATCACTGCGCTCCAGAAATAGATTAAAGAATGTCTGCCGCTGAGTTCCACCTTTCGTCCGCACTGTTAAGGGCACTCGGAGAGCAACGCGAGCATCAGACGTTGCGACGCTTCGTAGACTGCTCAGGATATTTGACGGTACCAATTCAGCCGACCAAAGCTGCGCCCGATCAGGATCCGGGCTAATCAACGATAGATACTCGCCTTCTGTTCGTGTCTGCGCCCACAGAGCCAGGTGTACAAACGGAAGGACCGACTTATCGATGGACGTGCCTAGATTTGTAATTTCACGAGCTAGGGAATCGAAGTCGTGAAGTCGCACTGACGTGCCCCCCGATTTAGTACGGAATCGAGGTGGAGTCCGGGGTTAAGGTTACGACCTTTTCAAAGGGTTTGCGCACGCGATCGGCGGAACGCCGAGAAGCGTGCGCTTCCTTGAACTCTTCAGGGGTCAGGTCATTGAGCGAGCTATGCGTTCGCTCGGTGTTGTACTCGATCCGCCAGGCTTCGATGGTC
>Ga0233425_10007885_pt1 | contig 14576 bp, 16 predicted proteins | sample Watercolumn_Towu_2_FD_181712 | JGI IMG/M metagenome (GOLD analysis project Ga0233425, IMG submission 181712) | Freshwater microbial communities from Lake Towuti, South Sulawesi, Indonesia - Watercolumn_Towuti2014_140_MG | ecosystem: Environmental > Aquatic > Freshwater > Lake | place...
TAGCGGCGGCCTATGCGGCAGGCCTTATCGCAGGCTCAGGGAAGTGCGGAATGGTCAGATCCTCCATAGCCTTTTTTACCGGCAGCGCGATAATATACTTCTTCGGCGCGGCCTGGCTTGTCCTTGCCTATAAGACGGCTCCCGTTAATGCAGTCTCTATCGGAGTCCTGCCTTTCATCCCGGGGGACATAACGAAGGCGCTGCTCGCGGCCGTCATATACTCGCGTATATCGCATCGCGCCGGCGCCATATTCTCCGAATAAAAGAGCGTCAATGGATAAAATTCTGCAAAAGCCGATTCTGGCGGTATCTATACTGATATTGCTGTGCGGCTATCTCTTCTTTTTCCAGCTCGGCTCTTTGGCCCTCACGGACCCCGACGAGACGTTCTACGCCCAGACGGCGAAGGAGATGGCCGCCAGAGGCGAGTGGGTTACCCCGCATCTTTACGGCAAGCCGCAATTTGAAAAACCAATACTATTCTACTGGCTGGTCGAGGCCTCCTATAAAGCATTCGGAGTGAACGAATTCGCGGCGCGTTTCCCGTCCGCGTTATTCGGGACCCTGGGCGTTATCATAACCTATTTTCTCGGCTGCCTATTTCTTTCCAGGCGCGCGGCCTTCTTTTCGGCGCTTATCCTGGCGACAGGCGTGGAATACATAATCCTCTCCAGGGCGTGCATTACGGATATGGTGTTGACCGTCCTGCTCGGCGGCGGATTTCTTTTCTTCCTGCACGGTTACCTGCGGGGGAAGAACGTTTCTTACATGCTGTCGTCGGCGTTTTTCGGCCTGGCCGTCCTTACCAAAGGCCCCATATATCTCTTACTGGCCGTATTCACCATTCTGGTCTTCCTTCTATCTGTCAAAGACCTTAAGGCCGTGTTAAAGATGCCGCTGTGGCAGGCTGCGGCCATATTCATGATCGTAACGGCGCCATGGTATATGGCAATATACAAGCTGCACGGCAAGGCGTTCGTCGACGCCTTCTTCGGATTCCACAACGTTAACAGGTTTCTCGAGGCCGAACACAAGATCGGATCGCAGGTTTACTATAATATACCCATCATCCTGGGAGGATTCTTCCCGTGGAGCGTATTTTTGCCGTCCGGACTGTGGCAGGCTTTCAAAAAGGCCCGAAGCTCCGGTGGCGCGCTCGGCAAGGGCATGACCCTGACGCTTGCCTGGCTTTTTGTAATATTCCTTTTCTTCACAGCCTCCAGCACAAAACTTCCCACCTATGTCTTCCCGTGCTTCATATCGCTTGCGGTAATAGTCGGGTCAATGTGGGACGATTTTGCCTCCGGAAAGGCGCCGAGCGCCGCCGGCGTCAGGATCTCGTATTACCTGCTTGTGACGGCCGTAATAGCCGGCTCCATCATCGCCCCGCTGGCCATAAGAGGAAAATATCCGTCCTTGGCGCCGGGCGCGGCCGTCTCGGCGTCTTTTCTCGTATTGGGCATGATATTGTCGCTCTCGGCCTTTATCCGCAAGAGGTATGTTCCGTCAATGCTGCTTATGGTGTATGCGATCGCCGTGTTTCTCTATCCTGTGAACGAGCTTGTAGTGCCTCCGATCGAGCGGCTTGAGACCAGTAAGGCGGTCGGCCTTAGGCTTAAACCGCTGATGAAACAGTCCGAGCCGCTCGGCTCGGAATCGAATTATCTCGCGGGGCTGGCGTTCTACGCGGACAGGGCGCCCGCAAATCTCGACAGGCATCATGATATGGTGCAGTTTATGAATTCGCCCGGCCGGGTGTGGGTCGTGATGAAAGAGAAGAACCACGCCCAGCTGTACGACCCCGTCGTAAACAAGCAATACGTCAAACCTTCATACGTTATCTACAAGGCCGGAAAGCGGGCCATAGTCACGAACGAGATCCCGCAGGACGGCAAATATCTTGTGAAGAGGCAGAGGCCATGACCAGGCTGAGCAGTGTTTCATTCGTATTTCCCATGTTCAACGAAGCCGATAATATAGCCCAAACCATATCGAGAGCTGAGGCGCTTGCCAGGGATTTGGCCGATGATTACGAGATAGTCGTATCGGACGACGCTTCCACAGACGGCAGCGGCGAGATCGTGGATAGGCTCGCGGCCGCGGATACCCGTATAAAGTCTATACGGCTGAGCCGTAACACAAAGTTCGGCGGAGCCCTGAGGGAAGGGCTGAAGAACGCCACGAAAGACATAGTAGTATATACCGATTCCGATTTTCCCGCCAAAGAAGAGGATATAAAAAAAGCGATCGGCATGCTGGAAGGCGCCGATGTGGTGACCGCCTACAGTCTCGTCATAAAAGACGCGAGCCTGAAACGCATCATAATGTCAAAAGGGTATAACTTTCTTGTCCGGCTCCTATTCGGGCTGAACCTGCGTGATATCAATTCCGGGCTGAAGATATACAGACGTAAGATACTCGAGGGCATGGAGCTCAGGTCGCAGAGTCCGTTCATAGACGTCGAGATATTCGTAGAGGCTGTAAAGAAGGGCGCCGTAATCAGGCAGTACGGACTGGTCTTCGACCTGCGCACGAAGGGTTCGTCCAGCATATCGCGCCTCGGCGTAGTCGCGCGCACTTTCCGCGACATGCTGGCGTACAGATTTTTATGATGAAATATCTGATAGTCAGTGCCGATGATTTCGGGTTGACGAAGAGCGTGAATGAAGGCATAGCGATGGCCTGCCGCGAAGGGATCGTCACCAGCGTGAAGCTGTTCCCGTCGGGCGAGGCGTTCGCCGACGCGCTCGGACTGGCCAGGGAGCTCGGCCTCAAGGAGGCCGGCGCGCACCTTGCCCTGACGGAGACCTCTCCCGTGGCGCCGGCGGATAAGGTCGTATCCCTCAGGGCGCGGAACGGTCGCTTTTACAGAAGCCGCGCTCATCTCATCCCGAGGCTTATGACCGGCCTGATCGATCCGGATCATGTCTATACGGAGTTAAAGGCTCAGATGGACGCCGTCGTCTCGTCGGGCCTCAGGGTGACCGACCTTTCGAGCCACGAGCATATACATATGATGCCGGAGATACTCGCGATATTCGTAAAGCTCGCGAAGGAGTACGACGTGCCCGCCATCCGGTATCCGCATAAGGACAGCTCGGCGCGCCCGCTTGGCCTGAATAGCATCTATAAAAGCTTTGTTCTCGCCTGTTTTGAGCGCGGCATGTCTAAAGTTTTGAGCGCCTCGTCGATAAAGAGCCCCGACCATTTCCGCGGGTTTCTGGATTCGGCCAACATAACCGAGGCCAATCTTCTGAGGATCGTCGATTTTCTCGAGGAGGGCAGTACGGAGCTTGTATGCCATCCGGGTTTTCTGGGGCCGGAGATCCTCGACAGGTACACTTTCCACAGGAACTGCGAAGCGGAACTCTTCGCCCTCACCAGCCCACGCGTAAGGAAAAGGCTCGAAGAACGGGGGATCAGACTGGCTTCGTACAGTGAATTTTTGTCCGGGGGCATATGAGTCTAAAGGCCCAGGCGGCCCTGCTCCTGCTTCTGTTTACGCTGATAATTTATTCTAACTCGCTGGGCGGAGAATTTGTTTACGACGATGAATATTTCGTAGTCAAGAATATCGCTATCCGCAGTCTCGAGAATATACCGCTCTTCTTCACATCGCCCACGGCCGTGGCGTTCGCCGAGCTGTCCCAGGATGTATACCGACCTATAACGACCTTATCCTACGCGATAGACTATTTCCTGGGCAGGCTCGACACTTTCGGATATCATCTCGTGAACGTATCCTTCCACGCCCTAAACGCCGTACTCGTATTCCTGCTTTTATCGGCGGCGTTCGGGGATCTATTTCTCGCTTTCATAGCCGCGATCCTATTTGCCTGCCATCCGGTCCAGACGGAGGTCGTCTCGTGGATATCGGGCCGCTCATCGGTGCTATTCCTGTTCTTCTACCTTTCGGCCATGCTCTGCTACATCCTTTACGCAAAAAATAACAAAAAGGCGTATCTTGCCTTTTCGCTTTTTGCCTTCTCACTGTCGCTATTTTCCAAAGAGATGGCCGTAACGCTGCCGCTGCTATTAATAGCTTACGACGCGCATTTCGGCTCGGGCGGAAGTTTCCGCGAAGCTCTGCGGGACAAAAGATCTTTCGGCCGGTACGCGCCTTATTTCCTGCTGGCGCTCGTATTCATTTTCACAAGATCGGCGGTACTTCAGCGGGTGAGCCAGTGCGGCTGGTGGGGGGGCAGCCCGTATCACACGTTCCTGACCATGGTCCAGGTGCTGGTGGATTATATTAAAGTCATGCTCTGGCCGGTAAATCTTTGCGCCTTCTACGTGACCAATGTCAATACTTCCGTCGGGGATATCAAAGTTTTATCTTCGATCGCGGTCCTGGCCGCGCTGTTCGCTTTGATGCCCGTGACCTTCCGGCGGTATCGCGGCGTCTCTTTCGCGATATGGTGGTTTTTGATAACCCTCTTGCCGGTCTCCAATATCGTGCCGCTCCGCGCTCTCATGGCGGAGCGCTTCCTTTACCTGCCGTCCATAGGATTCTGCATGCTCGCGGCCATACTGATCGAGCGCGTAGGCCTGATCGGTTTTAAGAAAAAATCGAAGGCCGCGCGCTCGGCGGCGATAGCCATTGCGGCGGCTCTGGTCGTATCTTATTCCATCCGCACCATGATGCGCAACGAGGATTGGAAAGATTCCGTCTCCATAACCAGATCGATACTTAAAGTTACGCCGCTCAATCCGTGGGCCTTCACATCCCTCGGAGCCGCCTATTCGGGCCAGGAGCGCCACGAGGAGGCGATCAAGCCGCTCATGAAGGCGATAGTGCTGTCAAATTCTTACTTTGCCCCCAGGAACATACTGGGTTTTTCGTACCTGGAACTGGGGCGCTACGACGAGGCTATTCAGGTGCTGGCCGGGGCGCTGAAGTTGATGCCCGACAATCTCGAGGCGCTGAACTCGCTCGGGGTCGCGTACGCGAGCGTGAAAAAATACGACGATGCGATAAAGCAGTTCGAGCGTTCCATAAAAGTTGATCCCACATTTGCCAACGCCTACATAAACCTCGGGACGACCTACGACCGTATGGGACTTTTCGACAAGGCCCTGGAGGCGTACGGCAGGATCGAGTCCATAACCAGGTCAAGACAGGACCTGGCCATCGCAAGGATACGCATGGGAGACGTTTACATTGAGATGGGCCTGCGGGACAAGGCCAGAGAGTCTTACGCGAAAGCGATAAGCCTGTGCGGCCGGGGGATGGACCAGCTGAAGCAGATAGCTACGGACAGATTCAACGCCAAGTGGCAATAAGAAATGCAATGTTCTGCTTCGCTCTTCAGCGCATAAGCGCCGGTAGAGCTTCGCAGAAACTATCTCTGCGAAGCCGTACCATCGTTTGACTGTTGAACGGCGAAACAGTATGGTGCGGAAGAAGGGAGTCGAACCCTTAAGGTTTTACCCATACGGTCCTGAGCCGTACGCGTCTGCCAGTTCCGCCACTTCCGCCCCAAACAGCCCGACTAGTATACCCCAAAAGGCCGATCCTGTCAAATATCCCCGGTTTTTAGGCGCCTTGCATTTACGCTAATATTATGATATATTATTCGGGCTAAAATGGCAGATAAGATCGTAGCTACCAACAGGCAGGCCAGGTATAGCTATACGATCCTGGAGAGTATGGAGGCCGGCATAGCCCTGAAAGGGACGGAGGTCAAGTCCTTGAGGGGCGGTAAGGCCAGCCTGAACGACAGTTTTGCCAGGGCCGAGGGGCAGGAGCTATTTCTCTACAACATGCATATAGCCCCGTACGAGTTCGGCAACATCGCGAACGTCGAGTCGATGAGGCCGAGGAAGCTCCTGCTGCACAGAAGCCAGATAAAGAAGCTCTCATCGGAGGCGGCGCTGAAGCACCTGGCGATAATCCCGCTGAAAGTCTACATAAAGAACGGGTTTGTGAAGGTCGAGATAGCTCTCGCCAAGGGAAAGAAGATCTACGACAAGCGCGAGGCGATAAAGAAGCGCGAGTCGGATCGGGAGCTCCGGCGGAAGATGGCTATATAGTACTGTTCATTGACGTAGTCGAAAATCGTTCACTGTTTTTGGGGGTGAAGGGCTTCGACCCAGGTAAGCAAGGCAGAGGTGGCATGTCGAGGTTGCTAGGAGGCCTCGTGGCGTAAGCCATCCCGAGCAAGGCCGTAAGGCCGCGTCGAGGGATAAAACACCTGGCAAATATCAAATGCTGAAAACGTAAACGTTCCAGCAACGGTTGATCAGCTCTTGGCCACCATGCAAGTGGTGCCGAGCGCTTTCCAGCCGGCAGCGTTAGCTTTATAAGCTAACCCATCAACCGGTCACGCCTGCGGGGCCGGATTGATGACGATAGCAGGCTGGCTCCCGCCGTTTAGCCTTTAGCGTCGGGGGCAAGACCATTAAAGGATACCCTCCCGGGATTCCGCCCATTGAAGACCGGAGAGGGAAAATAAAGATTGGGATAAACATGTAGAGGCCTTTGTTCTGATATCTGGGGACGCGGGTTCGATTCCCGCCACCTCCACCATGTACCACTCGGGTTTGCCTGTAGGTGGTACATGCCCTATACCTGAAAAATGCCGAAGGCATTTTGAATGGTATAGGGCAAACCCTCGGGTACATGGCACGGCCATGAACTACTTACTCAGTTTCAATATCTTCCATACGATTATTCCTATGCACTATCTTTATGTTTTATTGAGCAAAAGGGCAATAACTTTTACACCGGCTTTAGCGAGAATATCGACCAACGCCTCGACGAGCATAACGCCGGAAAATCTCCTTACGCCGGGAAATACGGCCCATGGGAGCTCAGAACTTATATAACGTTCGATAAAAGAAAAAATGCCGCGTGTTTTGAAAAGTATTTGAAATCCGGTTCCGGATTCGCATTTTTAAAAAGACATCTTCTTTAATTTTAAGAGAAGCTGAAGATCTGTTATGACCAGAACACCGACCAAAACTTACGCGAGGCTTTTCACCGCATTCCTGGCGGTATTATTCCTCGCCGGATGCGCCACGCGCACATCTTATTTAAGGCTCGACCCATCCCTGAATAACGACGTAAGGAGCATAGACGGCTTTAAGTACGTGCCGCTGACGAGGCTTTGCGATGTTTACGGCCTCGACTGCAAGTGGGACGCGTTCCTGAAGACGGCGACAATATCGACCAGGTCCGGGACGATAGTCCTGCGGGCGGACAGCGACAGGATTCTCGCCGGGGGACTCGCCAGGAAGATAGAGAGGCCGGTGGTTCTTTACGGGGGCGCGGTATTTGTGCCGGTTTCATTCGCGAGGGACAATATAGCCCAGATGTCATCCGGGCCGGCGGCCGCGCCGGTCCGGCGAATTCCGGAAATCGTCGAGCCGAAGAGATTCGGCATAAGGACCGTGGTTCTGGATACCGGCCACGGCGGCAAGGACGCCGGCGCCATCGGCAGGGCCTACGGGACCAAAGAAAAAGATGTGGCGCTCGCCCTGTCCAAAAAGATAAAGGCGATACTCGAGTCGAACGGCATGCGCGTGATCATGACAAGGAGCGACGATACCTTTGTTTCGCTCGAGGACCGGACCGTGAGGGCGAATAAGAGCGGCGCCGACCTTTTCATAAGCGTTCATATAAACGCCTCGAAATCGCGCTACATGAGAGGTTTCGAATGTTATTATCTGTCGAACGCCACCGACGACAACGCCCGCGCCCTCGAAGCCTTCGAGGACTCGTCCCTGAAGCTCGGCGGCGGGGCCGACGCGATGCGCTCAAGCCAGCTCGACAAGACCCTTTGGGATATGTCCCTTACGGAGAACAGGATGGAGTCCGGCGAGCTCGCGGGGTATATATGCTCTTCGGTCGGCGAGGGCCTGGCGATAAAAAACAGGGGTGTGCGTACCGCGAGGTTCTACGTCCTGAAGCACACCATGATACCGTCGGTACTGGTGGAGGCGGGCTACCTGAGCAACAGGCAGGAGGAGCTGGAGCTGAGAGACCCGGCAGTTCTCGACAGGCTGGCGGAGGCGGTTGCCAGGGGTATCCTCAGATACAAGAAGAGATACGAGGAGACGGAAGGGTTCACCAATGTCTGATCCCAGGCCCGTAGGGGTGTTTGATTCCGGAGTAGGCGGACTTACGGTAGTCAGCCAGATGAGCCGGATACTGCCGGAAGAGGATATGGTATATTTCGGCGATACGGCCCGAGTGCCTTACGGCACGAAATCCAAAGAGACTGTGACAAAATTCTCCGTGGAAAACGTCGAATTCCTGATGGAGAAGAACGTAAAGCTCGTAGTCGTGGCCTGCAATACCGCCTCATCCCTCAGCCTGGACTTTCTCAAGAGATGTTTCAGGGTACCCGTAGTCGGGGTGATAGAACCCGGCGCCAAAGGCGCGGTAAGCGTTACGCGAAATAACAGAGTCGGGGTTATCGGCACAAACGCCACCGTTTCCTCGGGCGCGTATGAACGGGCCGTGAAGAGGATCAGCCCCGGAGTATCGGTATATGCCAGGGGTTGTCCGCTATTCGTTCCGCTCGTGGAGGAGGGCTGGCTGGGCAAGGGCGTGACGCGGGAAATAGCCGCCGCGTATCTGGCGCCTTTTAAGTCCAAAAGGATAGACACCCTCGTGCTGGGCTGCACCCATTACCCGCTTCTGAAAGAAGTCATCCAGGATGCCGTCGGGAAAAATGTAGTCCTGGTGGATTCGGCCAGGGAGGTGGCCAAAGAGGCCAGACTTATCCTGGATTCGGGAGGAATATTGAATTCCCCCGGAAGGACCGGCAGGCACCGTTTCTTCGTCAGCGACGAGCCGGCGCGTTTTGTCAAGATGGCCGAGCGGTTCCTGAAGAGGCGCATAACCTGCGCCAGGAGAGCGTCGTAGCCGTGTACGAGATAAAAGTAAAAGCAAATTTCAGTTCCGCTCACAACTTAAGAAATTACAAGGGCAAGTGCGAGCGCCTGCACGGCCACAACTGGATCGTGGAAGCGGTTTTTAAATACAGGTCCCTTGACCGGGACGGCATGGCGGTGGATTTTCATGAAGCCAAGAGGGTCCTGAAGCTCGCCATAGAAGAGCTGGACCATTCGTACCTGAACGATATACCCGCCTTCAGGAAGGTCAACCCGACGTCCGAAAACATCGCCAGATGCATATACGGCAGGATCAGCAGGAAGAACGGCCGCATATATTCCGTCTCCGTATGGGAGAATGAAAACTCCTGCGCCACATATTCGGAAGGTGTCGGATGAAACGCAAGGCGGTAGTGCTTCTCTCCGGAGGTCTCGACTCCGCCGTCACTTTATTCTTCGCCAGGAGCAGCGGTTATGATTGCAGCGCTCTGGCCGTAGATTACGGACAGAGGCACCGCGTCGAACTTGAGTCGGCCGCAAAGATAGCCGGGGCCGCCGGCGCCAGTCTTAAGGTCATGAAGCTGGGTATCGACTGGGGCGGCTCCAGTCTTCTGGACAAAAACTCGCGCATCCCGCTCGGCAGGAGCGCGAACCGTATAAGGCGGGGCGGAATACCGTCGACATACGTACCGGGGCGCAATACCGTATTTCTGAGCGTCGCGGCGTCGTTTGCCGAAGCCATCGGCGCCGGAGATATATTTATAGGCGCCCACACGGAAGATTCCAGCGGATATCCCGACTGCAGGCCCGGCTATCTTAAGGCGTTCGGGGAGGTCATAAGAAGCGGTACGAAGGCCGGGCTCGAAGGCCGCCTGCGGCTCAGGTCGCCTCTTGTGGGATTGGATAAATCCGGCATCATCAAGCTGGGCCATCGTCTGGGCGTACCGTTCAAGGATACATGGTCGTGTTATTCCGGCGGCAGGGCGCCATGCGGTAAGTGTGATTCATGCGTTCTCCGGGCAAAGGGTTTTGCCGGGGCGGGCCTGGCGGACCCGTCGCTTGGGAAAACAAAAAAGGCGCAAGGTTATGCATAAGACGGAAGCCGAGATAGTCGACCTGTTTTCGTCCGTACAGGGCGAAGGTATATTCGTCGGAGCGAAACAGATATTCGTCCGGTTTAAAAGATGCAACATGAGTTGCGTCTTTTGCGATGAACGGAAAGACGCCGAGCCCCGTATTTACACGCCGGCTTCGCTGATGTCCAGGATAACGGCCCTCGAAGAGGCCAGCGGCATGCACCACTCCGTCTCTCTTACCGGAGGCGAGCCGCTTATGTATCCGGACTTCCTGAAGGTATTCCTGCAGCTGCTGCGCAAGGCGCCGATGAAGTCCTATCTGGAGACCAACGGCACGCTGCCCGACGAGATGGCCGGTGTTATCGACCTGGTGGATATAGTGGCCATGGACTTCAAGCTTCCGTCATCTACGGGAGAGCGGGCGTTTTGGAGCGAGCATTTCGAATTTCTGAAGATAGCGGTCAAGAAGAGCGCATTTGTAAAAGCCGTGGTCACCCCGGATACAAAAATAGAGGATGTGGAAAAAGCGGTAGATATCATTAAGAAGATCGGCAAGAATATACCTTTTATTTTGCAGCCGGCCACCCCGGTCGACCTGGACGACGTGAAGATATCCAACGAGACGCTGTTGAAATTCCTCGAGGTCGGGCTGAAGAACAGGCTTGAGTATATAAGGGTCATACCACAGGTGCACAAGATGCTGAATTTGAAGTAGGAGAATTTTTAATGAAAAAATCGTCGTACGAAGGATTGCAGAAGAACATACGGAATCTCAAGACCCCTGCGATCGATACGTGGAAGAACCAGTATCCGGACAGGGACTACGTGATACGGATCGATATACCCGAATTCACGTGCATCTGTCCGAAGACGGGATTGCCCGATTTCGCGAACATAACCATAGAATATATACCGGACAAAGAGTGCGTTGAGTTGAAGTCGCTCAAGTACTACGAGCTCTTTTATCGCGACGTCGGCATCTTCCATGAGCACGTCATCAACAAGATGCTGGATGATTTTGTGAAGGGCTGCAGGCCGCGCTGGGTCAGTATCGTCGGGGATTTTAACGCGCGCGGCGGCATCAAGACGACGGTCCGTTCGGAATGGGGCGATCGCCCGCGGGAATAACGGCATGAGAGAGATAAGCGTCACAAAGATACGCGATGCGGTCAGCGAGCTTTGCCTTAAGGCCAACTTCGAGCTGAGGAAAGACATGCTGAGCGCTCTGAGGTCGGCCCTGAAGAATGAGACCGATGGGCGGGCCCGCGCGATCCTGAAGACGATACTGGAAAACGCGAAGATCGCGAAAGCGAAGAAGCTCGCGATCTGCCAGGATACGGGGATGGTATACGTGCATATCGACGTCGGCCAGGACGCCCGTCTTGTCGGGGGAAGCTTAAGAAAGGCGGTGAACGAAGGCGTCCGGGAAGCCTACGCGAAAGGGTACCTGCGAAAATCGGTGGTTGCCGATCCGTTTTTGAGAGAGAATACCAAGACCAATGAACCCGCGATCCTGAGCACCGATATCGTCGACGGAGATAAGGTAAAAATAGAGATATCGCCAAAGGGTTTCGGCAGCGAGAATAAGAGCAGGATAATGATGTTCAAGCCTACCGCCCCGGTCGAAGACGTTAAGGCTTTCGTGCTGGATGTGGTGCGCCAGGCCGGGCCGGACGCGTGCCCGCCGCTGGTCCTCGGCATCGGAATCGGAGGGACCTTCGAGACCGCCGCGACGCTCGCCAAGAGGGCCCTGCTGAGGCCGATCGACGTCCGGAACACGAAGAAGCATATCGCGAAGCTCGAGAAAGAGCTTCTGAAAGAGATAAACTCGCTCGGCATAGGCCCTATGGGGCTGGGCGGTAAAGTGACGGCGCTCGGCGTAAATATAATCGAGCATCCGGTGCATATAGCCGGGCTGTCTGTGGCCGTCAACGTGAGCTGCCACGCGACGAGGAGCGCGGCCAGGACGATATGATACGACTTGCAACTCCGCTCACAAAAGAGGCGATAAAAGACCTGAAGGCCGGCGATGAAGTCCTTCTGAGCGGCATAATCCTGACCGCCCGGGACGCGGCGCACAAAAGGATGAGCGAAATGATAAGTAAGGGCAGGCGTATACCGCTTAACCTTAAGGATGCCATCATATATTACGCCGGGCCGACCCCGGCGCGTCCTGGCAGGGCGATAGGTTCTTGCGGCCCGACGACGGCTTCGAGGATGGATGAGTTCGCGCCCGACCTTATCAGGCTGGGACTTTCCGGAATGATCGGCAAGGGCGGCAGGTCTGCCGAAGTGGCAAGGGCGATAAAAAAATACGGGTGCGTATATTTTCTGGCCACAGGCGGGATAGGGGCGCTGCTCGCAATGAAGGTGAAGTCTTCCAGAGTCGTGCTATTCAATGATCTCGGCCCCGAAGCTGTGCACAAACTCGAAGTGAAAGATTTTCCATTGATAGTAGGTATTGACTCGAAAGGAAAAAATATTTATGACGCGCCCCAGCGGAAGAAAAAATAACGAGCTGCGTAAAATAAAGGTAACTAAGGACTATATCAAATACGCCGAGGGGTCGTGCCTTATAGAGTTCGGCAATACCAAAGTCATCGCGACCGCCAGCGTCGAGCCTGCCGTTCCGCCTTTCCTGAAAGGCAAGGGCATCGGCTGGGTAACGGCTGAATACAGCATGATACCGCGCTCATGCAAATCGCGCGTGCCCAGGGAATCGTCGAAGGGAAGGCTGGGCGGAAGGACCCATGAGATACAGCGTCTTATCGGCCGGTCGATGCGATCGGTGGTAGATACGAAGAAGCTGGGCGAGCGGACCGTATGGATGGATTGCGACGTCATCCAGGCGGACGGCGGCACTCGGTGCGCCAGCATTACGGGAAGCTTTATCGCTCTCGTCCTCGCGTTGGCGAAATTAAAAAATGACGGAATATTGAGCGAGATACCCGTATCCGACTATGTCGCGGCGGTCAGCGTCGGGATGGTAAATGGAAAGCCGGCCCTCGATCTCGACTACGACGAGGATTCCGGAGCCGAGGTGGATATGAATATAGTGATGACCGGCAGCGGCAAGTTCATCGAGGTGCAGGGCACAGCCGAGCGCGAGCCGTTCTCGAAGCACGATATGGAGACACTGATCTTAATGGCCAAGGACGGGATAGACTCGCTCATTAAGGTGCAGAAGAAGGCGCTGAAGGGCCTCATATAGTGAACCGGACGCTCGTCATAGCCACCAGGAACGCGAAGAAGCTGCATGAGCTTAAACGTTATTTGAGATCTGTCAGGGCCGATGTCGTATCGCTGGAAGGTTTTGACAAGACGCCCAGGATAGTCGAGAACGGGCGGACGTTCAAAGAGAACGCCGCGAAGAAGGCGATCATAATATCGAAATTTGTCAAAGGCCTGGCGATAGGGGACGACTCGGGGCTTGCGGTAAGAGCGCTCGGAGGGGATCCGGGGATAAGGTCGTCACGTTTTGCCGGATCCTCGAAGAGCGACAAGGCCAATAACCGCAAAGTGCTTAAGCTTTTAGAAGGTGTGCCGCTTAATAAGCGCCAGGCGAAGTTTGTATGCGCAATAGCGATAGCCGATAACGGCAAGATAGTCAGGCTCATCGAGGAAGACTGCAAAGGGCTTATAGCTTTTGAAGAGAAGGGCTCGTACGGTTTCGGATACGATCCGATGTTCCTGGTACCGAAATACGGCAAGACGTTCGGTCAGCTCGGCTTAAAGGTCAAGGATAAGATGAGCCATCGCTCGAAGGCGCTGAAAAAGGCCCGGGCGTTTTTGGGGAAATACCTTTAGTTGTATGATATAATCGGGGCGTAGCGCAGCTGGCTAGCGCGCTTGGTTTGGGACCAAGAAGTCGACAGTTCGAATCTGTCCGCCCCGACCATTTTCTCGTCCCTGTAGCTCAGTTTGGATACCTGCCTGCCGGCCGGCAGGCCTGCCTGCCGGCAGGCAGGGAGCATCTGCCCTGGAGGTTTATGTATTTTGTATATGCAATTGTATCAAAAAGTGGAAGAATTTATGTTGGGTTTACTGAGGATCTGAATAAGCGTCTCGCAGAGCACAATGCCGGCCGGACTAAATCAACAGCGTTTTACCTGCCATGGAAGTTGTTTTATTCTGAAAAACACTATACGCGCTGTGGCGCTAGAGAACGTGAAAAGAAGCTGAAAAGTGGATACGGAAAAGAATTTCTTAAGAAAGTGTTAAACAGCGTCCCTGTAGCTCAGTTTGGATAGAGCATCTGCCTTCTAAGCAGAGGGTCGCCTGTTCGAATCAGGCCAGGGACGCCATCCTTCGACGCGCGAAAACCTCTCTCCAGTAAAACTGTTGGGAGGTTTTTCCTTGCTCAGGATGGTGGTGAGCAAGGCTGTGGTTTGCGCGTTGGCCGCGTCGAACCACCAAGAGGAAGAATAATGTGGTATGTCTACATAATCCAATGCTCCGACGACTCACTCTACACCGGCACTACTACCGACATTTCTCGTCGTGTAAATGAACATAATCGCAGTAAAGGCGGTAATTATACTCGAATTCGTATGCCCGTTAAGCTCGCCTATCAAGAAGAGCATCCCAATCGTTCCGCGGCTTTAAAGCGCGAGATTCAAATCAAGCGGTGGTCTAAAGAAAGGAAGCTGGCATTAATAA
>Ga0233425_10007886_pt1 | contig 14574 bp, 6 predicted proteins | sample Watercolumn_Towu_2_FD_181712 | JGI IMG/M metagenome (GOLD analysis project Ga0233425, IMG submission 181712) | Freshwater microbial communities from Lake Towuti, South Sulawesi, Indonesia - Watercolumn_Towuti2014_140_MG | ecosystem: Environmental > Aquatic > Freshwater > Lake | place: Indonesia...
CTGGCTTTCATTTGACCTTCAAGGTCCGATCGCACGGCGATCCAACGCCGGCATGGTTACCCTACCACACCGGCACCGCGGAGCCCGCCCCCATGCCTCGTCGGTCTGAGGCGGAGCCTCGTTAGGCTAACCGTCCCCGCTCGACCGGCCGGAAGGAACCCTTGGAACGCGCTACGTACTGTCTGTTCGACACTGCCATCGGGACCTGCGGTATCGCCTGGCGGCAGAGTACCGCAGGCACACCCGCGGTGACCGCAGTGCAGCTGCCCGAGCCGACGGCGGCGGCGACCGCCGCCCACCTGGAGACGGAGCACCGGGCGGTGCGGACCGACCCGCCCGCGCCGATTACGGCCATCATCGGCCGGCTCGCACGCCATCTGGCCGGGCAACCGGAAGATTTCCTCGACATCGGCCTCGATCTGGACGGCACCCCGCCCTTCGCCCGCCGGGTGTACGCCGAAATCCGGCGCATCCCCCCCGGCCAGACCCGCAGCTACGGCGAAATCGCCCGGGCGCTGGACCGTCCCGGCGCGGCACGGGCGGTGGGCCAGGCCCTTGGCCACAACCCCATCCCGGTCCTGGTGCCCTGCCACCGGGTGCTGGCGGCGGGCGGCAAACCGGGCGGCTTTTCGGCGCCGGGAGGGTTGGCGACCAAGTCCTGCTTGCTGGCCCTGGAAGGGTTTTTGCCGGCCCTGCCGCCGACTTTCGGATCGGCGGACGAGGTGGAGCGGGCGGCGGTCCGGATCGCCCGATCGGACCCGGTGCTGGCCGGCTGCCTGGCGCGGCCCCTGGACTATCGCCCCACCCTCGGCGATTCGGCTTACGGCGCCCTGTTCACCGCCATCGTCCACCAGCAGCTGACGCCCAAGGCGGCAGCCACCATCCTGGGGCGGATCGCGGTGCTTTCCCCGGCCGGGGCGATTCCCGAACCGCAGGAACTGCTGGCGACGCCAGCCGAGCGGCTGCGCACCGCCGGGGTGTCGGCGGCCAAGACCGCGGCGCTGCAGGACCTGGCCCGCAAGACCCTGGACGGTACCGTGCCGCCGCCCCGGCTGCTGGCGGCCCTGGACGACGAGGAAATCGTCCGCCGGCTGACCTCGATCCGCGGCATCGGCCGCTGGACCGTCGAGATGCTGCTGATCTTCCGGCTCGGCCGCACCGACGTGCTGCCCGCCGACGACTACGCCCTGCGGCGCAGCGTCGCGAGCCTGTATGGCCTGGGGGAAATTCCGCCGCCCAGGCGGCTCGCCGCCCTGGGCGAACGCTGGCGCCCCTACCGCAGCGCCGCCTGCCTGTACTTCTGGAACGCCGCCAATGGCGGATTGGCCTGATCACCAACCCCGAGGAACACTCACCATGGACCGTCACGTCACCCTGTTTCACGCCCCCAACACGCGCTCCAGCGGCACCCTGATCCTGCTGGAGGAACTCGCCGCCGACTATGACCTGCAGGTGCTCGATCTGAAGGCGGGAGAACAGCGCCAGCCGGCCTACCTGGCCATCAACCCCATGGGCAAGGTTCCCGCGGTGCGCCACGGCGATGCGGTGATCACCGAGCAGGTGGCGATCTACATCTACCTCGCCGACCTGTATCCGGAAGCCGGCCTGGCACCGCCCATCGGCGACCCGCTGCGGGGACCCTGGCTGCGCTGGCTGGCGTTCTACGGCTCCTGCTTCGAACCCGCACTGGTGGACCGGATGATGAAGCACGAATCCGCACCCGCCTCGACCTCGCCCTACGGCGACTTCGACACCATGCTGCGGACCCTCACCGATCAACTGGCTCCCGGCCCCTATCTGCTGGGGCAGCGCTTCACCGCCGCCGACGTGCTGTGGGGCACTGCCCTGGCCTGGACCACCGGGTTCGGGCTGATTCCCGAGACCGACCTGATCGGTGCCTACATCGGCCGCATCGTCTCCCGTCCGGCATCCCTGCGGGTCAAGGCCAGGGACGCCGAATTGGCCGCGGCTCAGGCCTAACCGGCCATGGCACTCGTGCCACCCCCGAACATGAGAGCACTCGCGCCATGACCGGTTTCCCTCACCCCGACCCTCTCCCGGAGGGCATAGGTATCTACACAAGTCCGCAAGTCCTTGAACATCAACCCCTCTCCCCGCGGGAGAGGGGCAGGGGAGAGGGCTTGAAGCGCTCAATCTTGGCAACCAACTCGTTGAAACATCAAGCGCCTAGCCCTCACCCTAAATCCCTCTCCCGCAGGGAGAGGGACTTGTGTAGATACCCTTGCCCGGAGGGAGAGGGAGATCAAGGTGTTCGCTTCGCGACTTTCACGGTAACGGCGACTGCTTCCGGCAGCGGCCGCTCCGGTTCCGCCGCCGACCGCGTATAATCCGCCCGCGCCGCGTCCTCCGCGGCTCCCCTGCTCCCCATCCGCCGCCGCCGGTGAATTTTCACCGCGGCGGCGGGATGGTGAATATTCACTCGGATTTCCCCGATCACGATGGAATCATGGCGCCGGCACAGGGGCGGCATGCTGCCGCGCCGTTTTCCATCCCGAATCCATAAGACATCCGGGCAAGTACGCCAGACGCCAGTTTGAAATTCGCAGCCTCGAGGGCCGGACCGTGATGCCGTCAACCAACTCCTTCCCGTTTGGAACCGCTGCGGCCAGGGCGCTGCTGGCCTTGTTCCTGGTCACCGCCCTGCTGGGAGCCGACGCCCAGGCGGCGCGCTACACCAGCACCATCGCAGGGGGCACCGCGTTTCGCGACAAGAACAAGAACGGCCAGCCGGACGAGGGATCGGAGATCACAGCCCCCACCAACGGCGACGGCAGCTTCAACCTGCGCCGCGGCAAGGGCCGGGTCTACGTCACCGGCGGCACCGACCTGGTTTCGGGCCGACCCAACAATGCGCTGCTGACCACCCCCCCGGCGGCGCGCGCGGTCGGCACCCTCACCGCCCTGTGGCAGGCCCTGCTGGACCGCAAGCAGAGCGGCGGCAAGGTGAAGAAGCTGCTCAACATCCCCAAGAACGCGACGGTGGTCAACTACGTCGCCAAGCCTTTCGCAGAAGAAATCCGCCCGAAGAACCAGACCCTCATCAAGCGCAACGCCCAGCACGGCACCCTGGTGCAGTTCCTCAAAAGCCTGTCGGCCAAGGCCGGCGCCACCAAGCTCAGGGCCGCCCAGCGCCTGGCCGCCAAGGCCCAGGCCACGCGCCCCAAGGAGGACCCGGAAATCGGCGCCCTGGCCGAGGCGCTGATCAAGCCGAGCGTGAAGGGTTTGCCGGTGGTGGACTGGACCGACCCGGCCACCCTGGAAACCATCCTGATTTTGGCCGTGCAGGAACTGGGACTCCCGCCCATGCCCGACGAGATCAAACAGGCGGCGGCGGTACTGGCGATCCAGAACCAGCTGATCGAGCAGGGCGAACTCGGCCCGGTCACGCCCTCCGCGGTATCGGCGGTCACCGGCGACAGCCGGCCGGAGGGCACGCCGCTGACCTACCGGGTCAGCCTGGCGGCGGCCTCCGCCCTCGCCATCGAGCTGCCGTTCGCCGTCACCGCCGCGACCGCGACCGGGGAGGATTACGGGACCCCCGGCTTCAGCGACGGGGTGGTGCTCGGCGAGACCGGCCTCACCGTGCCGGCGGGAGTGACCGAATTCACCATCACCCTGCCCACCGTCGACGACAGCCTGTTCGAAGGGACTGAAACCATCCAGCTGACCGTGGGCGGCGTCAACGCGACCGGTACCATCGCCGACAACGACAGCGCTCCTGCCATCGCCTCGGTCACCGGCGACAGCGGCGCCGAGGGAGCGGTCCTGGTGCTCAGCGTGGGCCTCAGCAACGGCGCGTCCAGCCCGCAGACCTTCGACTTCGCCGTGGCGGGCATCACCGCCGCCGCCTCCGACTTCGGCGCGCCCGGCTTCAGCGACGGCGTGACCTACGACGCCGCGGCCGGCAAGATCACCGTCCCCGCCCTGGTCACCGGTTTCACCGTCAGCCTGCCCAGCACCGCCGACACCGTCGACGAACCCGACGAGACCGTGTCCCTGTCCGTGGGCGGCGTCGCGGCGACGGCCACCATCGTCGACGACGATCCGGTACCGGCCATCGCCACGGTGGCCGATGCCGGCGCCGCCGAGGGATCGGCCCTGAGCCACGCCGTGACCCTCACCAACGCCTCCAGCGCGGCGCTGCGCTTCACCTTCGAGCTAGCCGGCAACACCGCCGCGGCCTCCGATTTCGGAGCGCCCGGCTTCAGCAACGGGGTGATTTTCAACGCCGACGGCAGCATCACCGTACCAGCGGGCGTGACCGGCTTCACCGTGACCATCCCGGCCACCGACGACAGCCTGGACGAGGCCGACGAGACCCTCGACCTGGCGGTGGGCGGAATTCCCGCCACCGGCACCATCATTGACAACGACGGTGCGCCCGCGGTCGCCTCGGTGACCGGCGGCTCCAACACCGAAGGCACGCCGCTGACCTTCGCCGTCAGCCTCAGCAATGCCTCCGGCGCCGCCACCGGCTTCGATTTCAGCCTGACGGGCGGCACCGCCGCCGCCGACGACTTCGGCACCCCGGCCTTCGACAGCGCGGTGGTGTACGACGCCGCCGCCGGCCGCATCACCGTACCGGCCGGGGTGAGCGCCTTCAGCGTCAGCGTGCCCACCACCGGCGACACCGTCTACGAAAGCGACGAGACCCTGTCGGTCTCCATCGGCGGCGTGAGCGCCACCGGCACCATCGTCGACGACGACGGCGCCCCGACCATCGCCGCGGTGCAGGGCGATGCCCAGCCGGAAGGCACGCCGCTGGCCTTTGGCGTCACCCTCAGCAACGCCTCTGCAACCGCGCTGACCTTCGATTTCGCCCTGGCCGGAGATACCGCCGGGGCCTCCGACTTCGGCACGCCCGGCTTCAGCGACGGAGTGAGCTTCTCCGACGCCACCGGCCAAATCACGGTCCCGGCCGGGGTAGCGGGTTTCACGGTCACCGTCCCCACCACCGCCGACAGCGTCGACGAACCGGACGAGACCCTCAGCGTCACCGTGGACACCGTTTCCGCCACCGGCACCATCGCCGACGACGACGGTGCCCCCGCCGTGGCCTCCATTAGCGCCGACAGCAAGACCGAGGGCACGACCCTGGTCCACACCGTCACCCTCAGCAATGCCTCCAGCGCGGTCACCAGCTTCGCCTTCGGTCTGGCCGGCGGAAGCGCTTCCGCCGCCGATTTCGGCGCGCCCGGTTTCAGCGCCGGGGTGGTTTACGACGCCACCACCGGCCGCATCAGCGTGCCGGCGGGAGTCACCAGCTTTACCGTCAGCGTGCCCACCACCGACGACAGCCTGGATGAAGCGGACGAGACCCTCACCGTGTCGGTGGGCGCCGTGTCGGCCACCGGCACCATCACCGACAACGACGGAGCGGCGGCCATCGCCAGCGTCACCAGCGAGACCCGGACCGAGGGCACGGCCTTGGTGCATATCGTCACCCTGACCAACGCCTCCAGTTCGGCGACCAGCTTCGGCTTCGCCCTGGCCGCGGGCAGCGCCGCCGCCACCGACTTCGGCCCACCCTCGTTCAGTGCCGGGGTGAGCTACGATGCCGCCACCGGCCAGATCACCGTGCCGGCGGACGTGGCCGGCTTCAGCGTCACCATTCCCACCACCGACGACAACCTCGACGAGCCCGACGAAACCCTCACCCTGAGCGTCGGCGGCATCGATGCCACCGGCACCATCGCCGACAACGATGCCGCCCCCACCGTCGTTTCGGTCGGCAGCGACAACCGCACCGAGGGCGGCACCCTCGCCCACCCCGTGGCCCTGAGCAACCCCTCCGCCGGCGCGGTGAGCTTCGCCTTCGCGCTGACCCCCGATACCGCCCAGGCGGCCGACTTCGGCAGCCCGGCCTTCAGCGACGGCGTGACCTACGACTCCGCCACCGGCGACCTGACCATCCCCGCCGGCATCACGGGCTTCACCGTCAGCGTGGCGACCGTGCAGGACACCGTGGCGGAATCCAGCGAAACCGTCTCCATCAGCGTCGGCGGGATCAACGCCACCGGCACCATCATCGACGACGACGGCGTGCCCGCGGTCGCTGCGGTCAGCAGCGACAGTCAGACCGAGGGCATCGCCCTGGTCCACACGGTCAGCCTCAGCAACACCGCCAGCAGCGCCATCACCCTGTCCTTCACCCTGGCCGGCAACAGCGCGGCGGCGAATGATTTCGGCACCCCCAGCTTCGGCGGTGGCGTCACCCTGAATGCCGACGGCAGCCTGAATGTGCCCGCCGACACCGCCAGCTTCACAATCACCGTGCCCACCACCGCCGATACGGTGGATGAGACCGATGAGACCATCGACCTGACGGTGGGAACGGTCTCCGCCACCGGCACCATCGTCGATGACGACGGCGCGCCGGCGGTCGCCACGATCGCCGCCGATTCACAAACCGAGGGCAACGCCCTGAACCACGCCGTCACCCTGAGCAACGGCTCCGCTTCGGCCACCACCTTTCTGTTCAGCCTCAGCGGGAACACCGCCTCAGCCGACGACTTCGGAGCAGCGGCGTTCTCCGCCGGGGTGAGCTACGACGCCACCGCCGGTGAGATCAGCGTGCCGGCCGGAGTGACCGCATTCACGGTCACCGTCCCCACCAGCGCCGACACCCTCGACGAGAGCGACGAGACCCTGACCATCACGGTTGGAACGATTTCGGCGACCGGCACCATCGTCGACGACGATGCCACCCCGGCGATCGCTTCGGTCGGCAGCGACTCCAAGACCGAAGGCACGACCCTGATTCATGCAGTCAGTCTCAGCAACGGCTCCGCATCGGTCACCACCTTCGCCTTCAGCCTGGCCGGCACCACCGCGGCGGCCGGCGATTTCGGCGCTCCGGCCTTTTCCGACGGGGTAACCTACGACGCCACCGCCGGGGAGATCCGCGTGCCGGCCGGGCTGACCGCGTTCACCGTCGCCATCCCCACCACCGACGACACCCTCGACGAGCCCGACGAGAGCCTCAGCGTCAAGGTCGGCACGATCACGGCGAGCGGCACCATCGTCGATAACGATGCCGCCCCGGCCGTCGCCGCCGTCGCTGGCGACTCCAAGACCGAAGGCGCCGCCCTGGTCCATACCGTCACCCTCAGCAACGCCTCCGCCTCGGTGACCGGCTTCGCTTTCAGCCTGGCAGGCGGCACCGCCGCCGCCGCCGACTTCGGCGCTCCCAGCTTCAGTGCCGGGGTGAGCTACGACGCGGCCGCCGGCCAGATCAGCATCCCCGCCAACGTGGCCAGCTTCACGGTGACCATCCCCACCACCGACGACAGCATCGACGAGGCCGACGAGACCCTCAGCCTCAATGTCGGCGGGGTCAGCGCCACCGGCACCATCCTCGACAACGACGCCACTCCGGCGGTCGCGACGGTGAGCGCCGATTCCAAGACCGAAGGCACAGCCCTGGTCCATACCGTCACCCTGACCAACACCTCCGCTTCAACGACCAGTTTCGGCTTCAGTCTGGCCGGCAACAGCGCGACCGCGGCCGATTTCGGCACGCCCTCCTTCAGCGCCGGCGTAACCTACGATGCCGGCACCAATTCCGTCAGCGTCCCGGCCAACACGGGCAGTTTCACGGTCAGCATCCCCACCACCGACGACAGCATCGACGAGGCCGATGAGACCCTCACCGTGACGGTCGGCACCGTCGGCGCCGTCGGCACCATCGTCGACAACGACGCGGCCCCGGCCATCGCCTCGGTAACCAGCGACTCCAAGACCGAAGGCACCGCCCTGAGCCACACCGTGACCCTCAGCAATGCCGCCTCCACCGCCACCACGTACGACTTCGCCCTGGCCGGCAACACCGCCGCCGCCTCCGATTTCGGCACGCCCACCTTCAGCGCCGGGGTGACCTACTCCGCTGCCACCGGCCGGATCAGCGTGCCGGCCGACGTCGCCAGCTTCGTGGTCAGCGTCCCCACCACCGCCGACACGGTGGACGAGCCCGACGAGACCCTGGAGCTGACGGTGGGCACGATCACGGCAACCGGAACCATCCTGGACGACGACCCTCCCCCGGCGATCGCCTCGGTGACCGCCGATTCCCAGGCCGAGGGCCTGAGCCTGAACCACACCGTCAGCCTCAGCAACGGGGCGAGCACGGCGACTTCCTTCGCCTTCACCCTGGCCGGCAATACCGCCCAGGCGAGCGATTTCGGCGCACCTTCCTTCAGCGCCGGAGTGACTTATTCGGCCGCTACCGGCCAGATCACCGTGCCGGCCGCGGTCACCAGCTTCGTGGTCACCGTCCCCACCGTGGACGACACGGTGGACGAAGCGGATGAAACCCTCGAAGTCACAGTCGGCGCCATCACCGCCGTCGGCACCATCGCCGACAACGACGGCGCCCCGGCGGTCGCCACGGTGAGCGCCGATGCCAAGACCGAAGGCAGCGCCCTGGTGCACACCGTCACCCTCAGCAACGGGGCCAGCACGGCGACTTCCTTCGTCTTCACCCTGGCCGGAAACACCGCCCAGGCCGCCGACTTCGGCGCGCCCTCCTTCAGCGCCGGGGTGACCTACTCCGCCGCCGCCGGCCAGATCAGCGTGCCGGCCGGGGTCACCGGCTTCACCGTGACGGTGCCGACCACCCAGGACACGGAGGTGGAGGCGGACGAGACCCTGACCGTGACGGTCGGGACCATCACCGCCACCGGCACCATCCGGGACGACGACCAGGCGGTGGTCACCACGGTGGAACCGGGCGCGGCCGGAGCCAAGGACGACAACGTCGCCGAAGGCACGGCGCTGGTCTACACCGTGACCCTCAGCACCACCACCGCCCGCACCGCCAGCTATGGCCTGACCCTGGGGGGCGGCAGCGCGGAAGCCGCGGATTACGGCACACCGGCCTTCAGCGACGGGGTGAGCTACGATGCCGTCGCCAACACCGTCAGCGTGCCGGCAGGGCTGGCCGGCTTCACCGTGACCCTGCCCACCGTGGACGACACCGCGGTGGAACCCACCGAGACGGTGCCGCTGAGCGTCGGCGGCATCACCGGCACCGGCGGCATTCTGGACAACGACCAGCCGGGCGTCAGCGCCATCGAACCGGGCGCCGCCGGCACTGCCGACGACGCCGTGACGGAAGGCCAGCCGCTGGTCTATACGGTGACCCTGGCCAGCGCGCCGCTCACCCCGGCCAGCTATCCGCTGTCTTTGGCCGGCGGAACCGCCGCAGCCGCCGACTACACCGCACTGTCCGCCGCCAGCTTCAGCAACGGCGTCACTTATGACGCCGCCGCCGGAACCGTCAGCGTTCCCGCCAACGTCGCCAGCTTCACGGTCACCGTCGCCACCCTGGACGATTCCACCGTGGAAGCCGACGAGACCCTGCCCCTGACCCTGGGCGGCGGCAGTGCGACCGGATTCATCCTGGACAACGACCAGCCCACGGTCACCACGGTGGAACCGGGCGCCGCCGGCAGCGCCGACAATTCCGTGACGGAAGGCAACCCCCTGGTCTACACCGTGACCCTCGCCACCGCCACACTGAAACCGGCCAGCTACCCCATGACCTTCGGCGGTTCGGCGATCGTCGACAGCGACTACGACTCGGCGCCAGCCTTCAGCGGCGGCGTCAGCATCAGCGCCGGCAATCTGAAGGTTCCGGCCGGCGTCACCAGTTTCACCATCACCTTGACCACCATCGACGACGCCGCGGTGGAGGCCGCCGAGACCCTCGACCTGACGGTGGGCGGCATCACCGGTGCCGGCGGCATCCTCGACAACGATCCCCTGATCGACCGGGTGGCCGGGCTGCCGGGCAAGTTCGGCTACGACCGCGACGGCGTGCCGGCCATCGAGGTCCTGCTCAACGAACCGGCGGGCATCGCCGTCACCGGCGACGGCGGACTGTTCATCGCCGATGCGGCCAACCACCGCATCCGCCGGGTCGACCGCCAGGGCCTCATCGCCACCGTGGCCGGCCTCGGCAGCCCCGGTTTCGGCGGCGACGGCAAACTGGCGGTGGACGCCCTGCTGAACCAGCCCATGGACGTGGTGGCCGACAGCAGCAACAACCTGTACATCGCCGACTACGCCAACCACGTGATCCGCCGGGTCGATGCCGCCACCCAGCTGATCACCACCGTGGCCGGCATCGCCGGATCGCCCGGCTACAACGGCGACGGCATCCATCCCCTGGAAGCCCAGCTGAACTTCCCCAGCGGGCTGGCCCTGGTGTCCGACTTCCTGCTCTATGTCGCCGACTCCCAGAACCACAGGGTGCGCCGCATCGACCTGGTCAAGAACATCATCAGCACGGTGGCCGGGGTCGGCAAGCCGACCTATGCCGGCGACGGCTTCCCGGCCATCCGGGCCGGCATCAACCTGCCCCTGGACGTGGCGGTGGACAGCAGCGGCGCCTTCTACATCGCCGACTCGGCCAATCACATCGTCAGACGGGTCGACACCGCCGGCGACATCGACACCTTCGCCGGCGTTCCCAACACGCCCGGCTACGGCGGCGACGGCGGACCGGCGCTGAAAGCCACCCTGAATACCCCGCGCGGCCTGGCGCTGGGACTGGACGGCAGCCTCTACCTCGCCGATGCCGGCAATGCGGCGGTGCGCCGGGTCGACCTGGCCGGCACCATCGCCACCGCCGCCGGGATCGGCAAGCCGGGTTACGGCGGCGACGGCGGACCGGCGGCGGATGCCCAGCTGGACGCTCCCTTCGGCCTGGCGGTGGGGCTGCACGGCAATTTGTTCCTGGCCGACACCGGCAACCACATCGTGCGCCGCTTGCCGACCCTGTCCCCCATCTATGCCGACGACTTCGACCTGGATGCGGCCAAGAAGCGGGCGGCCGGCGTCGACCTGGACGGACTGCCGGTGCTGGTTTCCTCCCTGGGCGCGACACCCTGGGCCTCCATCGACCTGGGGCTGGGCGGACGCAACACCCTGGCGGGAGACGCCGCCAACGGCTACGTGCAGCCCAATCCGGAGCAATCCAGCTCGCTGCTGTCGCTGCCGGCCACCCTGGCGACGGGCACCTACCAGTTGAGCGCGGAGCTGTTTCCCGATTTGCCGACCCTCGACAGCGGCTACCTGGGACTGGGCTTTTTCGGATCGGCCAAGCCGGCCTCGATCCGCGATCCTTCCACCACCCAGCTGATGCTGCTGCTGGAAGGCAGCACCGGGCTGTGGCATCTCTATGCGCCGGGGATCAACGCACTCGGTGCCCCGGTCCTGCTGGAAGTGGTGGCCGGCGAAGTCCCCGCGGGCGGCTGGAGCCCGGCGACCCCGCCGGCCCTCACCCTGACCTGGAACACCGCGGCCAAGACCGCCAGCGCCAGCCTCGGCGGGGTCTATCTGTTCGAGAATCTGGGCCTGGCCAACTGGCGCAGCGACGCAACGGCGGTCAAGCATGTCGGCATCCCGCGCGATCAAGCGATGGGCGCCAAGGCGGTGATCGACAACTTCCGCTTCTCGCGGGTGCTCCCGCCCTGACCCGCCGGAACCGGCCGGGAGGCGCCGGCATCGGCTGGCGCGCCCGGATTCCGTTTTGTCGGATAATGCGGCGGCATCCAAGCCGCCGCCCCCCATGATCGTCCTGACCACCCTCAACGCCCGCTATTCCCATGCCGCCTTGGGGCTGCGCTATCTCTTGGCGAACCTGGGGGAACTGCAGGCGCAGACCGAAATCGCCGAATTCGTCGTCACCGACCCGCCGGAAGACGTCGTCGAACGGCTGCTGGCCCGCGCGCCCCGCATCGTCGGGCTGGGCGTGTACATCTGGAATGCCGAGGCCTCGCTGAAAGTCGCCGGCCTGCTGAAGCGGGTCGCCCCCGAAGTCCTGCTGGTACTGGGCGGGCCGGAGGTCAGCCACGAAACCGGCGAGCAGGCCATCGCCGCCCTCGCCGACCACGTGATCGCAGGTCCTGCCGACCTGGCCTTTGCGGAACTGTGCCGGCAACTGCTGCGGGGCGAGCGGGCGCCCCGGCTCATCCAGGCCGAACCGCCGCCGCTGGACCGGCTGGCCCTGCCCTACCGCCATTACGGCGAGGACGACATCGCCCACCGCGTGCTGTACGTGGAAGCCTCCCGCGGCTGCCCGTTCACCTGCGAGTTCTGCCTGTCGGCGCTGGACAAGACCGCCAAGCCGTTTCCGCTGGAGCGATTCCTGGAGGAGATGCACGCCTTGTACGCGCGCGGTGCCCGCCGGTTCAAGTTCGTCGACCGGACCTTCAACCTCAACCCGCGCATCAGCCTGGCGATCCTGGAATTCTTTCTGGAGCGGCTGGATGAACGGCTGTTCCTGCATTTCGAGATGATCCCCGACCACCTGCCGGAGAGGCTGAAGCAAGCGATCGCGCAGTTTCCTCCCGGCAGCCTGCAGCTGGAGATCGGCATCCAGACCTTCGACGGCGAGGTGCAGGCCCGCATCGGCCGGCGCCAGGACAACGCCAAGACCGAAGCCAACCTGCGCTGGCTGCGCCAACACAGCCATGCCCATCTGCATACCGATTTGATCCTGGGACTGCCGGGCGAAGACCTGGCGACTTTCGGCGCCTCCTTCGACCGGCTGGTGGCGCTCGACCCCCACGAAATCCAGGTGGGCATCCTCAAGCGCCTGAGAGGCGCGCCCATCGCCCGCCACAGCGCGGCCTACGACCTGCGCTACAGCCCGGCCCCGCCCTATACGGTGCTGAGCTCGGACCGGCTCAGTTTCGCCGAACTCCAGCGGATGGGCCGGTTTGCCCGCTACTGGGACCTGATCGGCAACTCCGGCCGCTTCGTCCGGGCACGCCGGCTGCTGCTGGGCGAAGCCCCCTTCGGCCGTTTCCTGGGCTTCAGCGACTGGCTCTACGCCACCCTCGGCAGAACTCACCAGATCGCCGCCGACCGGCTCTACGACCTGGTCCACCTTTGGCTGATCGAACACGGCACCCCGGCCGATCAGGCCAGCGAGGTCCTCGCCCGGGATTTCCGCGACAGCGGCATGCGCAGCGTCCCGGCGTTCCTGCAACACACGCCCCAACCCCGCGCCGGCAACCCCCCGCCCCGCAGCGCCACGCCGGCGCGGCAGCTGCGGCATGTGCAGGCGGGCGAGTAGTCGATGGGCGATTCCTGCGAGGGCCGCTTCGGGCTGGGACTGAACGATCGGGAGCGGCTGGAGCCGACCCGGTTAGGAATTGGCCGCAAATAATTTCCCGATACGGGGAGAATGTCGATAGGGGCGAATTTATTCGCCAAATCCCGCCGCCTGGGCGAATAAATTCGCCCCTACAAGGGCGCAGGGATCTCGGGAAGTTGTTTCCAGCCGTATCCTTAGCCGCCGTGAAGCGGAGCGGCCGTCTCAGCCGGCCGGGTCGAGATCAGCCGCGGGCTGGCCGGGGGTTCCGGGCGCGGGAGCCAGTACCTCGGTGAACAGGTTCAGGTAAGCGTTCGCCAGCTGCTTGGTGGCGCCCTCCATGGTGCGGTAGCGTTCCAGCACCAGCTGGCCGGTCGGGGTCAGCTGGGCACCGCCGCCGTGGGCACCGCCCTTGGCGGCGGTCACCAGCGGCGTCTTGAAGCAACGGTTCATTTCATCCACCAGCAGCCAGGCGCGCCGGTAGCTCATCTCCATGCTGCGGCCGGCCGCGCTGATCGAGCCGGTCTTGCCGATCGCTTCCAGCAGGTCCGCCTTGCCCGGCCCCATGGCGATACTGTCCTCCAGCAGGATGCGCAAGGTCATCTTGATCCGTGGGCCCGAGCTTCCCGCCCCTTGGCCGATCCGCTTCTTTCTCCGTCTTGGCGCTGCGACTGGTTGTTCCATCGAGGCTCATGTATTGGCAATTCATCAGGGAACAGGATTTTAGTTCCGACCCAGCCGGCAGATAAAGATCAAGCGGCCCAGGGAGTCGTAGTCGTATCGCATGATCTGGCCCGTCAGGCTGTCGGTCAGGACAATCGCTTCAAGCGAGGGGTTGCATTGCCGACGCGGTAAGGTGCTGTCGTGCACCGCACACCGCCAAATCGGACGAAGCTAGCACAGTGGGCAACCCCAAGGAAACGTGGCCGATGCCCCCTACCCGGCTTCGGAGTTCTCGCGATCTGTAGGCAATATGTTGGGCACGAAGAGCCATGCCCAAACATCCCTCCCCTCCCCGCGCCCGTCGAAAAGCCTTCCAACGGACGCGCGCAAGCCTCCCGCGCCCGAAAATTCCGCTCCCGCACCCGCAGGGTTGCACAACGGTCCCGTACGGCCGGAGGATTGTTGGGCACGAAGAGCCGTGCCCAACCTACGCGACTCCGTAGGTTGGGCAAAAGCGCAGCGTTGCCCAACGATCCCGCACCGCCGGAGGATTGTTGGGCACGAAGAGCCGTGCCCAACCTACGCGACTCCGTAGGTTGGGCAAAGCGCAGCGTTGCCCAACGATCCCGCACCGCCGGAGGATTGTTGGGCACGAAGAGATGTGCCCAACCTACGCGACTCCGTAGATACCGTCTTTGACGTCAAGTGGGGATGGCATAGTTGGGTTGATAGGGGGTTTGGGTTTTGATGACGCCAAAACACAGATGGACGAGTTTGCGCATGGCGGC
>Ga0233425_10007887_pt1 | contig 14574 bp, 10 predicted proteins | sample Watercolumn_Towu_2_FD_181712 | JGI IMG/M metagenome (GOLD analysis project Ga0233425, IMG submission 181712) | Freshwater microbial communities from Lake Towuti, South Sulawesi, Indonesia - Watercolumn_Towuti2014_140_MG | ecosystem: Environmental > Aquatic > Freshwater > Lake | place...
CCAGGCGCTCAAGGCGAAGGTGGTGCTTGATGCGACGAGCCACGCGGTGCTCGCGCGGCAGGCCGGCGCGCAGTTCCGCGCGTTCGCGCCGGGCGAGAAAACATTCCGCTTCGTCGTGGTCGGCGGCGAACAGCAAACCGCGCCCGGAGTCACTGGACGCAAGTTGGCGTTCACCTTCAAGAACGCCTACAAGAGTTCCGAGCCGCAGCCGGTGTACGAATACACCGCCCGGTTGCCGCTTACCGATGGCAGTTACGCGGCGTGGATGCGCGCGGAGCAGGAGCTGCGCAACCGGGTGTGCGGTGCGGGCATGCAGGCGTGCTCCGAATACGCGACGCTCACGCCGAGCGCCACTTTGGTCGTCGAGAAACAGACCTGCGCTCCGCAACTTTTCGTGTTGAGCGCCCACGCCGACCTGCTCAAGCCGCTGAAGGCACTTTCAACCGGCGCGGCGGTCGGCGAGGACGCCGCGCGAGCAGCGGCGTCGTTAACGCGCGCCAAGGCGGTTCGCCTTGCGACCATGCCGGAAGCCGACGCGCGGCCGGTGACGATTGGTGAACCGCGCAATGTGACCGCACCGCCGGCGACAAACGGTGTCATTAACGTTGGTCGGCACACGCTGCCGGTGCTTGGCGCTTACGACGTGGTCGTGGTTGGCGGCGGCACGGCGGGCGCGCCCGCGGGTATCGCCGCCGCGAAGACCGGCGCGAAAACGCTGGTCGTGGAATATCTGCACGAACTCGGCGGCGTCGGTACCGCCGGCCTGATCGGCATCTATTGGTATGGGATGCGCGGCGGCTTCACCAAGGAACTGGATGACGCCATCGCCGGCTCGAACCGCTGGCCGACGGCGAAGTCGTCGGGCTTCAATGTGATTCAGCGCGCCGAGTGGTTGCGGCGCGAGCTGCTGAAAGCCGGCGCCGAGGTCTGGTTCGGCTGCCTCGGCTGCGGCGCGGTGATGGAAAACGGCAAGGTCGGCGGCGTGGTCGTCGCGACGCCGCAGGGCCGCGGCGTGGTGCTGGCGAAGACGGTGGTGGATGCGACGGGCAACGCGGACATCGCCGACTGCGCAGGCGCGGCGACGCAGTTCGGCGTCGCGCAAGGCGGCATGCTCTCGGTGCAGCTCGCCGGCTATCCACACCGCAACCTTGGCGACAGCGTCAACAACACCTGTTTCGCGCTCGTGGATGACACCAGCGTCGTGGACGTGTGGCATCTGGCCACATGGACACTCGCGCAGTCCGCGAAGAAGACGCCGTATGACCTCGGGCAGCTCGTGGACTCGCGCGAGCGGCGACGGATCGTCGCCGACTATATGCTCACGACGCCGGACATCCTCAACCACCGCTCGTTCCCCGACACGATCAGCCACCACAAGAGCAACTTCGACGCGGCCGCGTTCCCGACCTCGCCCATGCTGCTGATCAAGGACATGAAGGGCCCGGTTTACGAAACGGATCTCCCCTACCGCAGCCTGCTGCCCAAGGGGCTGGATGGCATCCTGGCGACCGGCCTCGGCGCGGGCGCGGAGCGCGACGCGATGACGCTCATCCGCATGCAGTCCGACTTGCAGAACCAGGGCTATGCCGCCGGCGTTGCCGCGGCGATGGCCGCGGCGAACGGCGGCCACACGCGCAGCATCAAGCTGAAGGAATTACAGCACCTGCTCGTCGCCAAGGGCGCGCTGGAGGCGCGTGTGTTGACGGATCAGGATGCCTATCCGCTGCCGTCCAACGTGATCGCGCAGGCGGTCGCCGGGGTCGGCGACTTGCGCCAGGAAATCAAGCAGAGCCGGACGGTGGAGGACAAAAACATTTTCAATCTCGCCATCGTGATGGCGCAGCCGGTGCAGGCGTTGCCGCTGCTCCGGCAGGCACACGCCGCCGCCGCGGGCGGGAAGAAAATCACCTACGCCAAAATCCTCGGCATCCTCGGCGACGCCGCCGGCGTTGCGACGCTGCGCGCGTCGCTCGCCGGAGCGCCGGATTGGGACAAGGGCTATGGACTCACCTCGCACCGCGAGAGCGACAACACGTTCAGCGAAATGGATCGGCAGGTGCTCGCGCTCGGTTACGCGGGTGCGCCGGAGGGACTCGCCACGCTCGCCGAAAAAATCGGGCAGCTCAAGCCGGAGAGCGAACTCTCGCACTTCATCGCGTCGGCGATGGCATTGGCGCATTTCGCCGGGACGAAGGCTTGCGCCGCGCCGCTCGCGAAACTTTTGGACGCGCCGGGCTTCGCCGGGCACGTGCTGCTGACGCCGGTTGATCCGCAGACCGGCGCGCTCGCGGCGCGCGACATCGCCACCACCAAGCCCGACACGAATCTGAACGCGGCGTTCAAAGAATTGCTCGTTGCCGGGATGCTCTTCCGCTGTGGTGATGACCACGGCCGCGGCCGCGCCATCCTCGAACAGTACAGCCGCGACCTCGAAGGCCACTTCGCCCGCTACGCCAGGAAGCTTCTTCAGGAGACACATGACCAATCCAAGTAAATGATTCGGCATGGGCTGGGTGGCTGTCGCAACGGCGCTGGCGCAGGCGCGACTACTATCTCTGCGAGATTTTCCAATGCTCGGGAAAAACGCCGTTTCCATTTCCAATCCTTGGAAAACCGGGCCGGGGCGTCTAGGATGCGCCGCACCAAATTCGGAGCACACGACATGACACCAGTCCGCACACGCTTTGCGCCCAGCCCGACGGGGCAGGTCCATATCGGCAACATCCGCGCCGCGATCTATAACTGGCTCTTCGCGCGCCACGAGGGCGGACAGTTTCTGCTGCGCATCGAGGACACCGACCGCGAACGCTCGACGCCCGCCGCCGTGCAGGCGGTGCTCGACGCGATGGCGTGGCTCGGCCTGAATTACGACGAGGCGCCGGTTTATCAGTCTACGCAGACCGCCGCGCACCTCGCCGCGGCTGAACAACTGCTGCGCGCGGGCCACGCCTACAAGGAGGACAAGGGCGGGACCGGCAAGGGCGAGTGCATCATCTTCCGCATGCCGGGCGCCGACATGGCGTTCCACGATCTGGTCAAGGGTGACCTCGCGAAGAAGGCCGCCGACATGAAGGACTTCGTCATCGTCCGCTCCGACGGCACGCCGGTCTTCCACCTCGCCAACGTGGTGGACGATCTGCACATGAACATCACGCACATCATCCGCGGCGACGACCACGTGGAAAACACCTATCGCCACGTGGCGCTGTTCCGCGCGCTCGGCGCAACGCCGCCGCACTACGCGCATCTGCCGATGATCGTCAACGCGCAGGGCAAGCCCTATAGCAAGCGCGACGGCGCCGCCTACGTGGGCGACTTCCGCGCGAAGGGGTATTTGCCGGAGGCGCTGTTCAATTTCCTCGCGCTGCTCGGCTGGTCTCCAGGGGGAGACCGCGAGCTGATGCGCGCCGATGAGATGGCGCGGCTGTTCACGTTCGACCGCGTGCAGTCCTCGGCCGCGCAGTTCGATCTCGTGAAACTGCTGTGGATGAATGGCGAGTATATGCGCGCCCTGCCGCGCGAGCAGCGCGAAGCCGCGTGCCGCGCCGTCTTGCAGGAACGCGGGCTGTGGAACGAGGCGCTGCCGGCGGATTATCTCGGCCGCGTGCTCGATGTGCTGGCCGAGCGCATCAAGTTGTTCACCGACATCGCCGACGCGGGCTATTTCTTCACCGAGGATTTTCCGTTCGATGAGAAGAGCGTGCAGAAGCGGTTGAAGAAAGAAGGCGCGCTGGAGGCGCTCGCCGCCGTGCGCGCCGCCTACGCTGGCCTCGCGGACTTCACCGCCTCCGGCGCCGAGGCCGCGCTGCGCGACCTTTGCACCACGCGCAACTGCGGCATGGGCGACCTCGTCCATCCCGTCCGCGTCGCCGTCTCCGGCACGGCCGTCGGCCCGAGTTTGTTTCATCTGCTGGAAGTGCTCGGCAAGGAGCGCACGCTGGCGCGGATGGACCGGGCACTGGAGAAGTTTCAGAGTTAAACCACGGATCACACGGAGCACACGGAAAGGAGGAACGGATGAGTGAATTGTTGTTTGAGGAAGAAACGGGAAAGATCCTGGGAGCGTGTTTCGAGGTCTATAAACAGATGGGGTGCGGATTTCAGGAGTCGGTTTATCAAGAATGCCTGGAAGTGGAGTTTGATTTGCAGAACATCCCTGCGATTCCGCAGTCCGGATTGAAACTGACCTGCAAAGGACGCGAGCTCAAGCAAGTCTATCGGCCGGATTTCCTGTGCCATGAAAAAATCGTCGTGGAACTCAAAGCCGTCAGTACGCTAACTGAAGAACATGAGGCACAAGTCATTAACTATCTCCATGCCACCCATTATCGCGTGGGCTTGCTAGTGAACTTCGGACATTTCCCCGGCCTGCAATTCAAACGGCGGGTGCTATAGTTTTCCGTGTGCTCCGTGTGATCCGTGGTAAAAAAAATGAATTCACTTGTTCAGAAGAAAGAAGCGCTGGGGTTGGTGGTGGTCATGGCGGCGGCGACGATGTTGCTGCTGGTGGGTTGGCGGCTGTTCTGGTTCATGACCGATGATGCCTACATTGCGTTCCGTTACGTGAGCAACAGCCTGCTGGGCCACGGCTACGTCTGGAATCCGCCGCCTTTCCAGCCAGTCGAAGGCTACACCAGTTTCCTCTGGGTCGTGCTGCTCGACGGCATCTGGCGCTTGCTCGGCGTGGAGCCGCCGGACTCGTCCAACTGGCTGGCACTGTTGTTTTCCTTGGGCACGCTGGCGCTGACCGCGTTGATGATGTGGCGGCTGGCGTGGAACGAGCGGCTGCGGCCGTGGCGTCTTGTCTGGCTCGCGCTCGGTTTACTCGGCCTGCTGACCAACCGCACGTTCCTAACGTGGGGCAGTTCCGGTCTGGAAACCGCTATGTTCAATTTCTGGATCGCGCTTTGGATTTGGTGTGTTTGTTTCGTCACACCCGGCCCACGCCAACTGACCGCCGTGAGCACGGTGGCGGCGGGCATCTACCTGATACGTCCCGACGGTCTGCTCTACGTGGCGGCGACGCTCGCACTGCTTGTGCTGGCGTGGCCCGGTCAGCGCGGCCGCGCGCTGCTCGCGCGGCTGGCCGCCGGCGCACCGCTGCTGATGGTCGTGATCCACATGCTCTGGCGTCACTCGTTTTACGGCGAATGGCTGCCGAATACCTTTTATGCCAAGAGCAACGGCTGGTGGTGGGAGTGCGGCTGGCGCTATGCCGCCAGTTTCTTCCTCGAATATGGCCTCGTGGTCTGGCTTCTGGCGGCGCTGGCCGCGCTCGTGGTGTGGGCGCGGCGGTCGGGATTTCCAAGGCTTGGAAAAACAGAAGGCGGACTGTTCCAAGGCTTGGAAAAGTTGCTGACAGCTTCCGCGCCGTCCCTGATGCGTGGCGTGGCCGTGGCGACCGTGCTGGCGCATGTGCTCTACTACACACTCATCATCGGCGGCGATCATTTTGAATATCGCGTCTACAGCCACGTGGTGCCGTTGCTGTGGGTTTCGTTGCTGTGGGCGGTGAACGTGTTGATGGTGCGGCGCTGGACGGCCGTGCTGGCGCTGCTGCTGGCGCTGGGCATCTCCTGGCCGCTGCCGTGGGTACATTGGGCGAAAACCTGCGAACTGGATCGCCGGGAGAGCACGCGCGAGACCACGGAAATCCGGCACGGCTTCCGGTTCAAGACGCGCCACTACGTGAAACTGTTCGATGACTGCCAGACCTGGCTCATCGCCCATTTCGCGTGCCTCCGTCATCAGGGTCACAAGATGTTTCTGCTGGAACAGCTCGCGGATCATCCGACGCGGGCGGAAGGGTCGCGTATTTCCGGCGCCGGTTTTCCCATCATGGCCACGAAAACGGTCGGCTATACCGGCTGGGTACTACCCCACGTTTGCATCCTCGACCAGCATGGGCTAAACGACTATGTCATCGCCCGCGCGCCGCTCGAACCGCAGCGCTTCCGCATCATGGCGCACGAACATCTTCCGCCGCCGGGCTACGAGGCCAGTTTCGGCGTCAACGTCGTGCTGTCCAACCGCACTTTTGTCGTCAAGCCGCGGGCCGCGCCACTGACCGCCGAAGACATCCGGCGGATCGAGGCGCACTGGTTCCGCTGGCTGCAAGCGCCGATGAACACGCCGCCACCCGCCGCGCGACCGCTGGCGGCAGGATGAACCATGCAACTGACCGTGTTACATAATTTGACGTTCTGGGCCGGCATCATCGCCTGGCTGACGGCGCAGGTGATCAAGGTCGTGGTGAACATCATTCGGACGCACAAGTTCGATTTCCGTTTCCTCTACAGCCCCGGCGGCATGCCCAGCTCGCACACCGCGGCCGCGTGCGCCGTCGCCACCTCCGTCGGCATCCTCGACGGGCTGGGCAGCACGCTGTTCGCGGTGACGGTGCTGGTCGCGTTCGTCATCATGTACGACGCGCAAGGTGTGCGGCGCGCGGCGGGCCAGCAGGCGCGCATCCTCAACCAGATGTTCGAGGCGCTGCGCACGCAGCACGCGCTGCCGCCGCACAAGCTGGCGGAACTGCTCGGCCACACCGAGCTGGAAGTGGTCGCCGGCCTGCTGCTCGGCGTCGCGGTCGCGTTGCTCATCCACGCCAACTTTGGCGGGATCTGAACCAACGTTTAGCGGGGTTCTGCTGCCAGAAAATTTTCCATCGCGCGGATGCCCTCCGGCGTGCCCATGTCCAGGAGCGGCTGCGGAAACTCCACGGCCTGCAGGCGACCGGCGGCGGCGAGCGCGGGAAAAGTGTCGGTCTCGATGGAAATACTTTTCCCCGGCTCGATCGCGGCGAGGAGCGCGCGATCCATCAGGTAAACGCCGCCGTTGATGAAGCCCTCGCTGCGGCTGGCCTTCTCGCGGAAGGCGGTGATGCGGCGCGCGGCGTCGAACTCGACCGTGCCGTAACGGCCGGCCTCGGCGATGCGCGTGACGGCGAGCGTCGCGGCGCCGGCACTTTTCCAAGGGTTGGAAAAAGCGGCATGCTGTTTTTCCAAGGCTTGGAAAGCGAGCCGCGGCATCAGGCTGTCGCCGTTCAACACGAGGAACGGGTCGGCGACGAGGTGCGGCTCGACGAACTTCAGCCCGCCGCCCGTGCCCAGCGGCGCGGGTTCAGTTGATATTGTCAGCCGCAGCCCACAGGAATTTTCCGCCATCCATTTTTGCAGGACATCGGCGAGGTGACCGGCTGCAAGGTGAACGTCGGTGACGCCGCCGCGCGCGAGCCATTCGAGCTGCCACATGAGAAACGGGCGGCCGGCGATGGGCACAAGGATCTTCGGCCGGTCGGCATAGAGCGCGCTCAAGCGCGTGCCCTTGCCGCCGCAGAGAATCACCGCTTGCATGTTTCCTCCTTCTTGCCGACGCTCAAGTCGGTGTTGGGTCGGAAATACTCGACCCACTCGGCCCAGCCATAGGCCAGGTGCATGCACGGAATCAGCAAGCAGATCAGCGCGTCGGCCGCGCGCCCGGTCTCGCGCACCTTGGCGAGCGTGATGGCGAACGCGGCGAGCAGGTAGCAGCCGATATTCGCGGCGAGCAGCCACGCCGCCCACGGCGTCACCAGCGCGGCGAGGCCGAGCAGCAGGAGCGAGGCGACCCACGCGGCGGGGACGAGCGTGGTCCATTCGTTCTCGACGCCGGCGCGGATCAGGCGGATGCGCGTCGCGCCGTAGCCATACATCTGCCGCAGAAAGCCGCGGAACGTGGCGCGCGGGAAATGTTGCAGCGCGGCGCGCGGGACGAAGACGAGCACGTGGCCCGCCTGCGTGGCGCGGAAGGCGGCGAGCATCTCCTCGCCGGGCCAGAACGCCACGTCGAAGCCGCCGAGCGCCGCGAGCACGTTTTTGCGGAAGGCCATGTTGCAGCCGATCAGGTTCGACCACTTCGCGTCGAAATTGTCCGGGTGGCCGGCGGTGTAGCGCGCGGCGACATAGCCGGCGGCCTTCGAGGCGAGCGTCAGGCCCGCGAGCCGCGCCATGCGCGGCAAGTCCTCGGGCACAAGGCTCGGTCCGCTGACAAGCCCGACACGCGCTTCGCGGAATGGTTCAAGAATCCGCTGCGGCCAGTCGGGCTGGACGATCACGTCGTCATCGAGAAACGCGACGACCTCGGCCCGCGCGGCGCGCCAGCCGGCGTTTTTCTTCTCGCTCGAATCGCCCTTGGCGAAGCTGATCGGCAGATGCTGAATCTGCGGATGTTCCGCTTGCAAACGCGCGACGGCCGCCGCGACGCCGGGATCGGGAATTTTTCCAGCGACGATGATTTCGAGCTCCGCCACCCCGGTACAGCGCGCGAGCGACTCCAACGTCTGTACGAGGATGGCGCGGCCGAGCGTGGGAATCACCACGCTCAACCTCGGTGCTGTGGGAGAAGTGGCGGCCACCGTCGGCGCTCCTCACGCCGGCGCGGCGGGCGCCGGCGGCCGTTTGAATTTGCTGTAGATGAACTGCGCAAAGAGCCAGAGCGCGGCGCCAAACACCACGCACAGGCCGGAGAGCTGGACGTAAAGCGGCCAGGCCGGCGGCGCATAGTGCAACACCACCTCGTGCGTCCCCGCCGGGACCACCACGCCTTGGCAGATATAATCCACGCGCAGATATGGCGCGGGTTGGCCATCTATCCACGCCTTCCAGTCGTTGTCGAATTTTTCGGCGACGCGCAACAACGCCGGCTGCGCGCAGGTGGTCTTGAGGTGGAAGCGGCCGGGCCGGTAGCCGAGCGACTCGACTTGCCCCACGCGGCCTTGGCCGGTCAACGGCGGAAGATTGGTGGCACACTCGGGCGCGACGAGCACCTTCTGGAACGGCGGCGTCCGCGGATCGGCCAGGCGGCGCAGCGCCTCCTGGTCGGCGCACACCTCGGCGCCGGCGAAAAGCGCATAACGCGGGCCGGGCTGCTTAAAGCGCAGCACAACATGCTGGCCGGCCTGCGCCGTCGTGGCGGGCAGCACGTCCACGCCCACGCCTTCCGGACCGGGGCCGACGTTGTAGGCGAGCCGCAGGTCGAACAGGTCGCGCGCCTCCGGTTCGCGCTGCAACTGGTCCCAGACTTGTGCCGGCGCGAGCACGCAGCCAACCGCGGAAAGTTGCCAGAAGCGCAGCGGATGGCGACCCACCGTCTCCAGAAAATTTTTATAATCCGCGGGCATGCGCGGCATCTGCGTGATGTTCACGCTCTGGATGCTGTGATAGGGAAAGACATAGGTTAGCCACCAGTTATAGAAACCATCCTGCGTCACCAACGCGACGCGGTGGACGGGCATGTCCTGCTTCAGCAGTGTGATGACGGCGTTCTCGTTGAGCGAGGCCAACGGCATGGTTTTGACGTAGAAGCGCGAGAGCATCCACGAATCCCACATCACCAGCCCGATCAGGCCGCACTGGGCGGCCGCATAGATCCAGCTCCGCCGCGGCCGCGACAGCACGAACAGCCACAGGAAACCGCTGGCGCAGAGGCTGATGAACGCCGCGTGCCAGACTCCGCGGATTTTATTGGCGACGATGACCTCGGCCTGCGTCAGCGGCCGCACGACACCGCTGAAGACGCCGAAGCCGTCCACGGCCAAGCGCGTGTCGAAGGTCAGGTTGGTATTCAGGATCTGGACCTGATTCCACCCCTGGGCCAAAAAGCCTGCGATCTGGTTTTCGCGATCGGCCATCAGGCCCAGCGCCCAGAGCGCAAACAGCGCGGTCAGGCCGAAGGCGCCGTAGGTGAAATTACGCAACCAGCGCGGCTTGTCGGGTGCCGGCGGCGGTATTTCCGCCGGCGGGACAGCCTTGGCCGGTTGCGCGGTTTTGTCCTTGCGTGCCATGACTCTTGCCTTGTGGCGCCCGGCGACCGCCGGGGCGCGCGCAACATACGGAGAAACCGCGGCCGATTACAAGCACGCACATGCCGCTGTCCAAACCTTGGAAAATTCGCCGGAGAATCTTCCAGGCCCTGGAAAATTTGGCGTGTATTTTTCCAAGGCTTGGAAAAAACTCCGCGAGATTTTCCAAGGCTTGGAAAAACGGCGGAAAATTTTTCCAATCCTTGGAAAAGTTCAGAACGAGGTGCGCGATGAAAATCAGTTGGAGCATTTTGGTGGGCATGGTGGCGGTTGGCGCGCAGGCCGCGCCGCTGACGACGACCGAGGCGACGGCGCTGCGTTCGAGTGGCACGTGGCAGCCGCGCGCGCTTTCGCTCGCGCCAGCGAAATGGATCTGGCTGCCCTCGCAGCGGACGCTGCCGAACACGTTCGTCCTGTTCCGCAAAGAAATCGAGCTCCCCGCCGCGCCGACGAGCGCGTCAGGTTGGATTGCGGCAGACAGCCGCTATCTCGTCACCGTCAACGGCCGGCGTGTACAGTGGGGCCCCGCGCCGTGCGACCCGCGCAACCTCGATGCCGACCCGCTCGACCTGAAACCATTTTTGCAGGCAGGCAAAAACGTGATCGGCGTGGAAGTGCTTTTCTACGGCGTCGGCGATGGCACGTGGCCGGGCGGTAAGCCGGGCCTCCTCTTCTGCCTCGACCTCGAGGCGGGCGGCGCGCGCCGGCAGATCGTCAGCGACGCGAGCTGGCAGTGCCTGCTCGACCGCGCGCACCAGCCGGGCCATTACAAGCGCTGGTTCCTGCGCGCGCTGCAGGAGGAATTCGATGCGCGCCTGTGGCCGCAGGGCTGGGACACCGCCGGCTTCCAGCCTGACGCGCGCTGGATCGCCGCGCAGGATATCAAGTGTCCGCCGGACAAGGGCGTGGCGTGCGCGGGTGGCGGCTGGTCGAACGACAGCGTGGACCATACGCGGCCGGAAGTTTCGGCGCTGCGCATGCGCCAGATCCCGCCAACACGCGAGGTCGTCGTGACCGCCAAGGGCCTCGCCCACTCCGGCCGCGTCCACTGGAAGCGCGACCCGGCGGATTGGTTCGATGTGCGGATGCCGGATTCTTTTGTGGTGGATAGTACGCCGGTCGCCGTAGTGCGCGGCGCGGGTGCGTGGGAGTTGCCGGCGACGGCGAAGCCGGATGAAGGCGTCGAGGCGACGTTCGAGTTCACCGACCAGATCGTCGGCTTCGCGCGCTTCCGCATCAACGCGCCGGCGGGCACGGTCATCGAGCTGATGCCGCAGGAGAGCCACGACCCGCAGAAAACGCGCTGGCTCGACTCGACGCATTTCAATTGGGCGCGCTTCATCTGCCGCGAGGGCGAGAACGAGTTCGAGACCTTCGACTATGAATCGCTGCGCTGGCTCCAGCTCCACATCCACAACGCGACGCGACCGGTGGTGGTCAGCGGTGTCGGCGTCCGGCGGCGGCTCTATGACTGGCCGCACGAGCCGGTGCTCCGCACGTCGGAAGCGCCGCTGCAACGGCTGTTCGAGGCTAGCATCAACACGCTGCGCAACTCCGCGATTGATTCCATCGTGGACGGCATGGGTCGCGAGCGGCAGCAGTACAGCGGCGATGGCGGCCACCAGATGCACGCCATCCGCTACGCGTTCGGTGAGCAGCGCATCGTCGCGCGCTACCTGCGCACGTTCAGCGAGGGCCTGACCAAGAGCGGCTGTTTCCTCGATTGCTATCCCGCGTTCGACCGCCTCGCGCGCCTGCCGCAGCGCGAACTCGACGCCGCCTATTGGGGCCCGCTGCTCGACCACGGCGTCGGCTTCGTCTTCGACAATTGGAACCACTACCTCGAGACCGGCGATCTCGATGCCGAACGCGAGCCGTTCCCGCGCCTGCTGCGCTTTGGCGATTATCTCTGGGCGCTGCGCGCCGCCGATGGCCTGCTGCCGGTCGAGGACCTCGGCATCCCGAACGTCTGGATTGATCACCAAGCCTACCGCAACCAGCGCGACCGCCAGTGCGCCTTCAACCTCTACACCGCCGCGATGTTCACCCACGCGCTCGCGCCGCTGGCCGAGGCGATGGGAGACACCGCGCGCGCCGCCGAGGCGCGAACGCGCGGAGCTGAACTCTTGCGCGTGACCACCGCGAAATTCTGGAGCAAGGAAGCGCGCGCGTTCCTGGATAATTTGCCGTGGCTCGCCGAGGAGAAAACGCCGCGCATGAGCGACCGCGCGCTGGCGACCTCGATCCTCTTCGACCAGTGCCCCGGCAACGACACCGCCGCCGGGCTGCACGCGCTCGCCGAGCTGCCGAAGAACGTCGGCCTCTCCTATCCGTGCAACGCGGGCTGGCGCTACTGGGCGCTCGCCAAGCTCGGCCGCGCCGACGTGGTGCTGAAGGATTTCCGCACGCGCTGGGCCACGATGCGGTCGGTGGTGGAGAACAACACGTTGCAGGAGATGTGGCGCGTCCAGCCCGACACCGCCGCGCAGTGGAGCCACTGCCCACTCGCGCCGGTGTTCGTGCTGCATCAGGACATCGTCGGCCTGCGCCCGCTCGCGCCCGGCTTCGCGACGTTGCAACTACGCCCGCAGCTCGGCGACCTGCCCGACCTCAAAACGATCAGCTACACCCCGCGCGGCCCGGTCGAGTTTAAGGCGCGGCGCGCCGGCGCAGTCCACCGCATCACCGTGAAGCTGCCGCCCAATTGCGAAGCCGAACTGCTGCTGCCGCAAGGCGTCGCCGTTCCTTTCGCGCCGCTCGCACCCGACGCCGCAACCAACCTCAAGCGTTACCGCCTCCCCGCCGGTGTCGCAGAATTCGCCATGCCGGTGACGGGTCAGTGATTTGATGGGGTGGTGTTGGTTGCGCCGGGTCGGAGACCCGGCCTACAGATTTTGTTGCGGCTTTGTTGTAGGCCGGCTCTCCGAGTCGGCGTCCGATCTCCAAGGGTTGGAAAAGAAGTCTGGCAATTTTCCAAGGCTTGGAAAAAACTGCGCCGCGATTTCCAAGCCCGCCTCCGGCGGGTGAGCCTTGGAAACCGAAGGGAGCCGAGTGTGCGAAGGACATGGAGCTGGCTGGTGGTGGTGTGTGCGGCGGTGGTCGCGTGGGCCGAGGGAGGGGCGCAGCCGCCGGTAATCATCCTCAAGCTCGACGATGTGCGTCAGGTGAAAACCGGTACGGTCCATCCAAGCTGGCTGCGCGCACAACACTGCACCTTCATGACGCCGAGCGAATACCGGAACAGCCAACAGAAAGGAAAACCATGAGCAAGTCTACCTCCCGCCGCAGTTTCCTCGCCACGGGTGCACTAGCCGCACTGTGCGCCGGTACGGCCCGCGCCGCCGGGGACAAGCTGGCGTTCGACCTTGCGCCCTACGACAAAATCCCCGCCGTGAAATTTCCGTGGGGTTGGATCCGCTGGGTGATGAATGCGGAGTTGGATGCCAAGGCGGAACTGACAGTGGGTCTGGTCTATATCGAGCCGCAACAGACCAATACCCTGCATATCCATCCGAACTCTGACGAGGTCATCCACATCCTCGCCGGCGCGTGTGATCACCGGCTCGACAAGCGGTACGATCACCTGAAAGCGGGGGACACGTTGCGCATTCCGGTCAACGCCAAGCACAACGCGCGAACCGGCGCCAGCCCCTGCCTGGCGATGATCATCTATAACACCGGCAAGCGTCAGATGGTTCCCGTCACCGACGACAAGGAATGAGGGTGCTGTCTACTTCGCGTAGCTGTGCAGGCCGGCGAACAACGAGAGCGCCGGTCGAAAACAAATCCACGCGCCATGCGTTATGCGCGCGGACAGGCCCATGCAACGTCGTGAATTTCTCAAAGGTCTGGGCGCGGGCGCGGCGCTGCTGGCGTTGCCGCGCGGGTCGCGCGCCGCCGAGGCGCCGCTGATTGCCTCCATCGAAAAGGTCACGCTGCGCCGCGGGCGCGATGGCAGCGGGCCGACGTGGTTCCATCCGCGCGCCTGTATGATCCCCGCCGCAAACGGCGCGACGGCGTTCATGACGCTACAGACAATCGCGGGTTCCGATTTCTTTGGGCCGGTCCACTGGATGACCTCTGCCGATCTCGGCCGGACCTGGACCGAGCCGCAGCCGGTGCCGCCGCTGGGTCGCGTGCCGCAGGCCGACGGCGCGGAGGAAGGCGTCTGCGATGTCGTCCCTGAATGGCATCAACCCACCAAAAGCGTGCTCGCCATGGGGCACAACGTCTTCTATCGCGGCCCGAAGTTTTCCTCCGATCAGCCGGCGCGCTGGCCGGTCTACGCGGTCTGGTGTGACGGCCGCTGGGGACCACGCCGCAAACTTGTTTGGGATGATCCGCGCGGCGCGCACATCTACTCGAACAACTGCGGCCAGCGCGTCGTGCTGCCCGATGGCGATATCCTGCTGGCGTTCACCTTCGGCGCGGACAAGAAAAAGCCGCGTGCGGTCGCCGGTGTGCGTTGCGCCTTCGATGGCGAGACGCTCACGGTCCAGCGCGTCGGCGAGCCGGTCACCAACGAAAAAGGGCGCGGGCTGCTGGAACCTTCGCTGACGCAGTTCGGCGGCCGCTTCTTCCTGACGCTGCGCGCCGAGGACCAGCACGGCTACGTCTGCGCGAGCGACGACGGCATGAACTGGTCACCGAAGCAGGCGTGGGCGTTCGACGATGGCGAGGCGCTGGCGATGTCCACGACGCAGCAGCACTGGCTGACGCATTCCGACGCGTTG
>Ga0233425_10007888_pt1 | contig 14573 bp, 15 predicted proteins | sample Watercolumn_Towu_2_FD_181712 | JGI IMG/M metagenome (GOLD analysis project Ga0233425, IMG submission 181712) | Freshwater microbial communities from Lake Towuti, South Sulawesi, Indonesia - Watercolumn_Towuti2014_140_MG | ecosystem: Environmental > Aquatic > Freshwater > Lake | place...
CGCCTGGCCGATCGCCGCCTTCACCGTCTCCGGCTGGAACGGCTTGGTGATCAGGAAGGTCGGCTCGGGACGCTCGCCGGTCAGCAGGCGTTCGGGGAAGGCGGTGATGAAGATCACCGGCACGTCGATCCGCTTGAGGATGTCCTTGACGGCGTCGATGCCCGACGAGCCGTCGGCCAGCTGGATGTCGGCCAGCACCAGGCCCGGACGATGGCGGGCGACGGCGTCGACGGCCTCGTCATGGGTGGTGGCCGTGCCGGTGACGCGGTGGCCCAGTTCCTTCACCAGGCTTTCGATATCGGCCGAGATGATGGCCTCGTCCTCGATGATCAGGACGTCGGTGGCCAGTTCGGCGTCGATGTCCGACTGGGCTTCCGAGATCAGGCGTTCGACGTCGAAGGCGTCGGCGTCCAGGATCTGGGCGGCTTCGGAGGGGGTGAACCCTTCCAGGGCGGTCAGCAGGAAGGCCTGGCGCGAGCGCGGGGCGATGCGCATCAGACGGCGCGAGGCGTCGTCGGTGCGGCTTTCAAGCCCGCTCTTGTCTTCCAGCTGGGCGCCGGTGGTGGTCCAGATGGCGTGGAACACGTGATACAGGGCGACCCGCGGCGTCATGTCGGCGGGCAACTGCCGTTCTCCGGCGGCCAGCGCCTCGAGCGCGACGCGGACATAGTTGTCCCCGGTGGTCTGGTCGCCGGTCAGCGCCCGCGCGTAACGGCGGACATAGGGAAGGTGCGGCGCAAGGCGGGCCAGCAGGCTCATCGTATAAAAATCCCCGACAATGGTTCCGTCCAATCTGGAACCTCAACAGCTTCGGTCAACGTATCAAATACGCCACGGTTCCAGCCGAGGCGGCAAGCTTGAGCATTAATCCTCCGTAACCCAGGAACCGGGCGCGCGAAGTGGCGTTTGGGCCTGCAACAAGTCTTTCGTCAGGGTGGCGGCCGTTTTTTCAATGACAGATAATTCCAACCCTCCGGGCAAGGGCCCGCCCAAGGGCGGCGCAAGTCTGGAGGAAGCTCGACTTCGTCAGCAGGCGATTGGCGTCAAGCTGCGCCACATGTTCGATGAGATCGTGAACGAGCAGGTTCCGGACGAATTCCTGGACATCCTGCGGCGCGCCGACGAGCGTTCGTCGGGCGGGAGCAACAAATGAGCGGTGCGACCAACCCGCCGCCCAAGCCTCCTTCAGCCGATGACGATGCTTTCAAACGGGAGCTGGTCGCGCTGATTCCGCATCTGCGCGCCTTCGCCCGCACCCTGACCGGTGATCCGACCGCCGCCGACGATCTGGCGCAGGACGCCATGATGAAGGCGTGGGACGCCCGGGCCAGCTACCAGATGGGCACGAACATGAAGGCCTGGACCTTCATGATCCTGCGCAACCAGTTCTACTCCGAGAAGCGCCGGTCGTGGCGTCAGTCGCAGCTGGACCAGGAAGCGGCCGAACGCACTCTCGTCGCCGTCGACGATCCGGAATCGCCGGTGGCGCTGGACGAACTGCGTCTGGCGCTCGCCACCCTGCCGGAAGAACAGCGCGAGGCGCTGATCCTCGTCGGCGCCGGCGGCTTCGCCTATGAGGAGGCCGCCGAGATCTGCCAATGCGCGGTCGGCACGGTCAAGAGCCGCGTCTCCCGCGCCCGCAAGGCCCTGCAGGCCACGCTCGAACGCGGTGGTTACGCCCGTGACGGGCGCGCCGCGGGTGACGCCATGCGCTCCATCCTGGCCGCCGCCGATCGCCTGAGCAGCGTCCGGCAGGACTGACCGGGGTGGTCCGGATCGGCAGAGGACTGGCCAAACGGGTGGGCCGGAGTCTGGGCCCGCCGCAGTTTCACGGGATCCGCTTCCGTCTCGGCTGGGCGATGGCGGTCGCCCTGCTGCCCATTCTGGTGCTGGGCGCCTTCCAGACCCAGTCGGCGTTCCGGGCCCAGGACGTGGAGCGGCGATCCGACCTTCAGCTGGCCGCGGAACGCACCGCGGCCAACGCCAAATCCCATCTCGACAGCACTGGCGTGCTGCTCCAGGCCCTGCGCCCCGAGGCGCTGGAGGTCTTCTGCGAACCCCGCCTGACAGACCTCGTCGAACGGCTCGAGGATCTGGACGGACTGGCGCGGCTGACCGCGACCGGGACTACGGTCTGCGCCTCGCGCGGCCTCAGCCAGGCCTCGCCCGCCTGGCTGGCCCAGGCGCCCGCCAGTCCCTGGTTCCTGCGCCTCAAGGCGGGGGAGAGCATGGTCCTGGCGCGCGCGCCGACCATCGCGGGGCGTTCGCCCGGCCTGATCGTCGCCATCCGGCTGGAACGGCCGCTCGGCGCCTTCGACGGCGCGATGGTGGCGCTGCTGCCCCTGACCAGCCTTCAGCCCGACGTCGACGATCCGGCCCTGCCGGAAGGGTCGCAGGCGGCCCTGACCGATGGCGACGGGCGGCTGCTGACGGCGACCGAGGCCGACGCCTTCGTCCTGTCCGGGGGCGACAGCCTGACCGGCTGGGTCGGCCGCGCGCGATCGGGGGCCTCGGCCATCTTCGAGGCGGACGACGCCCGGGGGCGCCACCGCGTCTACGCCGGCGCCGCCCTGGCCGGACGGGACGTCTACGCCCTGTTGTCCGCCCCGGCGCCCGGCCTTCTGTCCTGGGCGCGGCTGAATCCGGTCGGGGCCCTGCTCATGCCCCTGCTGGCCTGGTTCATCGCTTTCGCGGCGGTGATGCTGGTCAGCGAGCGGATCGTCATCCGCTGGCTGAACTATCTGGAGCGGATCGCCGCCATCTACGCCCGGGGTCGCTTCAATGTGCGCCCGCTGCAGGCCATGAACGCGCCCGCGGAAATCAGGGTCCTGGCCCGGACGCTGGACGAACTGGCCGAGTCCATCGTCACCCGCGACGCCGCCCTGACCGCCTCGCTGGCGGAGAAGGACGCGCTGATGCGCGAGATCCATCACCGGGTGAAGAACAATCTGCAGATCATTTCCTCACTGCTGTCGATGCAGCAGCGGGCCCTGACCGATCCGGCCTCCAAGGCGGCCGTGGGCGACACGCGCCAGCGGATTTCGGCCCTGGCCCTGATCTACCGCACCCTCTACCAGAGCGACGACCTGCGCTACGCCGACGCACGCATCTTCCTGACCGAACTGGTCGGCCAACTGGTGGTCAGCGAGGCCGGCCGGGGGGTCGTGGTCACGTCGTCGGTCGAGGCGGATTCCCTGGTGGTCGATCCCGACAAGCTGGCGCCGCTGGCCCTGTGGCTGGTCGAGGCCGTGACCAACGCCCAGAAGCACGCCTTCGCCGGCCGCGGCGGCGACCTGAAGGTCCGTTTCCATGTGCGGGGCGACCGGAGCGTGCTCGAGGTCCAGGACGACGGGCCGGGGGTCAGCGAGACCTTCCGCGCCGGCGTGGGGCGCACCCTGATGGGCGCCTTCGCCAAACAGCTGAGGGGCGAGGTCGAGATGGTTCCGGCCCCGGGGGGAGGGACGATCGCGCGCCTGACCTTCGCCACGCCCGAGGCCGTGGTGCCGACCGATCCGTCGGATCTTGGAACCTCGGCCGCGCCTCAACGTTGATGCTCCAGACGCCACCTGATCGGCGCCAAGGAGTCCACCCGATGCGCAAGTTGTTTGTCCTGTTCGCCGCCGCCGCCGCCCTGACCACCGCAGCCTGCAACACCGTCGCCGGCGCGGGCGAGGATGTGTCGGCCGCCGGCACCGCCGTCGCCAACTGCGCTGACGGCAAGACCTGCTGATCCGACTCGCCGGCCAGAGCCGGCGTTCCTGATCCCGACCGCGTTTCCCCCCGACGCGCGGATCGGTTGAAGAAGGCCCGTCAGCATCCCCCCGCTGACGGGCTTTCGCTTGTCTGACGCCCGTCCGGCCCGCTAGCATCGCGGCACAGGCGTCCGCAGAGACGCCGGGCCGACACGCGGGGAGCGATCGATGACGGATGCGGCGGAGACCCGGGCGGGACCCGGCCTGAAGACTGTGGTGACCGCCTCGGCGGCGGGGACCGCGTTCGAATGGTACGACTTCTTCGTCTTCGGCTCCCTGACCACCATCATCGCGCGACATTTCTTCGCCGACGCCGGTGAGACCGTCGCCTACATCATGGCCCTGCTGACCTTCGGCCTGGGCTTCGTGGTGCGGCCGCTGGGCGCCCTGGTCTTCGGCTGGTTCGGCGACCGCACGGGGCGCAAGACCACCTTCCTCGTCACCATCACCCTGATGGGTCTGGCGACTGTGGCCATCGGCCTGCTGCCCGACTACGGCCAGATCGGCCTGGCCGCGCCGATCCTGCTGCTGATCATGCGCATGCTGCAGGGCTTCGCCCTGGGCGGCGAATACGGCGGGGCGGCCATCTATGTGGCCGAGCACTCGCCGCCGCAAAAGCGCGGCCTGATGACGGGCTGGATACAGACCACGGCCGCCTTCGGCCTGATCGGGGCGCTGTCGGTGATCCTGATCACCCGCCAGATCGTCGGCGCCGAGGCGTTCGACGAGTGGGGCTGGCGCATTCCCTTCCTGCTCTCCGCCCTGCTGCTGGCGGTGTCGCTGTGGATCCGGCTGAAGCTGAACGAGAGCCCGGCCTACCAGCGCATGGAGGCCGAGGCGTCCGACAGCGATCACCGCGCTCCCTACCGGGAAGCCTTCTTCCAGTGGACGAACGGCCGCTTCGTCCTGATCGCCCTGTTCGGCGTCATGATCGCCCAGGGGGCGGTCTGGTACTGCGGCTATTTCTACACGCGCTTCTTCATGGAGCGGGTGCTGAAGGTCGACACCAACACCGTCGACCAGCTGGTGCTGGCGGTGACCGTCGCCTCGGCGGGGCTGTACGTCTTCTTCGGCTGGCTGTCGGACCGGCTGGGCCGCAAGCCGGTGATGCTGTTCGGCATGATCCTGGCCCTGGTCGCCTTCTTCCCCGGTTTCCACGCCCTGACCCGCGCCGCCAATCCGGCGCTGGCGGAGGCCCAGGCCGCGTCGCCGGTGACGGTGATCGCCGACCCCGCGACCTGCGCCCTGCAGTTCGATCCGATCGGCAAGGCCGCCTTCGCCAGCTCCTGCGACATCGCCAAGAGCGTGCTGTCGAACGCCGGCGTGTCCTATGGCAACGCCGAGGCGATCGCCGGTTCGGCGGCGACCGTCCGCATCGGCGCGACCGAGGTCGTTTCCGTCGAGGGCGGGGGCATGGCTCCGGCCGAGCTGAAGGCCGCCCGCGCCGACGTGGAGACCCGCATCAGGGCGGCGCTGGTCGAGGCCGGCTATCCGGCGAAGGCCGACCCGGCGCGGATCAACATGCCGCTGGTCTTCGCCATACTGATGATCTTCATGGTCGCGGCCACCGCCCTGTACGGACCGCAGGCGGCGGCCCTGGTCGAGCTGTTCCCGACGCGGGTGCGCTATACGGCGATGAGCCTGCCCTACAACATCGGCACGGGCTGGGTCGGAGGGCTGCTGCCCGCCGCCAGCTTCGCCCTCGTGGCGGCGTCGGGGAACATCTATTCCGGCCTGTGGTATTCGGTCGCCTTCACCGTCGTGGCGGTGATCGTCAGCCTGCTGTGGCTGCCCGAGACCCGGGGCCGGGACCTGGATACGATCGGGCGCTGACCGTCAGGCTTCGGCGGCGGCCTTGATGGCCTCGGCGACGGCGTCGACCGCATGGCGCAGCGGGGCGCGGCGCCGGTCGAAGAACATCTCGCCGCGCAGGCCCGAGAAGATGAAGCCGTTGGAGACGATGCAGGCGTTGGGCTCGTCCAGCCGCTGGATCTCGAAATAGCGCGTCGATCGGAACCACAGGCCGCGGTTCTCGGTCCAGACCAGCTGGGAATACGGCTCCCACTCGCTGACGCGGGCCGCGGCGCGGCGTTCGGGCAGGCCCTCGATCGTCTCGGTCAGGGAGATTCCGGCCCCGAAGGCGATGGTCCCCTCCAGCGCCTTCTCGATCGGGTTCCAGCGGTCCCAGTAGGCCAGGTCGGCGATCGGAGCCCAGATCTGCTCGGGCGTGGCGCGGACGCCGATGCGGCGTTCGATACGGGCGGTTTCCATGCCCCCGCTCTGCCACGGCTTTCGGACGGAGAAAAGGCCGCCCTCAGCGGTTGCCCTCGGGGCCGGGCTGCGAGGCGGGCGGGGTGTCGGACGACGGAGTCTCGTCGCGGTCCGGCAGGTCGGCCGGCCCGGCGCGCAGCCGGCCGCTGAGGAAGCACAGGGCCGTGGCCGCCGCCAGCAGGACGGCGTTGGCGATGAAGGGCCCGGGCTCGGCCAGTTCGTACAGGGCCACGCCGATCACCGGCGGGGCGAGGAAGCTGAGGCCCGCCAGCGACATCATGAGCCCGGCTATGGCGCCCTGTTCGTGCGGCCGCACCGACAGGGACGAGCCGGCGGTGAAGCCCGGCCGGGCGAAGCCGACGCCCATCGACACCACGGCGTAGCCGACAACCACGCCGTAGTAGCCCGGGGCCGCGATGCTCATCAGATTGCCCAGCAGCGCCATGCCGGCCCCCCAGCGCATCAGGTCGCGCGGCTGCAGCTTCAGCAGGGGGATCAGCCCCCACTGCGCCATCAGGGTGGCGGCCGCCCCGGCCAGCATGGCGATGCCGATGAAGGGCTGGGCGTCGCGCGCGGCCATGCCCGTCGCGCCCAGCTCGTCGATGATGTGGAAGCCCAGAACCGAGATGTTCACCGCCTGCGCCCCGGTGACCAGCAGGCCGTACAGCAGATAGTCGCGCACCCGCGGGTCCCGCCACAGCCCCCGCGCGACCGGATCGCGATGGCCGCTGGGCGAGGGAACGCGGACGACCTCGCCGCTGGGCAGGCGGCGCCAGACGATGAACAGCACCACGGCGCCGAACAGGGCGAAGGCGTACATAGGCCCGGCCAGCCCGACCAGCGGCAGGACGAAGAAGGGCGCCAGCGCCGGCCCGATCACCGTGCCCAGCCCCTGGGCCGAGGCCAGCAGGGACATGGCCGGGGTGCGCTGCTCGGGCGTCGTCCGGTCCGCCACATAGGCCTGGGACGCGATCGGCGCGGCCGAGCCGAACACGCCATAGACGGTGCGCGCCACCGCCATCAGGGCGAAGGCCAGCCCCGCGCCCAGCCACTTCTCCAGTCCCGAGGTGGCGGCCAGACCGAAGCCGGTCATGGAAACGACGAAGCCGGCCAGGCCGATCAATATGACCCGCTTGCGGCCCAGGGTGTCCGACAGCCGCGCCCAGAACGGCGAGGCGATGGTCCACATCAGGGCCGAGATGGCGAAGGCCCCGGCGACCAGGGTGTCGGACAGGCGGAACTCGCGTCCGATGGCGGGCAGGACCGACTGCAGCGCCATATTGCCCGCCGCCGCGATCAGACTGACGGCGAACAGGATGGCGAAGGCGGGGGAGCGGAGGTTCACCGGGCCAGCCTAGACTCCCGGACCCGCGCGGTCACCCTTCGCCGACGACCTTGAAGTCCGGTTTCAGCCGCCGTCCGTCATCCAGTCCCAGCCGCGCCTTGACCTCGAAAAGATCGGCGCCCGCCGGCACGATCAGCAGGGCCTTGGGATTGGCCGCATTGACGGCGATGACCGCATTCTTCGGACAGACGTCGAAACAGCTGGTCTCCTTGACCACCAGCTCGGCCTTCCTGCCCTTGCCGGCCTTCAGATATTTGCGCAGGGCCTTCTTCAGCGTCCTGTCGCCGTCGGGGCCGAAGCCCCTGTCCTTCAGCCGCTTCGAACATTTGCGGCAGACCAGCACCACATCGCGCCACTGGGTCTTTGCGGTCTGGATGGCCATGGCCGCAGTTTGCCTGCGTCGCGCCCTTGCGCAAGGGCGGCGGCTTTGCGCACCCTGCGAACCTGCCATCATCGGGGACGCCCATGACCATCCGCCGCCTGTTCGCCGCCTCCAGCCTGGCGCTGGTCCTTTCCGCCGGACTGGCCCATGCCCAGACGACGCCGATCGCGCTGGAGCGGGTCGAGGCGGCGGTGGCGGCCGAAACGCCCCGGGTCGTGGCCTGGCGGCGCGACATCCACGCAAATCCGGAACTGGGCTTCGCCGAAACCCGCACGGCGGCCCTGGTCGCCGACCACCTTCGCGCGCTGGGGCTGGAGGTCCGTACGGGCGTCGGCAGGACCGGCGTGGTCGGGGTGCTGCGCGGCGGCCGGCCGGGCCGCACGGTCGCCCTGCGCACGGACATGGACGCCCTGCCGGTGCTGGAGGCGACGGGCCTGCCCTTCGCCTCGACCGCGACCGGGACCTACATGGGCGCTGCCGTGCCGGTGGCCCACGCCTGCGGTCACGACGCCCACATCGCCATGCTGATGGGCGCCGCCGAGGTGCTGGCCGGCATGAAGGCCGACATCCCGGGCACGATCGTCTTCATCTTCCAGCCGGCCGAGGAAGGGGCGCCTCCGGGCGAGCCCAAGGGCGGCGCGGCCCTGATGATCGAGGAGGGGGCGCTGGAGAATCCGCGCCCCGACGCCATCTTCGGCCTGCATGTGGTGCCGGGCCGGCCTGGCACGGTCTTCTACCGGCCGCAGGGCTTCATGGCCGCGTCGGACCGGATCGACATCGTCCTGCACGGCCGCCAGACGCACGGCGCCTGGCCATGGAAGGGGGTCGACGTCATCGCCGTGGCGGCCCAGATCGTTCAGACGATCAACACCCTGACGGCGCGGACCATCGACCCGACCACGACGCCGACCGTCTTCACCATCGCCACGGTGGACGCCGGCGTCCGCTACAACATCATCCCGGACGAGGCGAAGCTGTCGGGGACGCTGCGCACCTTCGACATCGCCCAGCGCGACGATCTGGTGCGGCGCGCCGGCGTGGCCATCGACAATGTCGCCGAGACCTTCGGCGCGACGGCCGAGTTCTCGGTCCGCCAGAACGCGGCCCTGACCTACAACAACGAGGAGCTGTCGGCCTGGCTGGCCCCGGTGCTGACCGAGGCTGCCGGCGCGGGCAACGTCAATGCGGCCAGCCCGCCCACGACGGTGGCCGAGGACTTCAGCTATCTGTCGCAGGTGGTGCCGGGCGTCTTCTATCACCTCGGCGGATCGAAGGACGGGGTCGATCCCGCGACCTCGCCGCCGAACCATTCGCCCGGTTTCGATGTCAATGAATCGATCCTGCCGCTCGGGGTGAAGACCCATGTGCTCAGCGCGCTTCGGTTCCTGGAACGGCCGGCGCCCTGAACCGGGGCGCTGACCGGCAACCACGTTTCTCAACCCCCCGGCAAGGACGCCGGCGCATCCTTCGGCGTCCTTCGAGGGAGGGTGTGGTGAGGGAATTGCCAGTCCAGCTGCCGCCGATGCGGCTCCAGCGGCGCGGCGGGCCGCTGCGCGAGATCTTCTTCTTTCTGGTCGCCTTCGGGGCGATGTTCGGGGCCGCCCTGCTGGGGCTGGACCTGCTCCTCTAGAGCCGCTCGAAAAACGTCCCGATGACGCGGCGGTAGACCTCGGCCAGGGCTTCGATCTCGGCCACGGGCGCGCGTTCGTCGACCTGGTGCATGGTCTGGCCGACGAGGCCCAGCTCCAGTACGGGGCACATGGCGCGGATGAAGCGGGCGTCCGAGGTGCCGCCTGTGGTCGAGGCCTCGGGCCGCCGTCCTGTCGCCGCCTCGACCGCGTCTTGCACGCCTTCGACGAAGGGCCCTCTTTCGGTCAGGAAGGCGTTGCCCGAACACAGATGTTCCAGCTCGATCCGGAGGCCGGACGCGGCCTGGGCCTCGCCCGCCATGGCGTTCAGCCAGGCGATCAGTTCGTCGCCGGTGTGGGTCGGGTTGAAACGGATGTTCAGCCGCGCCCTCGCCTCGGCCGGTATGACGTTGGTCGCCGGATTGCCGATGTCGATGGTGGTGATCTCGAGGTTCGACGGCTGGAAGCCCTCGAAGCCCTCGTCCAGTCGGTGGTCCGCCAGCCGGGCCAGCAGCCGCGCCATGACCGGCGCCGGATTGGCCGCCCGATCCGGATAGGCGACATGCCCCTGTTTGCCATGCACCGTGATCCAGCTGTTCAGCGAACCGCGCCGCCCGATCTTGATCATGTCGCCCAGCGCGTGCTGCGACGACGGCTCGCCGACGACGCAGGCGTCGATGACCTCGCCCTCGGCCATCAGGGTTTCGACGACGCGCCTGGTGCCGTGCAGGGCCGGGCCTTCCTCGTCGCCGGTGATCAGGAAGGAGAGACTGCCGGGAACCTCGCCCCCGGCCAGAACCCGCGACACCGCCGCGACCCAGGCCGCGATGCCGCCCTTCATGTCGACCGCGCCGCGCCCGTAGAGGACGCCGTCCTTCACCTCGGCCTCGAACGGGCCGGACGACCAGGCCTGCTCCGATCCGGTCGGCACGACATCCGTGTGGCCGGCGAAGCAGAGATTGGGCGAAGCGGTCCCGCGGCGGGCGTACAGGTTCTCGATATTCTCGAACCTCATCCGGCGGCAATGGAAGCCGAGCCCCGTCAGGGCGCGCTCCAGCACGTCCATCGCGCCCTCGTCCGCGGGCGTGACCGACGGCCTGCGGATCAGGTCGCGGGTCAGGTCGACAGGATCGATAACGGGAGTTGATGCGACGCTCATGAGGCTGTGCTTTACGGGGTTCCAACGATTGCGAGAAGGCTTCTCCCCATGCCGAAGATCGACATCGACAGCGCGCCCACGGGACATGGCACGGGCTATCCCGAGGAATTCGCCGGCCCGTGCAAGCCGCGCCGCCGCTGGCGGCTGGGCGACGCAGTCGGTCTGGACCAGTTCGGCGTCAACCTGCTGCGCCTGCCCGCGGGCGCCTGGTCCAGTCAGAGGCACTGGCACGAGGGCGAGGACGAGTTCGTCTGGGTGCTGGAGGGCGAGGTGGTGCTGGTCGAGGACGACGGCGAGACCGTGCTGCGCGCCGGCGACTGCGCGGGCTGGAAGGCCGGGGTCCCGAACGGCCACAGGATCGAGAACCGTTCGGGCGCGGAGGCCGTTCTGCTGGAGGTCGGGACCCGCACGCCGGGCGGGGACTCGGGCCACTATCCGGACATCGACATGGTCTTCCGCGGCGGGGGCTATTTTCATCGCGACGGAACGCCGTATCCGAAAGTCGACCGCCGCACGTGACCGAAACCATAGAGACGACCGAGCCGGTCCAGCCCCCGCCGCCTCCCGGAGAGCCGACCAGTCCCTGGGCCATCCGCGACTTCCGCCTGCTGTGGGTCGGGCGGGTGGCGGCGGTGCTGGGCATCCAGATCCAGTCCTCGGCCCTGCTGTGGCAGGTCTATGAGATCGCCCGCCGCGACCACCCCATCGCCGAGGCCAGTCTGTATCTGGGGCTGGTCGGCCTGTGCCAGTTCCTGCCGCTGCTGGCCCTGACCCTGCCGGCCGGGGCCATGGCCGACCGCCGCGACCGCAAGAACACCGTCACCCTCTCGGTCATCGTCGAGGCCGGCTGCGCCATGGCCTTCCTCGCCATGGCCGTCCACGGCAATCCGCCGCTCTGGGGTCTGCTGGCGGTCGCCGCCGTCTTCGGCGCCGCGCGCGCCTTCCTCGCCCCGGCCAGCCAGGCCTTCCTGCCGATGGTGGTGGGCCGCCGCGCCCTGCCGCCGGCCATCGCGGCCCAGTCGATCGCCTTCCAGACCGGAGCCATCGCGGGACCGGCGCTGGGCGGACTCATCGTCGGCCTGTCGGTGCCCTGGGCCTACGCCGTCGCGCTCGGCATGTTCGCGGTCGGCATCGGCAGCCTGCTGCTGATCCGCACCAGCGGAAAGCCCGCGCCCTCGCCGACCCGGATATCAGCCGTCGCCCAGGTGAAGGAGGGGCTGGCCTATGTCTGGAATACCAAGATCGTCCTCGGCGCCATCTCCCTGGACCTGATCGTGGTGCTGCTGGCCGGGGTCGCCCTGCTGACGCCGATCTTCGCCCGGGACATCCTGCACGTCGGGCCCGAGGGCTTCGGCCTGCTGCGCGCCTCCTTCGGCGCCGGGGCCCTGCTGATGGCCCTGTATCTGAGCCGCTATCCGATCGTGAAGCACGGCGGCAAATGGATGTTCGCGGCCGTGGCGGTCTTCGGTGTGTGCACCCTGACGTTCGGCCTGTCGAAGGCGGTCTGGCTGTCCGGCGCGGCGCTGTTCATCGGCGGGGCCGCCGATATGATCAGCGTCAACATCCGCCAGACCCTGATCCAGCTCTCGACCCCCGACCACATGCGCGGCCGGGTCAGTTCGGTCTCCATGCTGTTCATCGGGGCCTCGAACGAACTGGGCGAGGCCTGGTCGGGCGTGGCGGTGCGCTTCCTCGGACCCATAGGCGCGGCGGTGTACGGCGGGATCGGAGCGCTGACCGCGACCGGGTTGTGGGCGCGGTGGTTCCCCGACCTCAGGAAGGCCGACCGGCTGGACTAGCCCGTCAACCCCAGGGCCTGAAGTGTTTGCTCAGCTTCAGCCCCTGCCGCTGGTAGTGGCTGCCGCCCTCGCCATACAGGCGCGTCGGCCTTTCGGTCAGCGGCTCATAGACCAGCCGGGCGACGATCTGGCCGTGCTCCAGCAGGAAGGGGGTGTCGTGCGTCCGCACCTCCAGCACGCCCTTGGATCCCGCCCCGTGCGCCTCGTCGGTGCCGAAGCCCGGATCGAAAAAGCCGGCGTAGTGGACCCGGAACTCTCCCACCGACGGATCGATCGGCGTCATCTCGGCGGCCTGGTCGACCGGGATCTCCACATCGTCGCTCGACGCCAGGATGTAGAACTCGCCCGGATCCAGCAGCAGTTCGCCGCGGCGCAGGGTCAGCGGCTCCCAGAAGTCGCGCGGATCGTGGCCGTCGATGTTGTCGAGGTCGATCACCCCCGCGTGGCGCCGGCCGCGGAAGCCGACCACGGCCCCGTCGCCGCCCTGAAGCTCGACGCCGACGCTGCGAGTCTCCAGCTTCGGCGGCTCGCCGGCCTTGAGCCGCAGCTGGTTCAGCCGGGTGCCCGGCCGGACCAGGATGGGGAAGGTCTGGGGCGAGATCTCCAGATACAGCGCCCCCTCATAGCCCTCGGCCACGTCGTCGAAACTGGCGCCCCGGTCCGTCAGCAGGCGGACGAAGACGTCCACCCGGCCGGTCGAACTCTTGGGATTGGCGCGGGCGATCAGCCCTTTCGGCAGGCTGAGCCGCTCCTGCAGCCGGGCGATGTAGACGCAGCCGCGCTCCAGCACCACGCCGCCCGACAGGTCGATCCGGTGCATGGACACGTCGGCGATCCGGTCCTCGACCGTGCGCCGACCGGGCAGGAAGGAGGCGCGCACCCGCCATGCCTCGTCCGACAGCCGCAGGTCCAGACTGGCAGGCTGCACCTGATCCGCGTCGAAGGGGGTGTCCGAAGCGATCGCGCCGCCGGCGATCAGGGCCTCGATGGACTGGCAGGGCAGGATGCCCGGGGTGGTGGATTCGAAGGTCTGCATCCCACCGGCTTACACGATTTTTCGCCGCGTCTCCCCTGCGGAGCGATGCACGGCGCCGCTTGACGCGAGGACGGGTTGCGCGACCATTGCGAAATGCATGACGCCCGCGCCTATGAAGCCGAAACCGACGGAATCGTGGTCCGCGTGAGGCCCAGCTATCTGGCCGGCCAGTCCGATCCCGAGGGCGGGCGCTGGGTCTGGGCCTATCAGGTCGAGATCGTCAACCTGAGCGGGGTCCCGGTGCGGCTGGTGGCGCGGCGCTGGGTCATCACCGACGCCCTCGGCCATGTCGAGGAGGTGCGCGGCGCCGGGGTGGTCGGCGAGCAGCCGACGATCCAGCCGGGCGACAGCTATTCCTACGCCTCGGGCTGTCCGCTGGGCACGGCCTCGGGCTCGATGATGGGCGGCTATTCCATGACCGACGACACGGGGCGGATGTTCGAAGTCGCCATCCCGGCCTTCAGCCTCGACGTGCCGGGCGACCGCCGGGTGCTGAACTGATCCGGGTCTGAACCGGCCTCAAGCAGCGCGAAGCGCGACAGGCCCAACAAAAAACCCGCCCGAAGGGGCGGGGGTGAGGGGCTGCGTCAACCCGGAAAAGCGCAGCCCCGCCCCTGCATCCATGGCCGCGTGCGGGGGCGGCCATGGGGCGGAGGGCGGCTCTCTAGGAGCCTATGATGACAGCCGTGTGGCTGAATGGGGTCAGATGTAGCGCCGCAGGCTGCGGGCCAGGTCGGTCGCTCCGCCGCGCTTGACCTGCGGCTGGTAGGCGACGCGGGCGTGTTCGACGCAATAGACGCCTTCCGAGGAGCGGCGGCCGCAGAAGCTGAACTCGTTCGAGGACGGGTCGCCGATCGGCCATTTGCACATATGGGCGCCGAGGGTCATCACCGTGGCGGTGCCGGGCAGGTCGGGCATGGGGGCCGGAACCGACGGCGCGGCGGCGACGGCGCGCGGCTGGACCGCCTCGATGCGGCGCGGGGCCGACGGGGCCTGGGTCGGCTGGGCCGGGCGCGGACGCGACGGGCGGAAGGTGGCGCGCGCCGGCTGCGACGGAGCGGCCCGGCCCGACAGGCCCAGACGGTGCACCTTGCCGATGACGGCGTTGCGGGTGACGCCGCCGCCCAGCTGTTTGGCGATCTGGCTGGCCGACTGGCCTTCGAGCCAGAGCTTCTTCAGCGCGCCGACGCGGTCTTCTGTC
>Ga0233425_10007889_pt1 | contig 14569 bp, 10 predicted proteins | sample Watercolumn_Towu_2_FD_181712 | JGI IMG/M metagenome (GOLD analysis project Ga0233425, IMG submission 181712) | Freshwater microbial communities from Lake Towuti, South Sulawesi, Indonesia - Watercolumn_Towuti2014_140_MG | ecosystem: Environmental > Aquatic > Freshwater > Lake | place...
ACAGGTCGTCTGCCCATTCGCCAAAAGCGTGCTCTTCCCGGACTTCCACCCCCCTGCCGCGGCGGGAGAGGGCCAGGGCTCCCCGGCTGCATGCCGCGCCGGCAGAACCCGCCAGCCGGGCCAGTCCGCGGGAACCCAGCAGCGTACCCACCACTTCCGAAACGTCGTGGGGCCTGAGCCACACCGGGGCAGGCCGGGTCGTCCACCCAAGCACCCGGGTCATGCCCGGATTCGATTCCCGGTTCGGGAACCCGTAGACGAACGCAAGCCCGCGGGCCGTCACGTCGTCGTACAACGCGCGGGCGGTCCTGGAAAAAACCCCCTGGAGCCGGTAGTCGCGGTGCGTCAGAGTGTCCAGCGAAAGGCAGGCAGGCAGCGGCGTGCCGTCAAGACTCATCCGAACCGGGCTGACCGCATAGTGGCCGACCAGGGTGTCCCTGTCCCAGGCCAGCTTGATGGCCAGCGGCTTCTCGGGGTTGTCGAGGTACTCCCAGCGCCAGTGGGCGCGGCTCTCGGTCCGGCCCATCGGCCTGGAGAACGTCTGCTCGAACGCCCGGATGATCCGCTCCTCGTCGCCCGGCACATAGTCTGCAAGGACCCAGGCACACGCAGCGCCGCTCTTCTTCCCGGGGGTTCCCCTTCCGGCCCGTGTCACGATGGACTCCGCTCTTGTGGGGCCGATCCCTCCTCCTGGGACCGGCCGCTGCCGCTCGCGTCGCATCCTGCCCGCTTATACACCCCGGCCGACGCGTGCCGCAAGACATGAGCGCACAGCCTGCTGCATCGCAACGGCTCGCCTGTCGGGTCTACTCGTCGCAGAGGAAGTCCATGCGCACGACCCGTACCGCTGCGAACACCGGGTTGCCACCGGTCATGTCGCCCGCAGCCGCGGTGAAGCTCACGTGCCAGTGCGGGCCAAGGGGAGCCAGGTCAAACGGGCTGCCGGGAAGCTCGGACCCGTTCCGGTAGGCACGTACCGAGCGCGTGTCCTGGAGGAACTCGAACCGGAACGCGCCCCGACGATCCTCGGCCGCCAGCGCCGCACCCTCGCCGCACGGCAGGCTTACAGCCGCAGTGGCCCCCTCCCACACGGCAATGGACGCCCCCTGCCCGGCCACTGCTGCAGTTGCCAGCGGTCCGGACAGCGAAGCAGCGGGGCAGTAGGCCGCGTCGAACTCGACCTCGGCTTCCACCACCGTGTTCCAGTCGTACAGGTTCTCCGACGGCTCGATCTCCACCAGGAGCCCTCCAGGTCCGCACACCGCGTCGCGCACCCCGGAAAGCTCGATGGCGGGCTCGAGCTTCGCAGTCACCACCGGCTGGAACGCACTGTTGCCGGGCGGGCAGACCCCGGTCACCCAGGGAGACCACTTCTTCCCGTCCGGAGGGGAGGACCCGTCGAACACCTGGAGCGCGCCGCACGTCTCGCAAGCGTCCCCAAGCCCGTCCGCATCCTGATCCGCCTGGTCCGGATTGACAGCGCCGGGGCAGTTGTCGTTGCACTGGGCGGTCTCTCCCCCGGCGCACCTCAGCGACCAGCCGCTTTCCGGGACCCCGTCCTGGTCCGCATCCGGGTTGCCTTTGCACTTCCCGCTGAGGCACATGTCGTCGATGGTGGAGACCTGGCCGTCGTCGCACAGCGGACCGGACAGGGGAGCGTGCTTGCACCCCACCTTGGCCGCACACCAGTCGCTCGTACACACGTTCCCGTCACTGCAGTCCAGCGCGCCGGACGCGACGCAGCTTCCGCCCGAGCACAGGTCCCCGAGAGTGCACGGGTCGCTGTCGTCGCAGAACGCCCCGTCCACGGCCTCGTGCAGGCAGCCGCCAAGGGGCGAGCACGAGTCCGCGGTGCACTGCTTGAGGTCGTTGCAGTCCACGGGGAAGCCCTGGCACGTGCCGTCCATGCAGAAGTCGTCGGACGTGCACAGCGTGCCGTCGTCGCAGTGTCCTCCCTTGGGGTCGTACCGGCATTCGCCGGTCTCCGGGTCGCAGAAGTCCAGCGTGCACGGGTTCTCGTCCGCACACATCACCGGGAAGCCCGGAGCGCACATGCCCGCGATGCACCAGTCCGATACCGTGCAGGGGTTCTTGTCCGTGCACGGGATGTCCAGCGGCTCGAAGAGGCATCCGGCCGCATTGTCGCAAGTCTCCTTGGCGCACGGGTTCCCGGTCTTGCAGTTGAGCGCCAGGCCCACGCACTCGCCGGACACGCACATGTCGCCGTAGGTGCACGCATTGCCATCGTCGCAGGGAGCCTGGTTGAAGGGGTGCTTGCACCCGCCCGAGAACTCGCACAGGTCGTCGGTGCACGCATTGCCGTCGTCACATGACACGGACGTGCCGACGCACTGCCCGGCCTCGCAATGATCGTTCTGGGTGCACGCGCTGGAGTCGTTGCAGGCCCCGACCAGGGCGTTGTGCACGCACCCCACCGGGATCACGCACCCGTCCGTGGTGCACGGATTGCCGTCGCTGCAATCCACCGGTTGTCCCACGCACACCCCCTGCACGCAGACGTCCTTGTAGGTGCACGGGTTGGCATCGTTGCACGACCCTCCGGATGAGGGGAAGGAGCACTTGCCCGTCAGCGGGTCGCAGAGCCCCGCAGTGCAGGGGTTTCCGTCCTCGCAGGCCACGGGGATGCCCACGCACACCCCCCCGACGCAGGTGTCGCCCAGGGTGCAGGCGTTGCCGTCGTCGCAGGGAAGCTTCGCAGGGTTGAACGTGCACCCGGACGTCGGTGAGCAGCCGTCCATGGTGCACGGGTTGCCGTCATCGCACGAGACCTCGGTCGCCTGGGAGCACTCCCCGGACTTGCACGCGTCCCCCACGGTACACAGGTTCCCGTCGCTGCATGCCGTGCCGTCCGGCATGTCCGTGGCATAGCACATGCCGTCAGCCGGGTTGCACTTCGACTTCCTGCAGGCCGTGTCGAACACCGGGAGGCACGCGACCACCGACGCGGGGTTCACCGTGCAGCGGTGCGGCCATGCCTTGAGGTCGCAGATCAGGATGCCGTTGCATGCGTCGCCGTCCTCGAACACCGCGCAGTCCGAGTCGGCCAGGCAGTCGCACAAATCCTGCTCTCCGGGCGTGCAGAGCCCGTCCTGACAGTGGTCTGAGGTGGTGCATCCATTCCCGTCGTCGCAGGGCCCGGGCACGGGCACGTGCTGACACTGCCCTGTCTCCGGGACGCACAGGTCCTGGGTGCACGGGTTCCCGTCGCCGCAGGACGGGATGCCGGCGCCCGGCTTGCACTTCCCCGCGGTGCACGCGTCTCCCACGGTGCAGGGGTTCCCGTCGTCGCACGGACCGGCCGCGGGCGAGTGCTGGCAGCCCTGGCCCTCCTTGCAGGAGTCCACGGTGCACACGTTGCCGTCGTTGCAGTCGGCCTGGGCCCCGACGCACAGGCCCCCGGAGCACGCGTCCAGCACCGTGCAGGGATTGCCGTCGTCACAGGCCCAGTTCACTGCAACTGCAGTGCATGCGCCCGTGTCCGCGTCGCACGCAGACTGCGTGCAGGGGTTGCCGTCCGAGCAGTCCTTCCCCGGCCCGGGTGCGCAGCCCGACGGGCCGCACCTGTCCTCCAGCGTGCAGGGGTCGCCGTCCTCGCAGGGAGCCTCGTTGGGCAGGTGGAAGCAGCCCGTGTCCGCCGCGCACAGGTCGTCGGTGCACGGGTCGTCGTCCTGGCACGCGGCAGGGACCAGACCTGCACAGACCCCCAGGGCGCACTGGTCCGAGAGCGTGCACGCATTGCCATCGTCGCACGGGCCCCCGTCCAGCGGGGCATGGGTGCACGCTCCGCCGATCGGGTCACACCCGTCCGCGGTGCAGGGGTTGCCGTCGTCGCACATCCGGGGCGGACCGCCGACGCACGCCCCGTCGTCGCACACGTCCCACTCGGTGCACGCGTTGCCGTCGTCGCACGGCGCACCTTCCACCGGCACCTGCTTGCACCCCCCGGAGGGGTCGCACGAGCCCGCAGTGCACGGGTTGCCGTCGTTGCAGTCCACCGGTGCGCCCGCACAGATCCCGTCGGCGCAGGAATCCCCGTCCGTGCAGGGGTTCCCGTCATCGCACGCAGATGCCACGGGCGTGAACTGGCAACCGCCCGCAGCCTCCGTACACAGATCGGTCGTGCAGGGGTTGCCGTCCGAGCATTTTACCGGAGCGCCGGCACACACGCCGGATTGGCACTGGTCCGCACCGGTGCACGGGTCCCGGTCGTCGCACGCGGTCCCGTTGTCCACCGGGACGAGCACGCACAGCCCCGTTCCGGGGTCGCAGGCTCCGGCCTGGCACGGGGCCTGCCCGGGACAGTCCGAATCCGCGTGGCAGACCGTCGCGTCCAGGTCGTCCACCGCGAGGTCACCCGCCAGGTCCGTGCCGGAGACGTCAGCAGTGTCATCCACAGAGAGGTCCAAACCTCCTCCGTTTGCACCCGAGCAGGAGCTGATAAACAGGGCGACTGATAACCGAACAAAATGATGCATTGCTTCAAAAACCATGCTACTCTCTAGAGAAGAGTACGGCATAGGCGATCGAATCGTCAAGGTAAGCGGTCTGGAGGCAGACATGAATCGCAAGGTTGTTTCCAGGGGGATTCTGCGATGGCTGGCCGCTCTGCTCTGCCTTTGTCTGGCCATGTCCGTGGCCGCCAAGGGCAAGAAGGGCAAGAAGGAGAAGGCACCGGAAAAGCCCGCACCGGTCGAGCCGGTGTGGCCCAGCCCCCTGGACCCCGGCAAGATCGATCCGGTCTTCAAGGAGCTCCCGTTCAACGACTCCCAGGAGAAGTTCGTCTTCGTCTTCCGCTCCCGCCTCGCCGATCAGCTCAAGCCCGTGCTTCGCGCGACCCTCGACGCGCGGGAGCGCGACGTCCTCAACGCCAAGATGGACAAGACAATGGAGGACGTGGAGAAGAGCTACACGGAGTTCATCGGCCAGCAGACCGGGTACTCCGTGTCCGTCGTCTCTGACGAGTATCAGGACAAGGCCGGAGAATCCCTCTACAAGTACGCCTATTCGGAGAACACCGCATACGTCTTCTTCTCGGGCAAGACGCTCTGGAAGATGCAGATCTGCTCCGAGTCCAACCGCGACATCGCGTCGCTGCTGGTGGCTCTCGCCTCGCTCTACGGCGACCCCAAGGATGTGCAGTTCGAGGACGAGGAGAAGACCAAGCCCGTTCTCGCCATGTGGAAGGACACGACGTTCGAGCTGACAGTCGCGCCGCCCAGGGGCATCTACTCCTGCTCCCGGCTGACCTGGACCTACCTGCCGCTCAAGGAGACGGTTGACCAGCGGCGTGGCGCGGCAGCGGCAGCGCAGGGCACCGGCAGCCCAGGAGACTCGATCATCGACCAGGTGACCGAGGAGGGGCCCAAGGACAAGGAGGACCCCGTCGACAAGCTGCTCAAGAAGAAGCAGGAAGAGAAGTAGACGTCCCGCGGGTTCAGTCCCGGATCGTCTCGATCTTGTAGACGCCGGAAGCCTTGTAGGTCTTGGTTCCCCCCACCGCAATCTCCATGTCACCGTCGAACAGGTACATCCGCGGCTGGATGAACTTCCGCAGGATCGCTGCCTCGAACTTCGGAATGCCCGCGAGCCGGTCCACTGCCCGCTTCAGCACGCTGGCTTTTACCGCGCCCTCGCTCTTGCCGAGCGCGTCCTTGAAGTACATCCCCCAGGCCAGGCTCACCTTCTCCCGGGGACGAACGTCGGTGGGAGTCAGGGTCAGCATGTTGGAGCCCGCCACGATGCGGTCGTTCTCCACCACCAGGTACCACCCGTACAGCTTGCCCCCGAACTGCTCGCCCAGCTGCACAGCCTGGAACAGCACGGGGTTGGCCAGGTCATTGCCCCGGAAGTAGTACCACCGCGGGGGCTGGTGCTGCGGCGGAAGCGTCGTCACCGCGTGCGTCATGACGCAGTGCCCCGTGAACATCAACCTTCGGCCGTTGGCCTTGTTGGTGACCCACCCGGAGACCGTCATCTTGGGCCACACGATGACCTCGATGAACCCCTGGCCCGGCACCTCGATCTTGCCCGTGCCCGGCTTCCACCCGGGCACCACGGCTACCAGGTCCATGGCGACCTCGACCTTCTCGTTGCGCAACGTGAGCTTGAGCTTCTTGTCGTCTCCCGAAAGGGAGACCGACTTGAGGTCCACCGAGAACGGTGCGTCCGAGTAGCTCCACTTGGACGGCGAGATGGACCGCTTGTCCTTGAAATAAGGATACCCACGCGCGGAGAAGGTCGTTGCGCTGAAAGCACCTCCCTTCCCGCCCAGCACGTTGGTCATGCCGAACTTCACGTCTCCGCGGACGTTGTTGGTGAGCTGCAGCGTGAACGCGTAGTTCTCCGCGTAGAACGTTTCCCCGGCAGCGGCTTTCCGCTGCCGAAGGTCGCTGGTCGTTGCATTCTCGGGTGTCCCGCCGAACACCTTGGCTTCCCACGCCAGAGCCGGGGACGCTGCTGTTGCCAGCCCGACTGCTGCCATCAGGACTACGTGGTGGATTGCCTTGACCCCCTTCATGGTCCCTCCTCCTGCCGCATGCCGCGGCAACTGCAACGGGCGCCGACAGACGCAACCCTTCGGGAATCCTTCAAATCCCCGTGCGACAGTTGCAAATCGGCCCCAACGAGGCTAAAACCTCCGCAAGGCGAGGGAGGACGACCATGGAAGCGGAGAGCGGTCGGGTCGAGGAGCTCGAGACCGTGGCGCGCGAGGCCGCGGCTGCAGCAAAGGCAGCGGAAGGCGTGGCAGAAGCGCTGCGCAAGGTGGCAAAGGTCTCCCGGGAAGGGCGCAACATCGCAATCCACGCGGGTGAGGAGCTGGACCGCTACCGGAAGCTCGGCCCGGCTCTCGCACGGTTCGACGGCAAGGCGGTGATGGCCCGTGTCGAGCCGGTCGTGGCGGCCATGGAAGCCGAGGCGTCTGCAGCGGCCGAAAGGGAGATCGTCCGGCTGCTGGGCACTCTCGAAGGCCGGCTCAAGGCGCTGGACCAGCCGCTCTCCGGGCACTACCCGGAGCTTACCTGCGGCGTGCTCACCATCGCAATCGAGAAGGGCGCTCGAGACGTGGCCGTCTCCATCTACTACGGCCCCAGGATCGCTCGCATGGCAACCATCCAGGGGTCGGACGTGGAGCAGGTCGCTGCCGGCGTGACCGACGCATACAAGGAGCTGGAGACCGCCCTGCTTCCGGACGACGAGTTCCTGCCCGCGCTCCGGGATGCATGGCGGCTCGCCCGCATGCGCAGGGGCGAAAGCCCGGACGGGGGAAACGCTCCCATCCTGTCGGTGCTTGCGGAGCTGTGCTTCGCACGGCAGACTCCCCAGTTCCTTCGCAACCCGGTCCGGAGCGCATTTGCCCCCTACGGGCAGACCGCCTTGTCCTACCAACTGTTCACCCTGCGCTCCCGTCGCGTCGGGGACCAGGAGCTGACCCTCGGCATCGCCACCCGCGAGGAGGTCAAGTCCCGCTCCAGCCTCTGGGTGCCCCGCAATCGGAACGGCGAGGGCGTCCACTACGCTTCCCTCGGATTCAGGAGGAACCCGTGAGTCGAGAGCTGACCCAGATCGAGGCCATGCGCATCATCCGGACCGTGGGAGCGGCCGGCCAGCCGCCTGCACTCGGAACGAAATACTTTACGGATGGTTTCGATACAATACTCAAACTTCTGGATGAAGACTATTTCTCCTCGTATCTGAAGCAGGGCGGCTCTGCGTTCAAGGTCGTGGTCGGCCACTACGGAGGCGGCAAGACCCACTTCCTCTACCTGCTGCGGGACCTGGGCTGGACGCACGATTTCGTGGTGAGCTACGTGTCGTTGACGCCGGAGGAGACCCCGTTCCACCGGCTCGACCTGGTGTACCGCTCGGTCGTTTCCGGGGTCGTGGCTCCCCCTGGGACAGAGTCGCCCGGCGGGCTCATCGGCATGCTCAAGACCACGGTGGCTCGATGGCGTGACAAGGTTCCGGATGCGACTCCGGAGGTGCTGCGCACGCTGGCGGCGGACGCCACCCGGGACATGGAGAACCTGAATTTCCAGCGTGCGATGCGGCGGGCGCTTGCCGCGGTGGTGGAAGGAGGCGAGGACGAGGAGACGACCGCGGCGGTCATGGCGCAGTGGCTGTCCGGCCAGGGGTTTGACCGGAACCTGCACGGCGAGCACGGCATCCTGGGCCCCATCGACCGCTCCAGCGCGTTTTCGTGCCTCAGGTCGTTTGCGCGGTTCGTGCGGCAGGCGGGATACTCGGGCCTGATCATGCTGTTCGACGAGGCGGAGAGGGCGCCCTCCATGTCGGGCAAGCAGAAGGAGTTCATGCTGTCCAACCTGCGGGAGCTCATCGACGAGTCGTCGCGGGGCACGCTTCCCGGCGCGCTCACCGCGTACGCGATTCCGGACCACCGCTTCTTCGACGGCAAGACCGGCGTGTACGAGGCGGTCAAGCAGCGCATCGCCAGCATGTTCGACTTCTACAATCCCAGCGGAGTGCGCATCGACCTCGAGCACCTCGTGCCCGACCAGCCCCGGCACCTGCGATCCATCGGGGCCAAGCTCTGGCGCGTCTTCGAGCTGGCCTACGGCGTGCAGCTTGCGGAAGCCTCGGCGAACCGTGCCGTCTCGCTGCTGGCCGACGCAGCGCTGGAAGCGAAGTTCGCGGACATCAGCTTCCGCAGGCTGTTCGTCCAGTCCGCGGTGCGTGCCTTCGAGCAGCTCCGTCGCGGGGGCGACGTCGTGCTGGACGAGCGCTGGGCATCGGGCCTCGTCGACCACTACGTGGGCGGGGGCGCTGCATGATCGAGGCCGGTGACATCGTTGCCCACCCCCGCTTCGGGCCGGGCCGGGTCGCGGAGACACGCTTCTCGGGGTACGATGCGAAGGTCGACTTCGGCGGCTACTGCATCTGGGTCCCCGCGTCGCGGCTGTCGCTTGTGGAGCGGCCGCGCAAGACCGGCGGGTCCCAGCAGGCAGGGTCCATGGTGCGTCGGCCCGAAAGCGTCGACCTCGTGGGCAAGACGGTGCTCGAGAGCTTCCGCCTCGGCATCGTCCCGGATGCGGGCATCCGGGAGTGGACGGTGGGCAGGGACGCGGAGCTGGAGACCGTGGCCCAGTGGCTCGGGAACCCCGCGGAGGGAAGCCTGGTCGTCGAGGGGCAGTACGGGTCGGGAAAGACCCACATGCTGCGCTACCTCTCACAGGTCGCACTGGAGCGCTCGTTTGCCGTGGCCATGGTCCGGATAGACCCTGCGGAGGAGAACAGCTCCTTCCCGTTTCGCTTCTACGCTTCGGTGATGCGCGCCCTGGTGGTCCCGGTGCAGGGAGCGCTGGCCGACGCACGCACCGCTTTTCGCGAGACCGTGCTTGCCCGGGAGTCCACCGTGGTCGACGACCACCCCTTCCTCGGGCCGCTTTGCGCGGCGATTCGCAAGGGCCGCGACAGCGAGGACGACTGGCTCGGCTTCATGGGCGAGCGCACGGGAAGCCGCTACTTCCCCTCGGGCCTGGACTTCACCACCGTGGCGAACCTCGCGTGCAACCTCCTGTCCGCGCTGTCCCGGTTCATGGTGGACGATCTGAAGCTGGCAGGCATGCTCATCCTGGTGGACGAGGCCGAGACAGCGGAGGTCCGGCGGTACTCCTACCACTGGCGCAGGACCCTCAACTTCCTGCGCGGGCTGACCATGGTGGCCAACGACGACCCGGAGCTGGACGAGCCCCTCGTGCGCAACGACTTCAACCTGCGCATCGGCAGGAACACGCGGCTGGTCTACTCGGGACACTATCCCGACGTGCGCTACTATCACAAGCTCCCCACGTTCCTGAAGGTCGTGCTGGCGCTCACCGAGTGCCAGGTCGTGGGCCGGCTGCGGGAGTGGAGCCAGACGCAGCCCCGCATCGCGCTGGGCGAGCTGGACCGCGCGGTGCTTGCGAACCTCTTCTCCAGGGTCGCGGGGGCCTATGGGACGCTGTACGACGTCAGAGTGCCCCGCCACCTCGAACGCTGGGTGTTGTACCACCTGCTTCACGACGCTTACGGCTACGGCAATATCCGGGGGTTCATGAAGGCGCTCCTGGAGGTCATGGATTTCGTGCGGCACCACCCCGGTCGCCCCGTGGACGAGCTGGAGAAGCTCCGGAGGTTCTGATGGCAAGCCGGGGTCTGTTGCGGGCGCACCCATGACGCTGACCTTCGAGGAGGCCCGCAGGCTGCGCACGCGCCTCGGGACCGTGTGGGACGTGATGCTCGCGCCGTTCGGCCGGCTGACCCCCATCCAGGCGGATGCGATGCCCGTGGTGCTGGCGGGCCGCGACGCGCTCCTGGCGTCCCCCACCGCCTCCGGGAAGACGGAGGCAGCGCTTGCCCCGCTGGCCCGCAGGTTCCTGGATACCGGGCGGGAAGACGGCCCCTGGCTCGTCTACGTGGTCCCGACACGAGCGCTGACTGCGGACCTGGGCCGCCGGCTGAAGGACCTGCTTGCAGAGCTGGGCATCCCCTCCGCGTTCAGGACCTCGGACACGCCCAGTCTTCCGAAGAGCTTCCCCCCATTCCTGTTCACGACTCCGGAGTCGCTGGACTCGCTTCTGTGCAGGAAGAAGGATGTCTGGCGTCACGTCGGCGCCATCGTGTTGGACGAGATCCACCTGCTGGACAACACCTACCGGGGCGATCAGCTGAGGTGCCTTCTTGCCCGGCTCGAGCACGGTTTCCTCCAGGGCCCGGTGCAGCGAATCCTCATGTCTGCCAGCGTTCCGGACGCCGCCGCGATGGCCGCGAGGTACGCTCCCGGTGCAGAGGTCGTCGGCAGCGGCACGCCCCGGGACATCGAATTTGCGGTGGTCGACACCGTGGGCCAGGCGCTCGCGACGTGCAAGGAAAGGAAGCGCTTCAAGATCCTCCTGTTCTGCAACAGCCGAAAGGAGTGCGAGCTGGTCGCGGACGACATCGTGCGCAAGCGGCAGTGGCCGGCGGACTGCGTGTTCGTCCACCACGCAAGTCTCTCCGCTACCGTCCGCAAGGAGACCGAGCGCTCCTTTGCCGAGGCGAGGGCCGCGGTCTGTGTGGCGACGACCACGCTGGAGCTGGGCGTGGACATCGGCGACGTGTCGGCCACGGTGCTCTTCTCCGCTCCGCCAAGCCCCTCGGCGTTCCTCCAGAGGGTGGGGCGGTCGTGCCGCAGGGAGCACACGATCTTCGCCCTGGGCGTGGCGCTCACCCAGCAGGACCGGGAAGCGCTCGTCGTCATGGAACAGCTCGTGCGCCGGTCGCTGCTCGAGCGCATCGAGTACCGGCCCGACTTCTCCGTTGCCGTGCAGCAGATCTTCTCCATGCTGTTCGCCCGGCCCACGGGCGTCGAACCCGCTGTCCTGCTCGGGAATGTCGAGCCCATCTGCCCCGCGGACGTGTTCGAGGACATCCTGGCCCACCTGTCCTTGCTGGGCTGGGTCGAACGCCAGGGACGCACTGTCCGTGCGAGTCAGCGCGTCATGGACCTGGGCGAGAAGGGCGACCTGCACGCGAACATCCCGGAGGAGCGCACCGTGGAGGTCGTGGACGCTTCCACCGGCAAGCGACTCGGGTCGGTCAGCCCCTGGGGAGCGCAGCAGCAGACCGTGCTGCTGGCCGGCCAGGCGTGGACCGTCACCGGGTCCGAAGGCCGCCGCCTGGTGGCCAACAGGGCGTCGGGCCTTTCCTCGGGCGGAGGCTTTGCACGGCACAGCGAGTTCGGCAAGTACTTCTCTCTGCTTCCGCAGCCCATCCGTGACAGGATGCGCGACGAACGCTTGTCGGGGCCGGCTCCGGCAGCCTAGAGCGCGCAGCGGGCTTGCCTTCCGGTGGCTTCCGTTGCTACATTGTCGCCAAGGAGGAGACCAATGAAGAGCCTTTTCGTTATTCCCGGCCTGGTCCTGTTCGTGTTCGCGGCAGCTTCCGCGTGCAACAAGGGGCCCGAGAATGCTCCGGCCAAGGCCGGTGAGGTTCCCGCGGCAGAGGCTGCGAAGACAGCCGAGGGCGGGGCCGAGCAGGGGATGCCCCGAAGGGCGCCCGTGCTGAAAGAGGGCCAGACCACACTGCCCGAAGGGCACCCGGCCATCCCTGCCGAAGGTGGGGCCACGCCCATGGGGGCCATGCCCGGTGGGGCCATGCACGGCGGGGCCGCAGCCGCGCCCGAGGCAGCGGAGTTCACGGGCGTCGTGGTGGAGACGATGGACGCGGCCGGCTACACCTACGTCCAGATCCAGAAGGATGACAAGTCGTTGCTGTGGATGGCCGGTCCCGGCAGCGCGGTCAAGAAGGGCGACAAGATCCACGCGGCCGGCATGCTCATGCCGAACTTCCACAGCAAGACCCTGAACCGCACGTTCCCCGAGATCTACTTCGTCAACAGCATCGATGTCGTGAAGTAGAACGCCGCGGGCGCTGCCAGGTCACAGCGGGCTGCGGTCGCCTCGTGCCACCAGCTCGAGCAGGTCGTCGACCGAGATCTGCGACAGGGAATCGAGCACGCGGGCAGCGCGGCTGAAGTCGTGTTTCGCGGTGAACCTGTGCGGCACCGCGATGCAGAGCAACCCTGCTGCAAGCGCTGCCTGCAGCCCCGGCCCCGCGTCCTCGAACGCGACGCAGCGACGAGCGGGGACTGCGATCCTCTGCTGCGCCAGCAGGTAGAGGTCGGGCGCGGGCTTGGTCTCCCGCACGTCGTCGGCCGTCGCGATGACCGTGAAGAAGCGGGTCAGTCTCACGGTGTCCAGGGAGAGGAGCACGTCGCGCCGCGGAGACGAGGACGCCACGGCCATGGGCACCCCCCGGGCATGCAGCGCGGCAACCAGCTCGTCGGCTCCCCTGCACGTACGCATCTGAGCGGTGATGATGTCCCGGTAGGCCGCGTCCTTGGCCGAAAGCAGCGACTCCACCGAGCGCTCCAGCCCGTACTTCTCCCGGACGTAGCGGAAGTTGTCGCGCGTGTGGAACCCGACCATGGCCTCGAAGTCCTCGTCGGTCAGGTCGATGCCATGCTCCTCCATCACCTTCCGGAAGGAAAGGACCTGCAGCGGCTCGCTGTCGACCAGCAGGCCGTCGAGGTCGAAGATCACACCCAGCGGGGGCTCAGGCCTCGGTGCGGCCATCACTGCTTGACCGAATCCGGCGGGGCCCCGTCCGCGGTCCGCTTGCCCCCCTTGAGCACCGAGAGGACGACCGACCCGCCCAGCACCACGACGATGACGCCCAACGCGGCCAGCGCCGGGATGTGGAAGATGTCCGACAGCAGCATCTTGACGCCCACGAACGTCAGGACGACCACCAGGCCGTGGCGAAGGTAGGTGAACATGCCCATGATGCCCGCAAGCGCGAAGTACAGAGACCGCAAGCCAAGGATGGCGAACACGTTGGACGTGTACACGATGAACGGGTCCGTGGACACTGCGAGCACCGCGGGGATGGAGTCCACTGCAAACACCAGGTCCGTCGTCTCCACGGCAATGAGCACGGCCATCAGCGGTGTCGCCTTGAGCCGGCCGTTCTCCCGCACCAGGAACGTCCCGCTCTCCACCGACCCGCCCACCGGGACCAGCTTGCGGAACAGCTTCAGCAGCGGGTTGGACCCGGGGTCCACCTTCTGTTCCCCCTGCCGCGCCAGCTTGAGCCCGGTGAACACGAGGAACGCGCCGAACACGTAGATGACCCAGTGGAACTTCTGGATGAGCGTCACGCCCGCGACGATGAAGAGCGCGCGCAGCACGACGGCTCCGATGATCCCCCAGAACAGGATCTTGTGCTGGAAGCGGGCCGGGACCCCGAAGTAGGTGAAGATGAGCAGGAAGACGAACAGGTTGTCCACGCTGAGGGACTCTTCCACGAGGTAGCCGGTAACGTACTGGACCGCGCTTTCGAAGCCGAGGAAGAAGTAGACGAACACGGAGAAGAGAAGCCCGAGGGAAATCCACACGCCGCTCCACGTGAGCGCTTCCTTGAGCCTGGTCTCATGCGGGTTCCGGTTGAGAACGCCCAGATCCAGGGCCATCACGCCGACGATAAGCACAGCGAATCCGGCCCAGAGCAGCCCGTGCGAGAAGTCCATTCCAACTGCCTCCACTCGCCGCGGCGACTGTTCGGGCGCGCCGCGAGACGGGCGTATCCAAGCAGATGAAAGGACAAAGGTCAAGAGTGCCCTGCTTGCGCACGCGTGGGGGCGAGGTGTATATCGTTCTCGGGCCCAAAGGAGGCCCGCGACATGAACGTGCTGGTTCCGGTCATCGTCGGCGCACTGGGGCTGTGGCTCGGAAGCCGCTTCTACGGGCGGTACGTCGCAAAGAGGCTAGGCGTCGATCCGTCCCGGACCACGCCCGCGGTGGAGCGCTCGGACGGTCTCGACTTCGTGCCCACCAAGATCCCGGTGCTGTTTGCCCATCACTTCTCCGCGATCGCGGGCGCAGGCCCGATCCTGGGCCCCACCATCGCGCTCCTCTTCGGCTTCGCCCCGGGCTGGTTGTGGGTGGTGCTGGGCGGCATCTTCTTCGGAGCCGCCCACGACCTGGCGGCCCTGTTCGCTTCGGTGCGACAG
>Ga0233425_10007890_pt1 | contig 14569 bp, 10 predicted proteins | sample Watercolumn_Towu_2_FD_181712 | JGI IMG/M metagenome (GOLD analysis project Ga0233425, IMG submission 181712) | Freshwater microbial communities from Lake Towuti, South Sulawesi, Indonesia - Watercolumn_Towuti2014_140_MG | ecosystem: Environmental > Aquatic > Freshwater > Lake | place...
ATTGATGACGGTGGGCGCGGAGGGCAGCCGCTGCGACTGGATCCACTGCTGCATCCGCAGCCGGCTCACGGGCCAGTGGGGCATGTCGAACTCGGGCATCGTCGGCCGCACGCCGAGCGGCGCGAGCAGGTCGCAGTTGCGCTCCACCACGTGCGGCAATGTGGTCGTGACCGGATGCGTATAGGCGAGCCACGCGCCCTCGCGCGACGTCGGCCGGGCGTGGCCGATGCGGGTCGCCGCGCCGGTGCACCAGGTCGCGACGCCGCTCTTCAGGAGCCCTTGGAGATCGATCGCGACATCGGCACCGAACGCCTTGAGCTCCCGCCGCAGCGATCGCACCTGGGTGAGCGACGTGAGCCAGCCGCGCGGCAGCCGGAAGAGGTGATCGATGGCGTGATGGCCGGCGAGCACGTCGGCGGCACGGCCCTCGACGACCCAGCCGATCCGCGCCTCGGGAAAGGCCCGCCGTGCCGCGACGGCCACCGGCACGCCGTGCAGCACGTCGCCGATGGCGGAGAGCTTCACGACTACGATCGCGCGCGGCGCATGCATGATGGCATCCCTGCCTCGGACCCCCCGAAGGATCGCCGTCCGGGGCGGCACGATGCAAGGCCAGTTTCACCCGGCGGGCGGGACCGCTGGTGGCCGGTCAGCCCGCGGTGAGATCGCAGAGCACGGCGTCGGCCACCGCCTGCGGGCAGCTCCACACCAGGAAGAAGAGCGACTCCCGCACCAGCCGTTCAACCGGATGGCCCGCCACGAAGCCCGCCCCCTTCGAGGCCGTGAGCGCCGCCTGGGCCGCCCGCACGACGAGCCCGTTGGCGTCGGCCCGAAGCCGGTCGCGGTCGGCAGGGTCGATGCCGGCACGCGCCGCGTCGGTCAGACGCTCGGCGATCGCATCGGTCTCGGTGGTGAAGCCTGCCGCGATCGGGGCGAGCGCGGGGCGTGAGACGGCTTCGCGCGCGATCGCCGCGATCGATGCCCGCGTCGCGCCCACGGCCAGGGCCGTCGTCGCCAGGCCGCCGGTGCGCGGGCCGCCCGTGCCGGCCGGCGCGATGGCGTGGGCCGGTCGCGTGGCCGCGAAGTGGACCGCCGTCGTTCGGCTGCCGGAGAGCGCGAGCATCGCGAGCGGTGGATCGATCGTGACGCCCGCGGCGGCCGTGGGCACGACGAAGTACATCTGCCCGCCGTCGTCGGTGGCGGCGCCGGTGACGATCGTGTCGCAGGCGTCGGCCCCGGTGACCCACGGGCAGGTGCCGTCGAGCCGCCAGCCGTCGGCGTCGCGCGTTGCCACGAGCGCGGGACGCGCGAGGTGGCGTCGGCTCGTCGTGAGCTGCGAGATGCCGACGGTCGTGCGGGTGTCGCCCCGGGCGAGCGGCGGGAGAAGCATCGAGCGGACGTCGTCCGGGGCCCCGGCGATCACGCGTACGGCCGCGGCCCACTGCGTGAGGGCGAGCGCCGTCGTCAGGCAGGTCTCGCCGATCTCGACGAGGGCCGTGAGCAGATCGGCCTCGCCGTCGCCGCTGCCGCCACAGTCGCGGGGCACGAAGGCGGCGAGGACGCCATGGCGTGCGAGGCAGCCAAAGGCGCCGCTCTCCCAGGGGCCCTCGACCGCGGACCGGCCGGCCAGCCGGGCCAGATCGTCGGCGAGCGCGGCGAGGCGGGAGGGATCGCGGCCGATCGGGGGCGTGACCGTCATGCGGCACCGGTGGTGGGGGGCGGTCGCTTCGCGTCCGCGGCGAGTTATACTCCCCGGCACTTCTGGCAGGTGTCCCACCCACTCTCTCTCCCTCCCGGAGCAGCACCCATGAGCCAGGCCGAAGAAATCTCGGCCCGCGGCACCGCAGCCGCGGCGTCCTCCAACGGCGTCAAGCCCACCGCCCTTCCCGCGCCGCTGCGGCTGGACGAGCTCTCCCCCCAGAACCTCTATCACAAGTGCATGGCGCTGGCCCGCAACCTGTGGTGGAGCTGGCATCCGGAGGTCACGAATCTCTTCCGGGAACTCGACCCGATCCGCTGGCGGCAGCTCGACCACAATCCGATCGCGCTGCTCGCCGAGTTCACGCCGGAGCGGCTCGAGGCCCGTGCCGCCGAGCTCGTGCTCTACAGCCGCATCAACCAGGCCTACCGCCGGCTGAAGGAATACCTCGCTGCCGAATCGACGTGGAGCACCGTGCACGCGGGCGTGCTCGGCTCGAAGCCGGTCGTCTACTTCTCGGCCGAGTTCGGCATCCACGAGTCGGTGCCGATCTACTCCGGCGGCCTCGGCGTGCTCGCCGGCGACCACATCAAGAGCGCCAGCGGCCTCGGCATCCCGCTCATCGCCGTGGGCCTCTTCTACGACCAGGGCTACTTCCGCCAGCAGCTCGATATCGACGGCTACCAGACCGAGGAATACCTCCAGTCGCGGGTCGAGGCCCTGCCCATCGAGCCGGCCCTCGGCCTCGACGGCAAGCCGATCACCGTCCAGATCGACACCCGCAGCGGGCCGCTGTTCGCCACGGTCTGGAAGATGGCGGTCGGCCGTGTGAGCCTCTACCTGCTCGACTCCGACGTCGAGGGCAACTCGCCCGAGGACCGCGAGCTCACGAGCCGTCTCTACGGCGGTGACACCCGCACCCGCATTCGCCAGGAGCTGATCCTCGGCGTGGGCGGCGTGAAGGCGATCCGTGCGATGGGGATCGTGCCGGGCGTGTATCACCTCAACGAAGGCCACTCCGTCTTCGCGACGCTCGAGGCGGTCCGCGGCCGGATGGAGCGCGACGGCTATCCCTTCGACGACGCGGTCCGCCGCGTGGCCCGGCAGACGGTGTTCACGACGCACACCCCCGTGCCGGCCGGCCACGATCGCTTCGACGGCGGCCTCATCGAGGAGCACCTCGGCCCCACCCGCGAGGCCCTGGGCATCTCGCACGACCAGCTCATGGGGCTTGGCCGCGTGGAGCCGCACAACCATGGCGAGCTCTTCTGCATGACGGTGCTGGGCCTCAAGATGTCGCGCCGTGCCAACGCGGTGAGCGCGCTCCACGGCCACGTCAGCCGGAAGATGTGGGCCAATCTCTGGCCGTGGCGGATCGAGGAGGAGGTGCCGATCGGGCACATCACCAACGGCGTGCACGTACCGAGCTGGCTCTCGTGGCAGATGCTGCAGCTCTACGACCGCATCTTCCCGCACAACTGGTTCCGTCGCATGGGCGAGCCCGACGTGTGGCAGAAGATCCACGAGTGCGATCCCGGCGAGCTCTGGGAAACGCACTACGCGCTCAAGAACCTGCTCCTCCAGTTCGTGCGTCGGCGGTTGAGCCGCCAGTGCCGCCGTCGCGGCGAGTGTGACGAGACGGTGGAGATGGCGCGGACGGTCCTCGACCCGAACATCCTCACGATCGGCTTTGCGCGGCGGTTCGCCACCTACAAGCGGGCCGACCTCGTGATCTCCGATCTGGAACGGCTCCACGCCCTCGTGAGCGACCCCGACCGTCCCATCCAGATCATCTACGCCGGCAAGGCCCACCCTGCCGACGAGCCGGGCAAGGCGCTGATCCGCAAGATCGCCAACCTGCGGAAGGATCCGCGGTTCGCCAGCCGCGTGGTGTTCGTGGAAGACTACGACATCAACGTCTGCCGGCACCTCATCCAGGGCGTGGACGTGTGGCTCAACAACCCGCGTCGTCCCCTCGAGGCCTCGGGCACGAGCGGCGAGAAGGTCGTCCTCAACGGCGGCCTCAACTGCTCGATCCTCGACGGCTGGTGGGCGGAGGCCTTCGACGGCCGCAATGGCTTCGCGATCGGCCGCGGCGAGACGCACTACAACGACGAGATCACCGACCGTCGCGACAGCGAGGCCCTGTTCAAGGTCCTCGAGACCGAGGTCATCCCGCTGTTCTACGACCGCGACGCCGACGGGCTGCCGCGGGAGTGGATCAAGATGATGATGAACTCGATCAGTTCGCTGGCGTGGCGGTTCAGTGCCCATCGCATGGTGATGGACTACGCCCGGGCCTGCTACGTGCCGGCCGCGGGCGGCGTGTCGTGCGACATGGCGAGCCGCTGAGAGCGATGCGGACGGGAACCGGCGGCGGGCCGAGGCCTCCTTCGCGGGAGAACTTCGCACGGTGCCGTTCGCGCGGGGCCAACCTCGTCGTAGCGAAGTTCTCAACGCTCGTCGACCTCGCCCGCCGCCGGCTCGCGAGAATACGGTCGCTTTCTTCATGCCGGTGAGGCTCGGGGCCGACCGTGCCCGGGAGCCGGCGTTGGGAGGCCGAGCGGAGCCAGGATGGCGAAGCGAGGGCTCCCCCGAGTGAGCGGAGGGCAGGATGCCCGCAGCGAACGCCCGGCGACGGGCACGGTCGGCCCCGAGCCGGCGCCCCGTCATTCCGTGCTCACTCGTCCAGCGTCCGCTTTCCCCGCAGCAGGTGGTGGTAGTGCTGGGCGAAGCGGTGGGCCTCGTCACGGACGTACTCGAGGAGCCGCAGCGAATACGAGTCGCGCGACAACCGTAGTGGCTCGCTCTTGCCCGGCACGAACACCTCCTCCTCGCGCTTGGCCAGCGAGATCACGCACGGCGGTTCGATGCCGAGTGACTCGAGCGCGTCGAGGGCGGCGGCGAGCTGCCCCTTGCCGCCGTCGATCAGGAGGATGTCGGGTGGTGACGCGCCCTCGCGGGCCAGCCGGGAGAAGCGTCGTGAGACGACCTCGTGGATGCTCTTGAAGTCGTCGATGCCGTCCACCGTCTTGATCCGGTAGCGCTTGTAGCCGGGCTTGAACGGCAGGCCGTCGATGAACTGCACGAGGCTCGCCACCGTTTCGTTGCCGGCGAGGTGGGCGATGTCCACGCCCTCGATCACCCGCGGCGTCTTCGCCAGACCGAGCACCTTCTCGAGGCCGGCGAGGCCCTTCTTCGGATCGACGAGAAACACCTCGGGCTGCACGTGCTCCTCGAGGTCGCCGCGCTGATCGAGCGTTTCGAGGAGGCGGATCTCGTCGCGGAGCCGGGCGGCCCGCTCGAACTCGAGCTTCCCCGAGGCTTCGAGCATGTCGGCCCGCATCTCGGAAAGCAGTCGCTGCTTGCCGCCGTCGAGGAACGTCTTGAGACGGTTGATGTCCTTGCGGTAGTCGTCCTTCGAGATCCGCAGGTTACAGGGGGCGGTGCACTGGTCGATCGACGCGAGCAGGCAGGGGCGGAACCAGCGCCAGCGTTCGTCGTCGGCGTCGATGTCGAGCGTGCAGGTGCGGAACTTGAAGATCCGCTGCAGCACCACGATGGCCCCGCGGAGCGAACCGGCGCTCGTGAACGGCCCGTAGAGCTTCACCCCCTTTTGCCGCGGCGTGCGCGTGAACTCGACCCGCGGGTAGTCCTCGTGGGTCGTGATCTGGAGATAGGGAAACGTCTTGTCGTCCTTGAGGTCGGAGTTGAACCGCGGCTGCACGTCCTTGACGAGCCGGCTCTCCAGCAGGAGCGCGTCCACCTCGCTCTCGGCCTCGAGGTAGTCGATGTCGCGGATCTCGCGGACGAGGTCGGCGGTGCGGCGGTCCTCGGCAGCGGCCTTGAGGAAGTAGGAGCCGGCGCGGGAGCGGAGGTTCTTGGCCTTGCCCACGTAGATGACGCGGCCGGCGGCGTCCTTCATGAGGTACACGCCGGGCGTCTGCGGAAACGTGCGGACCTTCGCGGCGGCCGCGGAGCGGTCGCGGGCGGCCGCGGCCTCGTCGGTGTCGGCGGGCAGCGTTTCGTGGTCGCCGTCGGGGGCTTCGTTTTCCATGGGCGTGACATCCAGACCGCTGAACGGGGCCGGCAACGAGCCCCGGGGCGCCACGATCAGGGACGAATCGCGACGCCGAGCGACGCGCCCAATCCGATCCAGTCGCGATACCCCGACTCGATGATCCACCGGAGCACGCTCGCGTCGAGATCCTCGTATTGATGGATGGCGACGTTCCGGAACCCCACCATGCCGCACAACGCCGAGCAGAGCGGTCCTTGGATCATGCCGGCTCGCTCCAGAAGAAGGAACGCGTCAGCGGTGCTCTGGGGGACACCCAGGTGACGTTCGGCCACCACGTGCATCGCCATGTCGATCGCGGCTTGACAGGCACGCTCGATGTTGAGCGTCAGGGCATCGACGTGGGTGAAGTCATCGAGAAGCGGGCAGGCCCGAAACTCTTCGTGCATCCGTCGGACGCACCGCTCGATGATCGCCGCCTTGTTGAGCAGGATGTCGTCAGGCGGCATACGCTCGCAGGACCTCGCGTCGTGCCTCCTGGAGCGATGCGTACATCGACAGACCGAGCATCGCGAACCGCGAGGAGGTCGCCCGGTCACGGTCGACGATCTTTCGCCCGGTCGTGATCGCTTCCTTGGCGTAGACCACGTTCGCGGTCGAGAGCAGGCCAAGGTCGACTGGGCGTTCGAAGACACGGGCCAGAGCCTCCGCGAGCGCGAGGCGGGCGGCGGTGCCGATCGCGCCCGGACGAACGGGAAGCACCGCGATGTCCACGTCGCTGTCGCTGCGCAGGCGACCCGTGGCCGCCGAGCCCAGCAGATACGCCGCGGCGATCGTCTCGCAGCGTCGCAGCACATCGGCCGCCTCTTCCACGACGCGATCCTCGATCACCGCACCGCCCATGACTCCTCCCACGAAGGCGACGATCCCGGTGCCGGGCGTCTCACGCATCGATACCGAAAGTGTAGCACCACCCGCCGATGCGATGACGTCGCAGGATACCGGCCCGCGTCACACCCCCGCGAGCGTACGCAGGTCGCTCTCCATGCCGTCGAGCTGCGACTGGAGACGTGCCTTCGTCGCGGCGAGGTCGGCCGCCGGGCCCGGCGGGGCGTAGGCGAAGAGATAGAACTTGATCTTGGGCTCGGTGCCCGAGGGCCGCACGGCGACGGCGTTCGAGAGGGGTGGGAACCGGCCGTCCGGCAGAAGGACGCCCGCACCGGGGCCGGCCAGATCGAAGAGGATGACGTCGTTCTTCACGCCGGGGTACGTCGTGGGCGTGCCGCCCGGCGTCCACGTCTGCAGGCTCGCCTGGTCTCGGGTTCGTGCCACGGCCAGGCCGCCGAGCGATGCCGGCGGCGCGCTCCGCAGCGACGCCATGATCTCCTTCATGCGGTCCATGCCCGTGGCGCCCGGCAGCATCACGTTCACCTGACGCTCCTGATGGCAGCCATGGGCGAGGAACAGCTCGTCAAGTTTTTCGTGCGGTGTGCGGCCCGCGCTCGCGAGGGAGGCCGTGAGCTCCGACATCAGCAGGGCCGCCACGGCGGCGTCTTTGTCGCGCACGTGCGTGCCGGCCAGGTAGCCGTGCGACTCCTCCGTGCCGAATACGAAGCGTTCGGGCCCGCGCTGGTCGATCGCCGCGCAGATCCACTTGAATCCCACGAGTTGCGTGTCGTCCGCCTCGAGGCCGTGCCGTTCGGCCACCCGACGGACGAGTCCGCTCGTCACGATCGTGGTCACGACGTAGTCGCCCGGCCTCGCCTCGCCACGGGCCGCGCGGCCCGCGATCGCCTGCTCGCAGAGGAGGCCGCAGAGCTGGTTGCCCGTGAACGTGTTCCAGGCGGCGCCGGGGGCGCGAGTGAGGGGCGCGGCGGCGCCGAGACGGTCGCAGTCGGGGTCGCTGGCGAGCACGAGGTCGTCGCCCCGGGCTTTCGCCTCCTCGATCGGCCCGCCGAGCACGGCTGGATTCTCGGGATTGGCGACGTGGCCCGGCACGTTCGGGAAATCACCGTCGGGCTTCTCGTGCGGGCCGTAGACCCGCAGTTTCTTGAAGCCCGCCGCTTCGAGCACCGGGACCACCGCGGTCGCCCCCACGCCGTGCAGCGGCGTGTAAAGGATCGAGATGTCGCGCGGCCCCGGCGCCGACTGGAGCACGACTGCCTTCACGAACGCCGGATCGATCTCCTCCTCGACGAACTGCACGCGGCCGCTCTTCACGCCGGCGTCGAACGACTCACGGTGGACCGTCTCGACCTTCATCACGCGGTCGATGATCCCCTTGTCGTGCGGCGGGATCACCTGGATGCCACCGGCCCAGTAGACCTTCACGGCGTTGTCGGTGGGCGGGTTGTGGCTGGCCGTCACCATGATGCCGCAGGTGGCCTTCGTGTAGCGGACGGCGAAGGAGAGCTCGGGCGTGCTGCGGACGCCGCGGAGGAAGTACACCTTGAACCCCGCGGCGAGGAGCACCTCGGTGCAGAGCTTCGCGAAGTGGTCGGAACGGTGCCGCGTGTCGTAGGCGATGGCGCAGGAGGGCGTCTCACCGGCGGGCACGACGCTCCGCACGTAGTCGGCGAGGCCCTGCGCGCTCTCGCCGATCGTGCGGTCGTTGATGGCGTTGGATCCGACCGGATACATCATTCCGCGTCGGCCGCCGGTGCCGAAGGGGATCACGGTCCAGTAGACGTCGTCGAGTTCCTTCCAGCGGCCCGCGTCGATCCGCTGCGCGAGATCGCCGGCGAACTCCGCGTAGAACGGCTCGGTGAGCCAGGCCCGCATCGTCGTCGCCGAGTGCTCGGTGATCGTGCCGGCGGCCCGGGCCGCGTCGATGGCGGCGAGTTGGCTCGCGAAGGCGGCGGGAGACGGCGCGGACGACTGGGCCATGGATGATCCTCCGGACGGGGCGGGTGCGTGAACGATGCCGGCCTTTATACTTCCGGCCGCATGAGCGACCCAGCCACCCGTGACGAGCCGTTGATCGTGAGCGTTTCGGGGCTCCGCGGCGTCGTCGGCGGAGCGCTCACCGAGGACGTGGCCGTTCGGTATGCCGACGCCTTCGCGGCCACGCTGCCCCCGGGCCCGATCGTCATCGGCCGCGACGGCCGGCCGAGCGGCCCGGCCCTCGCCGCCGCGATCGCGAGCCGTCTTGCCGACCTCGGCCGCGACGTTGTCGACTGCGGCGTGGCAGCCACGCCCACGATCGGGATCGTCGTTCGCGAGCACGCGGCGGCCGGCGGCATCCAGATCTCGGCGAGCCACAATCCCGCCCGCTACAACGGCATGAAGCTTTTTTCCGCCGCAGGCCGCGTGCTCACGGCGGCGGCCGGGGCCGAGGTGCTCGCGCGCTACGAGTCTGGGGCCTCAACGACGGCGGCGGCGGCGCCCGGGCGGATCGTGCCGGGCGACGGCACCGCCGCGCATGTGCAACGCGTGGCGGAAATCGTGAACGTGTCCGCGATCCGCCGGCGCCGGCCGCGGGTATGGATCGACTGCGGCCACGGCGCCGGCAGCCGTGTGGCCCTGCCGCTGCTCGAACACCTCGGCTGCGAGGTGATCGCCGAGGGAGCCACGCCCGATGGCGCGTTCGAGCACGAGCCTGAGCCCACGGCCGAGAACCTCGCCGGGCTTCTTCCGCGCGTGGCGGCGAGCGGCGCCGACGTCGGCTTCTTCCAGGATCCCGATGCCGACCGCCTCGCGATCGCCGCCGGCGACGGCACGTATCTCGGCGAGGAGGCGACGCTCGCCCTCGCGGTCGACGGCGTGCTTGCGACGACGCCGGGCCCCGTTGTCGTGAACTGCTCCACGAGCGGCATGACCTCGGCGATCGCGGCGAGGCACGGCTGTGCGTGCCACGTGTCGAAGGTGGGCGAGGCCAACGTCGTCGATGCGATGCTCGCCTGCGGCGCGGTGATCGGCGGCGAGGGCAACGGCGGCGTGATCGACCCACGGGTCGTCCTCGTGCGCGACAGTTTCGTGGCCATGGCGCTGCTGCTCGATCGGCTCGCGGCCGACGCGAGCGCCACCGTGGCGGGGCTCGCGGCCGCACTGCCCCGGATGGTGATGCGAAAGACGAAGATCGACCTGGCACCCTCGCTGCGCGGGCCGGGCCTGGAGTCGGGCCTCGCGCGGATCGCGGCGGCGTTTCCGGAGGCGACGGCGAGCCGGCTCGACGGCCTGCGGCTCGACTGGCCCGGTGGCTGGCTGCTCGTGCGGGCGAGCAACACCGAGCCGATCGTGAGGATCGTGGCCGAGGCCGGGGACGCGGGCGCGGTGGACGCCGCGATCGACCGCGCCGCGTGCGCGCTGCGAGGCTGACCGATCGCCCGATAGACCCGCGCGTTGGCAGGCTGGGGCGCCGTGGCCTATCCTGCGGAGCTCCCTGGGAACCACACGATGAAACCGACACTCCTGATCCTCGCCGCCGGCATGGGCAGCCGCTACGGCGGTCTCAAGCAGATCGACCCGATGGGCCCCTCGGGAGAGACGATCCTCGACTACTCGGTGTTCGACGCCGACCGCGCGGGCTTCGGCCGCGTCGTGTTCGTGATCCGTCCCGACTTCGAGCGCGACTTCCGCGAGCGGGTGCTGGCCCGATACCCCAAGCGGATCGAGACGGCCTGCGTGTTCCAGACGCTCGACCTGCTGCCGGCGGGCTTCACGGTGCCCGAGGGCCGTACGAAGCCCTGGGGCACCACCCACGCGATCCTCTGCGGCAAGGATGCCGTGACCACGCCCTTCGCCGTCATCAACGCCGACGACTTCTACGGCCGCGACTCGTTCGCCGTGCTCGGTCGCCGCCTCGCCTCGCTCGCCGTCGATTCCTCGGACTACTGCATGGTGGGCTTCACGCTCGCCAACACGCTCTCCGACCACGGCACGGTGGCCCGCGGCGTGTGCCGCACCGACGACCGCGGCTTCCTCACCGACATCCGTGAACTGATGCAGGTGCGGCGCACGCCCGACGGCGCCGAGGACGACGGCCCCGGCGGCGTCGTGCGGCTCACCGGCCAGGAGCCGGTGTCGATGAACATGTGGGGCTTCACGCCGCACATCTTCCAGCAACTCGAGGCGTCGTTTCGCAGCTTCCTCGCGGACCGCGGGGCGGAGCCGAAGAGCGAGTGCTACATCCCGATGTCGGTGGGCGAACTGGTGAAGGCCGGCACGGCGACCTGCGAGGTGCTGCGGACCACGTCGAGCTGGTTCGGAGCGACGTACGCCGAAGACAAGCCCATCGTGCAGCGAAGCATCGCGGGGCTCGTGGCGTCGGGCGACTATCCGGAGCGGCTCTGGGCGTGAGCCGCGGCCGTCACTGGCGGACGAGCACCTTCGAGCCGGGCCCGAGGAGGTCGAGCAGTTCCTCGAGGTCGCGCACCGAAACGACGAGGCTCGTCGCCGGCGACGTGTCACTGATCACGCCCGGGTCCTCGGCCGCTTCGATGACGAAGCCGTCTCCGAGCACGATCGAGGGCTTCGCGGTCGCGTCGGGGACCGTGGCGGCCGCCGCCTGCACGCCGCTCGTGGCACCGCGGCGCACTTCGACCACGGGGATCGAACTGCCCACGCGGCCGAGGCACTGCCGCCCCACGACGACCGGAAAGCTACCCGCGTAGTTGCCGCCGAGCTGGAGGCTCAGGCGGCGACGCGACACGCTCACGACCGCGTCGAACGGGCCCCGGATGAGCTTGAGGTGCTCGCCCGGCACGAGGCCGTTCGGGTCGGCGACGCCGTTGATCTTGCCGAGGATCTGCCACGACACGCCGAGCGGCGCAGCGATGGCCGGAAGCGTCTCGCCGGGGGCGACGACGTGGGGCGGCAGGAGGAGATCCTGCTGCGAATAGATGACGGTGCCGGCGAGCTGACCGAGGAGGTCTTCGAGCCGCTGGCTCTCCTCGAGGCCAAGCGAGGGATCGTCGTACCACACCGAGAGGCCGCCGAGGGCTTCCGCGTAGCGGCCCGCGGCGAGTTTCGTGTGGGCGTCGGACCAGGCGGTGGCGAACGCGGCCGAAGATCCGGCGGCGGCCGATGACGGCGGTGCGAGTGCGGCCGCGGCCGGCGGGAGCGATACGGCACCGGGCGGCGCCGAGGTGGCCAGCGTGGCCAACCGATCGGGTCGGTCGAGCACGGCGGGCGGTGCTGTGGGAGGAGCCGTGACCGCGGGCGCAGAGGGTGGGGCGATCGGCGGCGCGGGCACGGAATCCTGCACGGGCGGCGGCGCGGTCTCAGCGGCGAGATACGTGGGGGCTGCCGGCGAGACCGGGGCGGCTTCCTTCGCGATCGCCGCGCCAACTGCGGCACCGCCGGCAGCCGCGGCGGCCACCGCGCCCAACTGCCCAGCGGGGGGTGAGCCGCCGGGCATCGCTGGCGGCGCGGCGGGCGAAGCCGCCGATGGCGTCGGCATCGACACCGCGGCCGGCGGCGCTGCTGGCATGGTCGCTGCGGCCAACGGATCGGCACCGGCTGGGGCCGCAGGGAGCACGACGGTCGAGGGCGGAGTCGGAAGTGAGACGGGGCCGGTCGCGGTGGAGGGCGGTGCATCGGGGCCCGCGAGAGCCACAGCGGGCGCGGCGGACGGCTGAACGGGGGGCGGCATATCGACCGCCGGGGGCGCGAAGGCCGGGGCCGCTCCACCATCGGTGGTCGCGGTTTCGTCCGCCGGCGCGGACGGTCCCTTCTGCACGACGGAGTACGCGCCGTAGAGGATCGTGCCGAAGAGCACGAGCACCACGAGCGGCTTGAGTGCCTCCATCGAATCGGAGTCCCTGTCCGAACGACTGTGATGCCGGGCGCGGCTGGCCATGAAATCGGTTCCCTCGAGGTACGGCGCAGGCACGGGAATGCTGTCACCGGCCGTCTTCCCGGTCGCCGGACCGGGCGCAGCGCGGCGGATGGTAGGAGACGGTCGCGCCCCCCGCCAGCCCGCTTCGGACCGGCGAATTCGTGGGGGTTTCTCGCGGTGATTCGCGGCCTGACGGTCTTCAGCCGGCACCCGCTCATCCGTTTCGCATCGTCGGCTGCGGTTCGCCGGGCGTATATTCAGAAGGATCGAGGGGTCGCTGGCCAGGCCCTCCGACGCGATTCCCGCACCGTCGATCGACCCCGCCGCCGTGCCGACCCGCAACCTCATCCTTCTCGTCGTGGTCTCGCTCGTGTCGCTGGCCGCCTTCGCGGCCCGCGAGCAGTCGGCGGCCGGCCGTCGGTTCGGCGAGATGCTGGCGCTCGTGGAGTCGTCGTATCTCGATCGCGTCGACGGTGAGGATCTGTTCGAGGCCGCGGTCGATGCCGCGATAGGAAGGCTCGACGAGCACTGCGCCTACCTGCGAGGCGACGGTCGCCGCGATCTCGAGGCCTCGATCGATCAGAGATTCGGCGGGGTCGGACTCGAGTTGTCGATCGATGAAGCCGCGGGCGTGCCGATCGTCGTGTCGCCGGTCGTCGATTCGCCAGCGTGGCGGTCGGGTGTCCGCGCGGGCGATCGCATCGAGGCGATCGACGGCGAGCCGACCCGCGGCCTCGCGCTCAAGTCGGTGGTGGGGCGCCTGCGTGGCCGCGTGGGCGAGAAAGTCGTGCTGCGTCTCTCGAGTCCGACCGAGCAGGCTGCGGCCACGCTCGACCCGGGCGCTGCCGACGGCTCAGTCGTTCGTCGCGATGTCGTGCTCGTCCGCGAGGAAATCCGCACGGAGAGCGTGCTCGGCGACCGGCGGCGTGCCGACGGGTCGTGGGACTGGATGCTCGAGGGTGTGCAGGGCGTGGCCCTCGTGCGGATCACCGCGTTCGGCGAGCGGACGGCCGGCGAACTCGCGGCGGCGGCCGCAGCGATCGAGGACGTGGGCGGCATCCGCGGCGTCGTGATCGACCTGCGAGGCAATCCCGGCGGGCTGCTCTCGGCAGCGGTCGAGGTCTGCGATGCGCTGCTCGACGAGGGCGTCATCGTGCACACCCGCGGTCGTCGCAGCGGTGCGACGACGGAGGACGCGGCGCTCGACACGCGCCGCGCGACGGCGGGCGCCTCGTTCGCGGGCGTGCCGCTCGTGGTCCTCGTGGACGGGCTCACGGCCAGCGCCGCCGAGATCGTGGCCGCGTGCCTGCAGGATGCGGGGCGGGCGAAGGTGGTCGGCAGCCGCACCTACGGGAAGGGGACCGTGCAGTCGATCCTGCCGCTCGCCGACGACCGTGGCCTGCTCAAACTCACGACGTCGGAGTATCTGCGGCCGAGTCGTGCCACCATCCACCGCCGCCGTGACGACGACGAGGACGACACCTGGGGCGTGTCGCCCGACGCGGGATGCGAGGTGACCGTCACCGCCGAGTCGCGAGGCCGTCTTCAGGTCTGGCGCCGCTCGCGCGACGCGGCGGGCGGCGCGTCAGCCACGGCGCGGCCGGTGCCGGCCGGCCTTCCGGCCGAGATCGACCCCGTTCTCGCGCGGGCGCTTCGCCTGCTCGTGGCTCCCGCCACCGAGGCCGACCTCGGCGGCCAGAAAGAAGCTTCCCGCGACGACGACGAGCCCGCACGGCCCGACGCGTGAACGTGCGGTGGCGAGGGCCGCCGCGGGAGACTCCGCCGTGAGCGGTCGCGGCAGGCCGGCCGCGGCGCAGGCCGCTTCGAGGCGCGGGATCGCGGCCGCCCGCGGGTTCTTCAGGTAGCGGGTCACGACCACCGTCTCGAACAGGCCCGCGGCCGTCGCGAGCATCTTCTCGATCTCCTTGTCGGCGCTGGCGGCGAACACGAGGGCCCTCGGCCGGTGCCGCTCCAGCACACCGCGAAGCGTGTCCAGGAGCGACCGCATCGATGCCACGTTATGGGCCGCGTCCACGATCACGAGCGGCCGCTCGCCGAGCCGCTCCGTCCGGGC
>Ga0233425_10007891_pt1 | contig 14569 bp, 13 predicted proteins | sample Watercolumn_Towu_2_FD_181712 | JGI IMG/M metagenome (GOLD analysis project Ga0233425, IMG submission 181712) | Freshwater microbial communities from Lake Towuti, South Sulawesi, Indonesia - Watercolumn_Towuti2014_140_MG | ecosystem: Environmental > Aquatic > Freshwater > Lake | place...
GTTTGCGTTGAAATCGGGTCTAATCCGCAACCCGACGGACGATAGATATAGGAATGCGCAGTTTATTGTGCAGTAAGAAGGTATAGCAGGTATACAAGTAGACAGGTAAACAGGTAAACAGGAGAATTTCAAAATGGATACATTCTGGCAAAATAAAAAAGTAATCGTCACGGGTGGGGCGGGTTTTCTTGGCTCGTTTGTGATCGCCAAACTAAAGGAACGCGGCGCGACCGATATTTTCATCCCGCGTATCGAAGACTACAACCTCGTTGACTCCGCCGACATCAAGCGCATGTATGCGGACACGCTGGCGGGCATCGACCCGAAGAACGTGGTCATCATTCACCTCGCTGCCAACGTGGGTGGCATTGGCGCGAACATGGCGCATCCCGCCGAATTCTTCTACGACAACCTGATCATGGGCGTGGAACTCATGCACCAGGCGTACAAAAACGGCGTCGGAAAATTTGTTGCCATCGGTACGGTTTGCGCTTATCCCAAGTTCACGCCTGTTCCTTTCAAGGAAGATGATTTGTGGATGGGGTACCCCGAAGAGACCAACGCGCCCTACGGTCTGGCGAAGAAGATGATGCTGGTGCAGGCGCAGGCGTATCGCCAGCAGTATGGCTTCAACGCGATTTTCCTTTTGCCTGTGAATCTGTACGGTCCCCGCGATAACTTCAATCCCAAGTCTTCGCATGTGATTCCCGCCTTGATTCGCAAAGCCATCGAAGCCACCGAACGCGGCGACAAGGAACTGCCCATCTGGGGCGATGGATCACCGACCCGTGAGTTTTTGTACGTCGAAGATGCCGCCAATGGTATTGTGACCGCCGCCGAAAAATACAACGGCGACCTGCCCGTCAACCTCGGCTCTGGTTATGAAATCTCCATCAAAGACCTGAGCGAGATGATTGTCAAGATGACTGGCTTTGAGGGGAATCTTGTCTGGCAGACGGACAAGCCCAACGGTCAGCCCCGTCGCGGACTCGACGTTTCCCGCGCAAAGGAACTCTTCGGCTGGAGCGCCCAAGTCCCGTTTGATGAAGGCATGAAACGGACGATTGAGTGGTTCAAAGCCAATCGGGATAAAATCCGTTAATAAATTACCAATTACCAATTACTCTTTGTAATTGGTAATTGGTGGTTGGTAATTGAATGACACAAATTACAAAAGCCCCCACCCACGAACCCCACACCGTTTTCATCAAGCCATCCACGGGTCTTGCCGCGTTGAACATGCGCGACCTGTGGATTTACCGCGAGTTGATTTTCTTCATGGTCTGGCGCGATGTAAAAGTGAAGTACAAGCAGACCCTGCTCGGCATGGCTTGGGCGGTGATTCAACCCGTGATGACCATGCTGGTCTTTTCGTTCCTCTTTGGCAAAGTCGCAAAACTTCCCACCGAAGGAATCCCGTATCCTGTCTTCGCGTTTGCCGCGCTGCTCCCCTGGGGCTTGTTCGTGACCGCGCTCAATCAGGGCAGTCGCTCCCTGGTGGCGCACAACAACATGGTGACGAAAATCTACTTCCCGCGACTCATTTTGCCGATGTCTTCGGTCTTTGCGGGGCTGGTGGATTTCGCCATTGCCTTCGTCATTTTGGTCATCTTGATGATTTACTACCAGGTGACCCCCGCCTGGAATTTGGTCTGGACTCTGCCGCTCTTCCTCCTGCTCGCGGTTGTGACCGCGCTTGGGGTGGCACTCTGGCTTTCAGCGATTAACGTCCAGTATCGGGATGTGAACCAAGCCCTGCCGTTTTTGACCCAGTTCTGGCTGTTTGCCACCCCCGTAGCCTACTCCGCTTCGGTCATTTCACAAAAATGGCAGGTGGTCTATTCCCTCAACCCGATGGCGGGTGTGGTCAACGGCTTCCGCTGGGCATTGCTCGGCACAGGGTCAGGTCCCGACACCGCGCTTTGGGTCTCCATCGGCATATCCATTTTGATTTTCGTCTCAGGGCTTTTCTATTTCAGAAGCATGGAAAAGACCTTTGCGGACACAATCTAGTAATTGGTAAATGGTAATTACCATTTACCAATCTCCAATTACCCTCACCTTATGACAACAGCCATTTCAGTACACAACATCGGCAAGCAATACAAAATCGGCGCGGCGGAGACGAAGTTCCGCTATAACATGCTGCGCGACGTGATTGTGGATACGGTCTACGCGCCCGTCCGTTTGGCGAAAGCCGCCATCGGCAGGTCTGACCGCCGCATGAACCAGAATTACGTCTGGGCGTTGAAGGATGTCTCCTTCGATTTGGAAGAAGGCAAAGTCCTCGGCATTGTCGGGCGGAACGGCGCGGGCAAATCCACGCTGTTGAAGATTCTCTCCCGCGTGACCGAACCGACGACGGGAACTGTCACCGTGCGCGGACGGGTCGGCTCGCTACTGGAAGTTGGCACGGGGTTTCATCCCGAACTGACGGGACGCGAGAACATCTACATGAACGGCGCAATCCTCGGAATGCGCCGCGCGGAAATTGACTCCAAGTTCGATGAAATCGTGGACTTCTCTGAAGTTACTCAATATATCGACACGCCCGTCAAACGCTATTCGTCTGGGATGTACTTGCGGCTGGCGTTTGCCGTCGCCGCTCACCTCGAACCTGAAATCCTCGTCGTGGACGAAGTGCTGGCGGTGGGAGACGCCGAATTCCAGAAGAAATGTCTCGGCAAGATGGGCGACGTGGCGCAACAAGGACGCACAGTCTTGTTTGTCAGTCACAACATGTCCGCCATTTTGCGCCTGACTCAAGAAGCGATTGTCTTGAACAAGGGGCAAATGATTATGCGCGCGCCCTCGCAACAGGCGGTGGATTTTTACCTCTCGTCGGGGCAGTCTCAAGCAGGCGAAAAGATTTGGGACGCGGAAGATGTCCCTGCGTCGAGCGCCCCGTTTACGCCGCTCAGTTTGAAGGTTAAGGAAAAAAGCGGCAAGGTCGTGGACACCGTCCGCTCCACCGAACCAGTCACGGTTGAGTTCGAGTACAAACTTTCGTCTCCAGTGACAGGTTTGCGCGTCGGACTCTACGTCAGCACCATGCGCGGCGAATATGTTTTCACTTCATTCGATACCGATACGCCCGCGCTCTACGAAAAATTTGACTCGCGGAATGCAGGTCACTACATCAGCCGCGCCGAACTCCCCGCCGACATTTTCAACGAAGGACGCTACACCGTCGGCGTGAATGCCAGCTCGTTTGGAGTGCGTCGTTATTTCATGGATGAGAATGCTCTGGCTTTCAACGTGGATATTTCAGGCGCGCCTGGCACGCAATGGGGCGAGCCGAGAGTGGGTCCCGTGCGACCGAGACTGAATTGGAAGATTGAGAAACTAGATAAATAGAGAATAGAGAATAGTAATTATCAATCTCCAATCTCTAATTGCCAATTACCCCATGCCCAACCCTATTCGCAACTTACTTTCTGATATTCCCTTTGTCGCTGACATTGACTGGATTCTTCGGTCAAAGAATCGTCCGCGCAAGGATCATTACAACCTGGCGCGGCTGCAAGCGTCCCTGCCTGCGGCGGTGGAAGCCGTCAAGCCGTATGCAGAAAAAGCGCGCGCTTCGACTACGCTCAGCGCGAAGAAGGTTTTATTCTTTGCCACGCTTCACTATTGGGTGGAACAATCCGCATATCTCGGACTCGTTCTTGCTGGGCTGGGACATGACGTAACTTTGCTTACCCTGCCCTATTCCGAATGGCACAAGCAAAAAGACAAGTTCACCCAGCGCCAGCGCGTTTTGCACACGAAGGACGCACTTGCCTCGCTTTCTCCATTAATTAAGCACGTCTCCATGTTTGACCCTTCGACAGGCTCAGGGCGAGGCGTTCAAGGTTTAACGTTCAACGCTTCGACTTCGCTCAGCGCGAGCCTTCAAGCCGACATCAAAGAAGTCTCCCTCTGGGACGCACAATACACCCTGATGCGCGAAGAAGTGGACATGAACGACCCGTCTGACCGCGCGTTGTACGACTTGCGGATTCAGCGCAATACCTTCGCCGCGCAAGCCGCGCTGGAGTGGATGCAGGCAAACAAGCCCGATGTAGTTTTGATTCCAAATGGCTTGATTTTGGAAATGGGAATCGTCTTCCGCGTGGCGCGTTATTTGGGAATTGACGCCGTGACCTACGAATTCAATGACCAGCGCGAACAAATCTGGCTGGCGCAAAATTCATCTATCATGCAGCAGGAGACGGATTACCTCGTCAACGCCCGCTGCGGGTTGCCCGTCACGGACGAGATGTTCGAGCGGGTGGCTGACCTCGAAAACGCCCGCCGCGGCGCCCGTGTTTGGGGAAAGTCCAAGCGACTCTGGCAGTATGTTTCGTCGCAAGGAGCAGAGACCACACGCAATATGCTTGGCTTGGACAGCCGCCCCGTGGTGATGCTCGCCGCGAACGTCCTGGGCGACAGCCTGACCCTCGGACGCGACATCTTCGCCGCTTCGATGACCGAGTGGATTACGAAGACCGTCCAATATTTTGCCAAGCGGACGGATGTGCAAATGGTCATCCGCGTTCACCCTGGCGAGAAGTTGGTTCCGCTAGCCAAGTCGATGGGAACGGTGGTCAAAGAAGCGCTGCCCGAGCTGCCGAGTCATATCCACGTCATCGGTGCGCTGGACAAAATCAACACCTATGACCTAATCGAAATCGCCAATGTCGGTTTGGCGTACACCACTACCGTCGGGTTGGAAACAGCCATGAACGGTCGCCCCGTCATCTCGTGCGGGCAAACCCACTATCGCGGGCGCGGAATCACCCTTGACCCAAATTCATGGGACGAATATTACGCCACGCTCGAAAAAGTTCTGGCTGACATCCCCGCCCATCAGATGACCGAAAAGCAAATCGAATTTGCCTGGAATTATGCCTACCGTTTCTTCTTTGAGTATCCGCGTCCCTTCCCGTGGCGTCTGATGAATTTCTGGGACGACCTTGCCGAACATCCGCTGGAAAGTGTGTTGAGCGAAGCAGGCATGGCGCGGTTCGGCGACACCTTTGATTTTCTGGTGGGTGAGCCGTTTACTTGGAAATAGTCCACTGGTGGTCGAGTAGGCGGCGGGCTTAAATTCGTCTTTGCAAGACCCCTTGTCTCCGCCGCCGTACCGAGACCACCTGTTGCAAGATACAATTAAATTTACCAAGAATTGTTGGTCTCGATACGCCCCTCAAAGAGCATTTGGGGCTACTCAACCAACAATCGCTGAGAAAATAATATATGACCGACACCAAACAAAAAGTCCGCGAGTTTTACGACGAAATCGGCTGGATGCAGGAAGACGACGGCAACTATCAAAACGCCCGTTACGAAGACCTGCGCCCCGTCTCCCGCGAATATATCCACAAGACGCGCTTGCGCGTGATGAACGGTTTGATTCCCACTGGCAGGTTTTTGCTGGATGCGGGTTCGGGTCCCGTGCAATACGAAGAATATAAGACCTATTCGCAGGGATATGAAAAGCGCGTCTGCCTCGATATTTCGATTCAAGCCTTGCGCGAAGCGCGGACTCGTATCGGCGACCACGGCTTGTTTGTCGTCGGCGACCTCGCCAATTTGCCCTTCAAAGCCGAAGCCTTCGACGGCGCAGTTTCGATGCACGCCATCCATCATCTCGCCCTGCCCGAACATCCCAAAGCCTACGCGGAAATTCATCGCGTGCTGGCGGCGGGACGCACGGCGGCAATCGTCAACGGCTGGCATAATCCGCTGTTGATTCGCATGGCAGAGCCGCTCATCGGTTTGATGCGGAAGATGTCTGGAAAATCTGCCAAAAAGAAAAAAGAATGGCTCAACGAAGAAGACCCCGCTGGCACATTTGTGCAAAAGATGACCCCCGAATGGCTCAAGCGCGAAATTGGCTCGAAGATGAAAATTGAAATCAAACCCTGGCGCAGCATGTCCACGAGAATCATGCGCTGGTTCGTGCGTCCGTTTGGCGGGCGGGCGTTTCTGAAATTTGTCTTTGGTCTTGAAGGCATCTTTCCGAAGTTTTTTGCAGAGAACGGGCAGTACCCGCTAATCGTAATTCATAAATCATAATTGGAGGAACTATGGACTGGAAAAATCAAGTTGTATTGGTCACGGGCGGAACAGGCTCGTTTGGCAAGAAGTTTACAAAAATTCTGCTCGAAGAAAAAGAGCCGAAGAAGGTCATCATCTTCAGCCGCGACGAATTGAAACAGCACGAAATGCAGGTCGGTGGCTTCAATGATCCGCGTCTGCGCTATTTCATCGGCGACGTGCGCGACCGTGAGCGGTTGCTCCGCGCCATGCACGGCGTTGACATTGTTGTTCACGCGGCTGCGTTGAAACAGGTCCCCGCCTGCGAATACAACCCGATGGAAGCCATCAAGACCAATATCATGGGTACGGCAAATGTTGTCGATGCCGCGTTGGATGCGGGCGTGAAGAAGGTTCTGATGGTCAGCACCGACAAGGCGGTCAGCCCTGCAAACCTCTATGGGGCTACGAAACTCGCCGGCGAGAAGTTGACGATTCAAAGCAACGCCTACGCCGGGGGGATGGCAACCCGCTTCTCGTGCGTGCGGTATGGTAATGTTGTCGGGTCGCGCGGCTCCATCGTCCCGTTGTTCCTGAAACAACGCGCGGGCGGAAAAGTCACCGTCACCGATGAACGCATGACCCGCTTCTGGCTTTCGCTGGAGCAGGGTGTGCGCTTCGTCATTAACTGTATCGAACAGATGGAAGGCGGTGAAGTCTTCATCCCGAAGATCCCCAGCACCAAGGTCGTCGACCTTGCGAAAGCCATCGCCCCAGATGCGGAGATTAAAGTCATCGGCATTCGTCCCGGTGAGAAATTGCACGAAGCGCTGATCTCCGAAGACGAGGCGCGGCACACGGTTGAGTTGAAGGATATGTTTGTGATTCAACCCGCCGAAGCCACATGGTTTGGTTATTCATGGCAGGACAAAGGCAAGGCGCTGCCCGAAGGCTATACCTACTCCAGCGACAACAACAGCGAGTGGCTCGACGTGGAAGGTATCAAGAAGTTCATTGCGCCGTTCGAAGAATTATTCAAGCAAGGGAAGTTGGAAGGGTAACAGTTACAGGTTGAAAGTTGCAGAGCCTCCGAGGTTGGAGAAATCGCCTCGGAGGTCTTTTTATTCTTTCAGCAGGAAGTCGCCGCCTTCGAGCAATCCCTCGCGAATGACTTTGATCGATTCGGATTTTAGCAAGCTGTCCAGATCAAAAGACTTCAATTTTGTCTGCGTAACGCGGACGGAAGGCTCAAGAAAGTCACCGAAGGGCAGGGAGGTTCGATACAACTGGTAATACAAAAATCTGCGGGCGTTGCGCTGGAACTCGGCAGGGACTTCGATTTTCTCAGTGGATAAAAACTCTTCCAGTATTTTCTTTTGCTCATCGATTGTTTGCGGGAAGAAGACAGTGGGGTATTGGGTAAACCGCGCCTTGCCTGCGCACAAAACCGCCGCGCCCATGATGGACGCCTCCAAGCCGATGGTGGAGTTGTAGACCATCACGAACTTGGATTTCAAAATCAATTCGTACGAGCTGAGCGTTTCATGTGGCGCGACAAAGACCGCATTGGGCAGGTCGGTCACGCGGCGCGCTTCGACCCATCCGCCGACGGTTTCGCGGCTGGCCTTGCGGACTCGCAGCTCGTCGGGGTGGGCGCGGATGACGAACATGGTCTCAGGATGGGCGCGGATGACTTCCAGCGTCGCGTCGAGCCAGACGAACATGTCTTCAAACACGGTGTTGGCATGCGGTTGGCTGGTGTCGAAGATGACGTTGGTAAAGATGGGGACGATCTGCTTGAATCCCGCCGCCTTTTTCAGAAACGACTCGTCGAGCCCCTTCATGTCCGCCCAGAATTTGATACCCGCCATCGTGAAGTCGCCCTGGAAGCGTTTGGCGAGGTAGGCATCGAGTTTGGCGTTTTGCGCCTCGCTCATTTCGAATTCATCGGGGATGTGAATCGGGTAGGCGGTGGCTTCGCCTTCGGTGAAGTACGCCGTTGCGGGTTGGAGTCCCACCTCGTGGGTGATGACCCGCAGTCCGCGCTGATGGGCGACGTAGCGGGCGGTCGCTTCGGGGAAGAACTGCCCGTTGAACACCACCACAACCCGAGGCTGGGTCTGGTCGAGAAAATCCGCAAATTTCCGCGCCACATTCCACGCGGACAAAATATATTCGCGGAAAAGATAGCGGGTGTTTTCGTCGTCGTTCAGGTGATGGATTCGCAGAACCCAGCGCAGTCCGGGCAGGCAGAGCGGACCAAGCGGGATGGTTTGATGATGGAAAGTGGAAAGTTCGGGTACAGATAGTTGCGAGATACGAGTAACGAGTTCGGGATCGCGTTGAAAATCGAACCAGTTTACAAAAGTACCTGCTTCCTTGTGTACTTGTGTACCTGTATACAAAGTCCGTGATTGGTAAACGCACGACTTGCACGGCGGCTCTTTTTGCGGATGATCGCGGTTGGTTCCAAGCACGCATTTGCTCATGCCCGCGTTACAGGCAAAATAAGCAACGGGGATTCCTTGCAGGCGGAACGCCCATGATGTCAGCAGGTGAAACCCGCTGTTCCATGAAAGGTCATCGATGCCGGTGGATGCTTTGAAAAAAACAATCGGCGCGCCGGAGGTGGGGGGGGAGTTGCGAGTTACAAGTTGCGCGACTTGAATGATTTTGAGATTGTTGAGTCGGCGGACAAGTCCGCGCTTGATACGTTGGGTGAAGAGTTCTTTGAGCATGGCGGGGAGATTATACCCTTACGAAGGGGATTGCTCAGTCTCGATTGGAGGGCTGCCTGGCTCAGTTTTGCCAGTCCATCCCTCATTTCAAAAGCATGGGGAAGTCGAATATGTTTCTCTTGCGCCTTGCGCTTGGCAGTATAATCGTCCCATGTCCAGCCTTTCCAACAAACACATCCTTCTCGGCGTGACAGGTTCCATCGCCGTTTACAAAGCCGCCGACCTGGCGTCCAAACTAACGCAGGCGGGGGCGCTGGTGGACGTGATTTTCACCCCTGCTGCAGAGAAATTTGTCACGCCGCTCACTTTTCAATCGGTGACGGGTCGCCGCGCCTACACCGATAAGGACTTGTGGGGGAACGAAGCTCATGTCCTGCACGTCAGTTTTGGCAAAACAGCAGACTTGATTCTCATCGCGCCCTGCACGGCGGATACGATGGCTAAACTTGCGAACGGTATTGCCGATAATCTTCTCACAGTCACGGCGCTGGCGGCGCAATGTCCGCTGGTGATCGCGCCCGCGATGGACGGCGGCATGTTTGCCCACCCTGCCACCCAGAAAAACCTGGAGATGCTCAAGGGGCGCGGCGCGACGGTGGTGGGTCCCGCCGAAGGTCACCTCGCTTCGGGGCTGGTCGGTCCTGGGCGGATGAGCGAGCCAGCCGAAATTTTGGGACGCGTTCGGGCGGTGCTTGGCAAAACTGGAAAACTCGCAGGCAGGAAGGTCGTCGTCACTGCGGGCGGAACCCAGGAATCGCTGGACCCGGTGCGGGTCATCACCAACCATTCTTCGGGCAAACAAGGCTATGCCGTTGCCCAGGCTGCCATCGACGCCGGCGCGGACGTTTGCCTGATCACCACCCCGACATCTCTCACCCCGCCTGTGGGTGCGCGCGTGGTCAGGGTGACAAGCGCAAAAGACTTGCTCGAAGCGGTTTTGTCTGAGCCAGCCGAGGCGCTCATCATGGCGGCAGCGGCGGCAGATTTCACCCCGAAGACGGTCGCCAAATACAAGATGAAAAAGCGCGACGGCATCCCGCAGGTTGAACTCGAAGTTGCGCCGGACATTTTGAAAACAGTATCAGAACAAGGGGCGAGGTTGTTTCGGGTTGTGATCGGATTTGCAGCGGAGAGTCAGCATCTTCTTGAAAACGCCGCCGAGAAGTTACAATCCAAGAAACTGGATTTGATCGTGGCGAACGACATCTCTGCCACCGATGCAGGCTTTGCGGTGGATACGAACCGAGTCACCTTATTGTTTGCAAATGGAACCAGTGAATCCCTGCCGCTGATGAACAAAACCGAAGTGGCGGAAAAAATCATCGAACATACAGCAAGGCTGTTGGAGTAGATATGCGCGTTTTGGTCATCTCGGATATTCATGCAAATTACACCGCGCTCGAAGCCGTGTTGAAGGACGCGGGTCAGGTGGACGAGACCTGGTGTTTGGGCGACCTCGTCGGCTATGGCCCCGACCCCAATGCAGTGGTCGAGGAAGTACGCGATATTCCCAACCTGACCTGTATTTTGGGCAATCACGATATGGCGGTGATCGGTAAGATGCCGCTCGATGCCTTCAATGGGGAGGCGCGCCGCTCGCTGGCGCATCATGAGAAAGTCCTCTTTGCAAGCAACATGGATTTCATGCGTTCGCTCTCGGCCGATGTCAAAGTGTGCGGCGAAGCCACGCTCGCTCACGGTAGTCCGCGCGATCCGCTTTGGGAGTACATTTTGAACGCGCTCACGGCGCGGTTGAATTTCGAGCATTTCTATACTCCCTGGTGCTTTGTTGGGCATTCGCACATCCAGAGTATTTTTGCGTTGCATGAGGGGAGCGACCGCGTGACCCTCGACCAGACCAAGCCCGACCAGGAGATTCACCTGCGCCCGAAGTTGATTCTGAATCCCGGATCTGTGGGGCAGCCCCGGGACCGGAATCCGAAAGCCGCCTACGCCATCTACGACACCGAAGCCCTCACCTGGACTCCGCGCCGCGTGGAGTACAACATCGTCGAGGTGCAGAAGAGAATCCGCGAGGCAGGTCTGCCCGAAAAACATGCGGTGCGCCTTTCGGAAGGATGGTAAGTTGGACAGTGGACGATGGACAATAGACCGTTGCCCACTGTTTTTTTAGTTGGAACTATTTAACGGTTTGAGCGTCTTTATGGATAGAGAAATCGCCAACAGATGAGAAGGAGAATGTCATGAAAAAGATAGTGTCCCTGGGTTTTGTTCTTATCGCTGCCCTCATTTTAACCGCGTGCGCCAGCGCCGCGTCGGAAGCCCCCATGCCAGCCGACTTTTTGGGAGGCGGCGCTGCGCCAGCCGCGCCGCAGGAGCAAATGAGCGAATCTGCACCCGCTGCCTATGACCAATCTGTTGCGACCAATAGCGGCGAGGGAGCCGCTTCCAGCGTGGATCGCATCGTCATCCAAAACGCCGACCTGACCATTGTCGTCTCCGATGTGAAGGGGCGTATGGAAGGCATTCAGGCGATGGCGCAGCAGATGGGCGGTTTTGTTGTCTCGTCCAACCTGTACCAGAGCTACACCGATAATTATGTCGAGGTGCCCGAAGCCCAAATCACCATCCGCGTACCGGCGGAGCAACTCGATAAAGCGCTGGAGCGGATCAAAGAGGGCGTGGTCGAAGTGCAGAACGAAACCCGCTCCGGGCAGGACGTGACCGCCGAATATGTCGATTTGCAATCGCGCTTGAAGAATTACGAAGCCGCCGAAGCCCAGTTGGAAGAGATCATGGACAACGCCACCGAGACCGAAGACGTGATTAACACCTTCAACCAACTGGTGTATTACCGTGAGCAGATCGAACTGGTCAAGGGGCAGATGAAGTATTACGAGGAAGCTGCCGCGCTTTCCGCCGTCAGTGTCCGCATTGTCGCCGAGGAGAGCATCCAGCCGGTAGTCATCGGCAAATGGGAGCCGAAGGGTGTGGCGCTCGAATCCATCCAGAATTTGGTCGATTACCTCAAGGGCTTTGTCGATTTCCTCATCCGCTTCGTGCTTTTCATCCTGCCGGTGATGATTACGATTTGCGCCCCGCTGTACCTGGTCTTCCTGGGCGGACGGTTCGTCTTCCGCAAAGTGCGGGGGAACAAGCCGAAGAAGGAACAGCCGCAGGAAGCCCCGGTGGAGAAGAAGTAAACAGTAATCAGTAATGAGTGAACAGTAATCAGTAATCGGTGAGGAGAGGGTCTGCAAAGGCAGGCTCTCTCTTTTTGTGATTTGATACCCGCATGGGTATAATCGGGATATGGAAAATCTTGCCCGCGAAGCGCTCTCGCTTTTCAACATCCACTTGACGGGACGACACCTTTTGGCTCTGACCACCTACGAGCGCGAACTTTTGGAGTGGAACCAGAAATTCAACCTGACCGCCATTCGGGATGTGGAATCCATCCGTGTCAAGCATTTTCTGGATTCATTTTCCTGTGTGCAGGCTTGGAAAGCCAATCCGCCGCAACGCCTTGTGGACGTTGGGACTGGCGCGGGGTTTCCGGGCATCCCCCTGAAAATTCTTTACCCCGCCATGCAGTTGACCGTGGTCGAGTCGGTCGGCAAGAAAGTCAAATTTTGCCGTCATATCGTGGAGGCGCTGGGGTTGGAAAATGTGACCGTTGTCCATTCACGTGCCGAAGACCTCGGTCAAAAGCCCGAACATCGTGAAGGCTATGACTGGGCGGTTGCGCGGGCGGTGGCAAACCTCAATGTGTTGAGCGAGTATCTGTTGCCGCTGGTGAAGGTCGGGGGAACCGTCCTGGCGCAAAAAGGTGAAAGCGGACCCGCCGAAGCGCAGTCCGCTGAAAAGGCGATGAAGTTGTTGGGCGGAAAACTCAGGAAGTTGCTCCCTGTCAATTTGCCCGGCGTTGCCGACGACCGATACCTAGTGCTCGTGGACAAGGTCGCCGCCACGCCGCCAAAATACCCGCGTGCCGCCGGGATGGCGACAAAGACGCCGTTGTAGGGGCGGATCGCGATCCGCCCCTACAGCAATCATCAACAACTCAATTCATCCAACACCGTAATCTTATCTTCCTTATTCGGGATGATACACAGGAATTCAAAAGGCTCGTCGCCGATATTCTCGTAGAAATGCGGCACGCCTTCGGGGATGAAGACCACGTTTCCCTGCTTTACTTCGTAAACTTCCTCGCCGATTCCGATGCGGGCATGCCCACGCAGGACATATTGCTCATGTTCCACCGTGTTGGTGTGACGCGGCATCCCGCCACCGGGCAGCATGGAAAATTTCCGCAGGGCAAAATTGGGCCCCTCTTGCGAGGAAATCAACACCTGAATGGTGGTGTCTTTTCCAGCAGCGACGTTTTTGGCTTCGACTTCGGTTGAATGTTTGACTGTCATGGGTACCTCTTTTGAAAAATTGGAGCGCGGACTTCAGTCCGCAACAAACTAAACGCGGACTTTTGCATAATAACAATTAAACCGAGCAATCTGCCCTGCCCATTTTGAACCACTGAGGCACCGAGGCACGGAGTTTTTAATGGGTTTCCTCAGTGTCTCCGCGACTCCGTGGTTGGGCGTTGGGTTTTCCAAGTCCAATTTATTGCTCGACTAATTTGAAAAAGTTCAACAGTCCGCAATTACAAACGCGGACTGAAGCCCGCATTCCGATTCACAGTCCGTGTTGGATTGCAATCACCGCCGCCTGGGTTCGATCGGACACGCCCAGTTTCTCCAAAATTGCGCTGACGTGATTCCGCACGGTGCCTTCGGAAAGGTGCAATTGCGCGGCGATTTCGCTGTTATTGATCCCCTTGGCGATCAGCCGCAAAACATCCAATTCACGCTCGGTGAGTTTCTCCGTCAGGATGGATGTGGGCTGGGTCTGCTTGCTGGCGACCTGGTTCAGCAGTTTGCCCGCGACAGCGGGATCGACAAACGATTTACCATCCACCGTCCCGCGAATGGCTTCCACGATTTTCTGGCGCGGCGTATCTTTGAGCAGGTAGCCCGAAGCCCCCGCGCGGATGGCGTCGAAGACCCACTCGTCATCGTCGTAGGTGGTGAGGACGAGGACTTTGATGTTTGGAAACTTCGCGCGGATTTCGCGGGTGGCTTCGATGCCGTTCATGACCGGCATTTTCAAGTCCATCAAAATCAGGTCGGGTTGTTTTTTTGCGGCGAGTTCCAGCGCTTCGGCGCCGTCCTGTGCTGCGCCGACGACCTGGAAATCCTTCTCCAAATTGAGAAGCATTTCAAGTCCATCGCGGATCACTGCCTGGTCGTCACAGAGGAGAATTTTCATGGTGGGATTCCTGACGGTGGACGATAGACCGTTGACCGTTTTCATTGTCCACTGTCCATCGTCTTCCGTCCATTTTCATTATATTGTCAATACAACCTTCGTGCCTTTTTCCTTCTCACTTTTTACCTTCAACTTCCCACCCGCAAGTTCGGCGCGCTCGCGCATCCCAACCAGTCCGAAGTGACCGGTGGATTTTTCGCCGCGCGGGTCGAATCCCAGTCCGTCGTCTTCGATGGTCAATGTGGTGAGGTGACCGTCGTTTTCGAGGCGGACACTGAAACTTTTGGCTTGCGAGTGTTTGACGATGTTTTCGACGGATTCCTGCGCAATGCGGTAGATGGTCTGTTCCACATCGGGGCTGAGGGAAGGCATCGGGTCTTGCAGGTCAACTTTCAGCGTGAGGCGGGAGCGGGCGGCGGCGGATTCGGCCGCGCGCTGGACCGCCAATCCCAATCCCATGTCTTCCAGCGCATTCGAGCGCAGGGATTTGAGCGCGCGGCGGGTTTCGTCCACGCCGGTTC
>Ga0233425_10007892_pt1 | contig 14565 bp, 11 predicted proteins | sample Watercolumn_Towu_2_FD_181712 | JGI IMG/M metagenome (GOLD analysis project Ga0233425, IMG submission 181712) | Freshwater microbial communities from Lake Towuti, South Sulawesi, Indonesia - Watercolumn_Towuti2014_140_MG | ecosystem: Environmental > Aquatic > Freshwater > Lake | place...
TCTTTCTTTTTGAAGATGTGGAAATGGCCGGTAACGCCAAACTCGAAGCATACACCGCCCATTTTCCAGGTAGCGCCGTCGGCCTCGGTGTATAAGGTGGTGCCGTCGAACACTTCCACCTGGTTAAACAAATGCTTGTTGTAGGAGAAGCCCATGAACATACCCACGTATTTTCCGAAATAGAGGTGAGGCGTCACATGGATATTCAAGATCCCGCCTTTGGCATTCAGGTATTGGGTGGTGCTTTGCGGGCCTTTGAAATTGCTGAAGCCATAGCCTGCGCCGATCACCAGGTCGAAGGCATCTTTTTTGTTCGCGAGGTGAAAGTTAGCCCTTACCATAAAGTCTGTTCCGCGGAGCTTTCCGCCGCCGCCTTTTCCATAGGTTCCCTTCCTTAGGGAAACACCTACGCCCAGGAAGCGGGCCACTCCGAATTCGGCATTTACTCTCGGGAGCGTGCCTACGGCGCCGAAGCCCGAAACGTTTGTTTTATTGACAGGCGAATAGCCACTGATGCCATAGAATCCGCCGCCAAGGCCCACATCGGCGGCTACCGTGCCGAAGCGGAACGACTGGGCCTTAAGCCCTGTTTGTAATAAAAGAAGCGTAACAAAGAAGCAGATTGTTTTTTTCATAAGCTGGGTTTCATAGATTATGCTACAAAACTCCCGCTTTGAAACGGCTTGCCGATACCCAGCGTTGGGTATTTTAGTAGTCGAGCACCATAATTTCCACGCGCCGGTTCTGCTCCATCTGCCATTCGTTTTCCGGCTGGTGGTAGAGCATGTCAAGGTCCTTTCGGCCGTCGGTTTCCAGGCGGGAATCATCAATGCTATGGTGTACCAGAAAGGTCTTAACGGTTTGCGCCCTGCCTTTGGTAAAAGAAAGGGCGTACTCGTCGCCGGACGTTGAGCACATGTTGCAATGCCCAATGATCCGGATCCGGAGGCTTTTGTTCTTCTTCAGTAGCCGTACCAGGTTATTCAGGGCAGGCACAGCCGCTGGAATGTAGTTGATCTCATCGCCGTAAAAATTGATAGCGCCAACCGAATATTTTTTTCCTTTTTTTAATTTAGGCAGCAAGGTATACAAGGCCTTTAATTTGGCGCTGTCTTTGATGGTGACGTTTTTGGAAAACACCACATGGCTATCGCTGTAAAAGTTAAGCGAATAGCTTCGCGTGAGGGCCAGGGGCGCAGTAAGGTCATAGGTTCCGTCCTTGTGTGTCCGGCTCATGAGTACGGTATCGCCTTTAAAATCCGTCAGGGTAATCTCGGCCTGGACAGGTCTGTTATCTTCGTTCCTGACCACACCGCGCAACTTCACATCGGTGGCGATGCTGAATTCGATGCTGTGGCCCGAGCCGCCGTCATATACATTGTCCAGCACCAGGTAGAACACATCGCCCGCACTTACCATTATGTATTTGCAATAGGATGGCCCGATACCTGCCTTGATCAACTCTTTTTCAGCTGTATTATTTAAACCCGTTCTTCCCCGGAGTTCTTCCTGGTTCCGGGAAATGCATGCCCGCACAGGCTTCAGCTCACCGGCTTTCAGCCTGTCGCAAAAATTTGAGTCGCCATTAGCTTTGAATAACATAAAGTCATAATCGTCGCAGGGATTGTTTGGAATAATATCGAAGAAAAGCTTTCCCGAAGATTGGATGATCAGTCTGTACCATGCTGTATGGTGCTCGCCGTTGAAAGTGTAGGCGTTTTTGCCGGGGAACTCATTAATGGCGCCAAAGCCTTTTGGTGTGAGCGTTTTCCAGATGCGCTTATCATTTTCGAGAACAATCTCCCGTGCCGTGTGGCAGTCGCCGAAAACCGAATCGTGCTTCACCGGTTTGGGATAAAGCTTCGTTTTCGCATCTGGCTGCGCGGCGAGGGTTGTTGCCCAAAGAAGTACTACCAAGGCTCTTATCATAGCTTTATAATACCTACGGTGAAGAAAGGAAACAGGAAATCCCTTACCTGATCGCAGGTAAAATGCATAGACTGCTTTCGCGCTACATAAAAAATCCTCCCGCACTTAGCGGGAGGATTGGCTGCAACGATCCGGTACGGGAGCTCTAAAAATTGACGCCGAGGCTGATGTTGAAGGAATTAAAATTCCGGCCGCTGGTTGTGAAAGCCTGGGTATCGCTGTAATACGAGGATTGGTAGTAACTGTAATTCGACATGGTGATGGATTCGTTATAAAGGGCCCGGTCTATTAACCCCAGGCGAAAGTCAAAGCCCGTGAACAGGCTGCCGTACCTGAGGTTCAGGCCAAAGCAGGGCCCGAACTTAAACGACATTTTTTCGCGAGAAGCCGTTACGGTGATGTTCGTCTCATCCTTGGCGTAGGTATCCACTTCATACTTTCCTCCCCAGATCATGTTCAGGCTCATCCTGGCGAAGGCGTCGATGAACAGGCGCTTTGACTCCATCGGGTGATAGGTAAAGGAAGGCCCTATGCCCCAGGAGCTGATCCCGAAAGGCTTGTAGCTGGCGTCGTTAAACAGGTATTCCTGATCGGCATTGCCAAAGGCCAGGTCCTTCCAGTTGTAAAAATAAAAGGCCTGGTTGAAATCCATGGAAATACCGACACCGATCTTTGAGGGGAGGACGGCGTTGAGGCGGTGAAGGGCCGCGATACCGGTGAAGCCCAGCATTAAGCCACGCTTCAGTCCAAACTCACCGTATTTAAGCGGGCTTGCGATGGGGTCGGTGATCCCTGTTTTCCATTGCTGGGCAGACATCACCTCTTTGGAAGTGGCGCTTAGCGGTACCGCATAGCCTATCCGGAAGGCGCCGAAGCCGACATTCCGAAGCCGCTTGATCCTCGCCTGCTCCTGCTCTTTAAGCAGTCTGTCCTTTTCATCCTGGATCCGCTTAGCCTCGGCCACCCGTTCCGCCTCTTCCTGTTTTTTACGCTCTGCCTTTTCCTGCTCCAGCTTTTTCAGCTCCGCCTCGAAGGCTTCTTTGCTCTCAGGGTATTTTTTCAGCGATTCCGAGATTTTATAGATGTCCCTGTAGCGGTCTTCGTTGTTGGGGATCCTCTCGTAATCCTTCAGGTATTTTGCCGAGCCTTTCCTGGCGCTTTCGATCATTGCATAATTGCTGTAAGGATTTTTCTCTATGATTTTGGATTGCGCCAGCAATTGCAGGTACAGGATTTTTGGATTGCTTGATTTCAGCATCAGCTCGATGTCTTTGAGCTTGCTTACCGTAAGCTCGTAATTGCCTTGTGTATAGGCCTCCTCGGCCTCTTCGTATTTTAGCTTGGCGATGGTTTCCTGGGCCGAAGCCTGCTGGAAGAAGGCCGCTAACAGGATGGAGAATAAGATGATTTTTTTCATGTTTCCGGAATTATTAAGCGTTTAGTCTTTGACAGGATTTCCCCAGAAATCGACCTTCACTTCGGGCTTATCGGGGCTTGTTCTTTGATTGGATGTTGATTTTGTGTCTGTGCTGTTACCCCAGAAATCGGTTTCCCCCGGGCCTGATGCCACAGCGGTTTTCTTTGGAGTGTAGGAGATGGATTTCAGGATAAAGCCATACTCCCCGGCCATGGACGACAAGTACTGTTGCCGGCTCTGGGCCGAGGCTTTGTCGGTATAAAAGCCGGAGAGCGTCAGGCTCAGGCCTGCTGCGGATTTCTGGACATGCTCCATGAGGCTTGGTTTGAAGGGCCAGGTCCCGTCTTCATGCCTTGGCATGGAAAACACATTCGACACATGCAGCACGGGATTCTGATTTTCGATGCTTGCCGGCTCGTGGCTGTACACAAAGAAAAACACCTCTTTAATCGCTTTGGGCTGGGAGGAAAGGGGAGTTTTGCCATCCGGAAACGACGCGATGAGCTTTTTGCGGTTGGCGATCAGCTGCATCCACCTCGCTTTTGCTTCCGCCGCGGCCTGCTCTTTTTTCAGCTGCTCCAGCCTCTGGCGCTCTTCTTCTTCCCTGCGGGCCTGGATATTTGCGGAGAGCTGGTTGATGAAAGGTGTGGCCGCCTCTATAAATTCCGTTGTTTTATTCAGGGCCTGGTTGTCGCTATAGCTGGTAGACGGCATTTTGTAACCGGCAAGAGGATTCCCGGAGCTGCCGCCCCGGCTTGTTCCTTCCGGATCGATGATCTGGTTGAGCAGGGGCATGGCCGCTTTCACCAGCTCTGTGGCCTTGTCCAGGCTTTCATCGCCGGTGCTGTTGCCGTAGGAGGTGCCGTCATCCGAAGAAAGGCTTACCGGTTCCGGAGAGCCGCTGCCGGGGCTTACTGCTGCCGGCGTGCTGTTTCCGACCATGCTTCCCCATTGAGGCTCCCTGGTCACCAGTTCGGGGCAGCAGTAGGGCTGTCCCATGTTCTGGATGTTCCGCTTGCAGGCGGTGATCATGGCGCTAACCTTTCGCTTGTCTTCGGCTGTTGCACAGTATTTGGCGGAGCAGAAGTATAAGGACAGCATCGCGCATTGCGAGCATCCCTGTGCATCCTGCGTTTCGGTGAGCCGTTTATATTTTGCCATGTCCGCGTCCTTGGCTTCTGTGCATTGCGCGAAGCTTTTAGCGGCACCGCACAGCAGGCTTAAAAAGAATAGGGCCTTAAAAAAAGGCGGGTGTTTCATGTGAGCCGTCATTATCATTTATCGGGAATGTTATCTATTCCCATTTGTTTTAAGGCCTGACGGACATCCAGGCCGTCGTACTTCAAGGCTTCGTTCAGGCTGTAGATTCTATACTTGCCACGCTCGCAGATGAAGTTGAGATCGCCATCGCCGTAAAAGAGCGAGCCGATAGCCTGTTTTTCCGATGCATAGGGATCGCTGGTCATGTAGGGTCCCATGGCGATCCAGTTTCCGTTAGCGTCCGGGTAGGTGGCCAGCAGGGCTTTTTTACCGACATTGGCAGGATTATTTACCGCCGGTGCTTTCGTATCGATTTTCGGGTATAGCTTAATGTAGTATACCGTGGAGGTCGGCGCAAAGATCCCTCCCGTACCTTTGTCAGGGATCAGGGAATAAAACTGGCAGGTGTTGTAATCCACGGTGAGGATGTAGGGCGATTCTGCGGTAATCTTTTTCATTTCCTTTTGCAAAGCCGCTTCTATAATGGGGTTCATTTTTTCAAGGCATTGGATGCTGGCATAGAGGTTGGCATACTTTCCAATCTCACTCACGAGGTCTTCGATACCTGATAAGTCCATAGAGGCGGATGCGCCGGCAGATTGCCCGGAGGGTATGATGATGGTATGCTCCTTCTGGGAATACAGGCCGGAGAAGAGCAGCAGGTGAATAATCGCTAAAACAGTTCTCATAGTTTTGAGCGCGAAACTATTGACAGAACAGGCGCCCGGCAATACCCCCATGGGGTGATTTTGGGCAATACGGGGAAAATACCCTTCGTGATCTCCGGGGATTCCCCGCTTTTATTTCTATTTTAAGATGCGCATTTTTGAACGTCTCCGTGTACTGTGCATGACGGGTGTTTGCGGAGGAATTTTAAAGAAAACGTATATATATGGTCACTGATACACACTTTATCACTAACAAGATTGCGGAGATCCATGCGGTAGCGGATGATTTTCCGGGAATCATTATCATCCATAATATTCAGGCAGACTTTAATAAGGTAGAGTATATGTCGCCGCGGGGGCTTGAGATCCTCGGCATCAGCATGGAGGAGCTTAGCGCCATGGGTGATATGTATTTCCAGCGCTTCTTTAACATGGAGGACGCGAACGAGTACCTCCCCAGATTTCTGGAGCTCATGCAGCAGAACGACATGAGCAAGATCTATTCTTATTTTCAGCAGGTGCGGCGGTCGCCTTCCGAGCCCTGGCAGTGGTATTCGAGCAGCGTAAAGATCCTGGCGAGGGACGAGGCCGGGAAGCCCTTGTTGAGTGTGACCTTTGCGGTGCCGGTGAATCCGCTTCATCACCTCAGCCACAAGACATCGCGTCTTCTGGAGGAGAATAACTTTCTCCGCAGGCATTTTGAGGAGTTCTCCTCACTCACGCTCCGCGAAAAGGAAGTTGCCCGGGAATTGGCGCTGGGCCTGTCGGCGGCGGAAGTTTCCGAAAAGCTGCATATCACCCTCGATACGGTGAAGACACACCGCAAGAACATTTACCGTAAGCTGAACATCGGCACTGCGCACCAGCTCCAGGAGTATGCCAGGGCCTTCGACCTGATCTAGGCCGGGCGTGCTCCCAATAAAAAAACCTCCTGAAATCTTCAGAAGGTTTTTAAATGAGCAAATAAAATTCTTACAATCCCAGCAGCACTTCTTCGGCATTCTTTCCGCCAAAGAGCATGCGTGTCGGGTTCTCCAGCATTTCTTTCACTTTCACGAGGAAGCCTACGCTTTCCCTGCCATCAATAATGCGGTGGTCGTAGCTCAGGGCGATGTACATCATCGGGCGGATCACCACCTGGCCGTTGACAGCCATCGGGCGCTCTACCACGTTGTGCATGCCTAAGATAGCGCTCTGCGGAGGGTTGATGATCGGCGTGCTCATCATGGAGCCGAACACACCGCCGTTGGTGATGGTAAAGGTTCCGCCTTCCATGTCGGCAATCGTTAATTTTCCGTCGCGGGCTTTCACCGCCAGGTCTTTGATGCCGGCTTCGATCTCTGCCAGGCTCATGAGCTCTGCATTGCGCAGCACAGGCACCATCAGGCCTTTCGGCGCGCTCACCGCAATACCGATGTCGCAGTATTTGTTATAAACGATCTCATCCCCGTCGATCATGCCGTTCACGGCCGGGAAGTGGTATAACGCTTCGGTCACTGCCTTGGTGAAAAAGCTCATGAAGCCGATGTTGGTGCCGTATACCTCCTTGAATTTGTCCTTGTATTTTGCACGGATGGCGTAGATCGCGCTCATGTCCACCTCGTTGAAGGTGGTCAGCATCGCCGTTTCATTTTTCACAGACACCAGGCGCTTCGCTACGGTTTTACGCAGAGAGGTCATTTTGGTGCGTTCCTTGTCGCGTCCGCCTTTCCAGGAGTTGGAAAGCACTTCCTGTGCATTCGGCAGGCCATTGGATAAAGCCGCCAGCACATCCTGCTTGGTGATGCGCCCGTCTTTACCGCTTCCTTTGATCTGTGAGGCCTTGACGTTATTTTCCTCCATCATCTTACCGGCGGCTACGCTTGGCGTTCCGGTGGCGTAAGTCGATTTCTCATCTTTCTTCTCGGTAGAAGGAGCTTCCTTCTTAGGTTCCGCTTTTGCTTCTTTCTTAGGCTCCTCTTTCTTTTCTTCTTTGGTAGCTGAGCCGGTAGAGGCTTCCGCTTTTGCCTCCGGCTTCACGGAGGTATCGATTTTTACAACGACCTGTCCTACCTTTACCGTATCGCCTTCGGCTGCGAGTACTTCAATTTTTCCGGCTTCCTCGGCGTTCAGGGTCAGGGTTGCCTTGTCGGAGTCGATCTCCGCGAGCACGTCGTCTTTTTCCACCACGTCGCCGGTGTTCTTTACCCAACGGGCAATCACGACTTCTGTAATGGATTCTCCCGGGCTTGGTACTTTTAGTTCTACAATTGCCATACGATATAAATATTGAGTGTTAAATTATAAATGTTGCGTGTTTTATTTTACAAGTACTTTCGAAAAAATGCCGGTCATGATCTCCTCGTTCTCCATTGCGTGACGCTTGGCGAAGCCTGTTGCCGGGCTTGCGGCCGCATCTCTTCCAAAATAGTTTAAGTTGAGCGAACGGAGGTTTCCGTCCACAAAGCGCCAAGGGCCCATGTTTTCGGGCTCTTCCTGAACAAAGAGGTATTCTTTGGCCTTGCTGTATTTTTTCACGATGGCCTCTACCTGCTTGTGAGGGAAAGGATACAGCTGCTCCAGGCGGATGAAAGCGATATCGTCAACACCTTCTTTCTCCCTGCGCTCGATGAGGTCGTAATACACCTTGCCGGAGCAGAAGGCCAGTCGCGTCACTTTTTTAGCGTCGACGCTGATCGTGCCGGGCGCATGATCGTCGAGCACCTCCTCGAATTTCGCTTTGGTGAAATCCGTGAGCTTGCTTACGCAGCTTGGGTAACGCAGTAATTTTTTAGGCGTGAAGCACACCAGGGGCTTGCGGAAGTCGCGCTTCAGCTGGCGGCGCAATACGTGGAACTGCTGGGCAGGCGTTGTGGTGTTCACGATCTGCATGTTGTTTTCGGCGCAGGCCTGCAGGAAGCGTTCCATGCGGGCGCTGGAGTGCTCAGGCCCCTGGCCCTCGTAGCCATGAGGAAGCAGCATCACCAGGCCGTTCATCCGGCGCCATTTGTATTCTGCGGAAGTTAGGTATTGATCCACGATGATCTGCGCACCGTTGAAGAAATCGCCGAACTGCGCTTCCCAGATGGTTAAGGTATTCGGTGCGGCAAAGGCATAGCCGTATTCAAAGCCCAGCACACCGTACTCGCTCAGCAGGGAGTTGTAGATCTCCAGCTTCACCCTGGCGTCGATGTTGTTCAGAGGGGTGTATTCCTCTTCGCTGTCTTCGATCTTCACGATGGCGTGGCGGTGAGAGAAAGTGCCGCGCTCCACATCCTGCCCGCTGAAGCGCACCGGGTGGCCTTCTCTCATCAGGGAGGCATAGGCCAGCAACTCGCCCATCGCCCAATCGTAGTTATCGTTGGCGATCATGGCCTTGCGGTCGTCGAACAGCTTCTGGATCTTATTGAAGAATTTCTTGTCTTTCGGCAACTCGGTGCTTTTCTGGGCGATCTCTAAAAACAGCTTCTCATCGATGGCCGTTTTCGGAGACTCTTCGAAATCCTTATCTGTCGCCATCTTGATGCCTTTCCAGTTCCCTTCGAGGAAAGAGGTGATCTTGGCTTTCTCTGTTTTTTTGGCTTCGTCGAGGTTGGCGTCCAGCTCTGCTTTGAAAGCCGTTTCCATCTCTTTGGCTTCTGTGGCCAGCGGAGAGCCTTCGAGGCCCAGGCGTCTCACATAGATCTCTTTCACGTTCGGATGCGTGGCAATGGCCTTGTACAGTACCGGCTGGGTAAAGCGGGGCTCGTCGCCCTCGTTATGCCCGTATTTGCGGTAGCAGAGCACATCCACAAACACATCGCGGTGGAAGGTCTGGCGGAACTCCATGGCCAGCTTCGATACGAAGCATAAAGCCTCCACATCGTCACCGTTCACGTGGAATACCGGGCTCAGCACCACTTTGGCCACGTCGGTGCAATAGGTCGAGGACCTTGCGTCCATATAATTGGTAGTAAAGCCTACCTGGTTGTTGATTACAAAGTGTACGGTACCGCCGGTCTTATAGCCGTCGAGCTGGCTCATCTGGATGAGCTCGTACACAAGGCCCTGGCCGGCAATGGCCGCATCGCCATGCAGGATCACGGCGCAGGCTTTGGCATTGTCGCCGCCATGCAGGGCATCAATCTTGGAGCGCACGATGCCCTGTACCACAGCGGCCGAAGTCTCGAGGTGGGAAGGGTTTGGCGTTAAGCTGATGTGCACGTTTTTGCCGCTGTCGCTTTTCTGGTCGGAAGAGTAGCCCATGTGGTACTTCACGTCACCGTCGAACAGGGAGTCCTCGCTCGGGCGGCCTTCAAACTCCGTGAACACGTCCTTATAGGTTTTGTTCATGATGTTGGTGAGCACGTTGAGGCGTCCGCGGTGCGCCATGCCGATCACATAATCCTCGATGCCCATATTGGCGCCATGCTCCATGAGCGTGTTGATCGCCGGGATCACGGCTTCGCCACCTTCCAGCGAGAAGCGCTTCTGGCCTACGAATTTGGTATGGAGGAAGCTTTCGAACACCACCGCCTGGGTCAGCTTTTTCAGGATGGTTCGTTTTTCGTCGTTCGAGAAAGAAGGTGTGTTCTTGGTTTTCTCCATGCGCTCCTGCATCCATTTCAGGACCTTAGGCTCACGCATGTACAGGTATTCCACGCCAATGCTCTGGCAGTAGGTGTGCTCTAAATGAGCGATGATGTCTTTCAGCTTGGCGGCGCCGATGCCGATCTCGTTCCCGGCCTGGAAAACGGTATCCAGGTCCTTGTCGGAGAGGCCGAAGTTCTCAAGGGCGAGCGTTGGCTCATAGTTGCGGCGCTGGCGCACCGGATTGGTCTTGGTAAACAGGTGCCCGCGCTGGCGGTAGCCGGTGATGAGGCCCAGCACCTTGAACTCTTTGATGACATTTTCAGGGACGGCCTCGCCCGAGGCGGTATCGTAATTGGTTTGTGCAAAATCAAATCCTTTGAAGAAATCACGCCACGAAGGGTCAACCGAGTTGGCATCTTTTGAATATTGAATATACAATGCTTCAATAGCGTTTACATCGCTTGTGCCAACATAAGAAAATTTGTCCATTTTAATTTTGTTAAATCAAGGCACTAATTTAGTGATTTTAATCGGGCTGAGCCTAATAATATTTGGTTTTTTAGGAGCAGAAAAAGGCCTTCCGGTATAGTAAATTATTTATATTCGGCGAAATCGGAAGTATGAAAATCCGGGTATTTTATCTATTTTTGCAAGGTGAGATCTATTCTGCTTATTTCCATTTTTATCATACAGGCTGCGCGGTTGTACGGGCAGGAAAATCAAACACAAACCCTTCTGAAAGTGAAGGCGCTTCAGGAGAAAAAAGCGGAATACCATCGCCGCACCAATGGCGAGGTGGACGGCTACCGGGTAAAGATCCATTTCAGCGCCGACAAATCGAAAATGAAGGAAGCCCAGCTTAAATTTTCGGGAAAATACAGCGATGTGGCAACCTACGAAGACTACCAGCAACCCAATTGGGTGGTGATGGTCGGGGATTTCAAAACCAAGCTCGAAGCGCAGGAGCTTCTGAAAACGATCAAAGGCGATTTCCCCTATGCCTTTATCGTGAAGAGCCGGGTAAGGCCTACGAAACTCAATTAAAAACATAAAAACATGGAAGCCAGGAATTTTTTTAAGTTCAGCACCGGTGTTCTGATTGTTGTTTTATTCATGGCAAGCGCCTGCAAAAAGAAGGAGGCAAGCTCTAAGTCCTGTGGCACCTGCCCGCCGGGTGGAGGTCTTGCCGAGCCGCCGGATGGCTTTACCTATACAAAAAATATGGGCGACGCTGTGACCGCGGATTCTTCGTTTATCCTGGGCAATAACGTCATTGTCGCTTACTATCACGGCGGAGCTTACCGGCTTACCATTAAATTAAAATCCTTACTGCCCGGGGTCTACCAGATCACAGACCCTCCCAGCGGAAATACCGTGACGTATTCTGAAACAGCCGGAGCGACCTATAATGCTCAGAGCGGGAATGTGACCATTACCGATTACAGGCTCAAGGGCAATACCAGGGTGACTTCAGGCAGCTTTATAACGGAGGGAGCCGGCGGCGGCTATGTGAAAATCAACGGTCAGTTTCAGAACGTGTCGGAGCATAAGCCCTGAAACCGAATGGCTGCTCCATGATCGGGGAGCCGGATCCTTTCTGTTGATGCTCCTTCGAGGGTTCCCGGGTTCAGAAAAACGGGTGCCGGAGGATTTCATGCATGGTTGTTTTGGTAATTCCCTTATTTTTGCAGGCACCAAAACCGTTTTTTAAAACTTACCGAAACACTCTAAGCCATGAAAACCATCGACAACCTTCCTTTTGAGAATAAGCGTGCCCTGATCCGCGTTGATTTTAATGTTCCTTTGAACGAAACGTTTGACGTCACCGATGATACCCGCATCCGGGCTGCTGTCCCAACGATTAAAAAAATTCTGGAAAAAGGAGGAAGCGTGATCCTGATGTCGCACCTGGGCCGCCCGAAAGAAGGGCCAAGCAACAAGTATTCCCTGAAGCACATTGTGCCTGCCGTGAGCAAGCTGACAGGCGCGGAGGTGATGTTTGCCGATGACTGCATCGGGGCGGATGCCTTTGCCAAATCGGCAGCGCTGAAACCAGGACAGGTATTGCTGTTGGAGAACCTGCGCTTTTATAAGGAAGAGGAAAAAGGCGATGTGGGCTTTGCGGAAAAATTAAGCAAGCACGGCGATATTTATGTGAACGACGCCTTTGGCACCGCGCACCGCGCCCATGCTTCCACAGCGGTCATCGCTCAGTTCTTTGCCCCTGACGCCAAATGCTTCGGCTATGTGATGGCAGGAGAGGTGGCCAGCATCGACAAGGTGATCCACGGCGCGGAGAAGCCCTTCACGGCCATTGTAGGCGGCGCCAAGGTAAGCGACAAGATCCTGATCATTGAGCAATTGATGGGGAAGGCGAACAACATTTTAATAGGCGGCGGTATGGCCTTTACCTTTGTGAAAGCGATGGGCGGCAGCATCGGAAAATCGCTTTGTGAGGATGATAAGCTGGACCTGGCGAAAGAGCTGATGCAAAAGGCGAAGGCCAAAGGCGTGAACTTATACATTCCTACGGATGCTGTGATCGCCGACAATTTTGCCAACGATGCAACTACTAAGCACAGCGCTATCAATGCCATTCCGGAAGGCTGGATGGGCCTTGACATTAGTACGGAAACCATCAAAACCTACAGCGAGGTCATCAACAACTCTAAGACCATTTTATGGAACGGCCCGATGGGCGTGTTTGAAATGAGCAGCTTTGAAAACGGGACCAGACAGGTAGCGCTGGCCATTGCGGAAGCCACTAAAAAAGGAGCTTTCAGCCTCATCGGGGGTGGCGACAGCGTGGCGGCCATCAACAAATACAACCTGGCATCGCAGGTAAGCTATGTGAGCACGGGCGGAGGAGCTTTGCTGGAATACATCGAGCAGGGAAGTCTGCCGGGCGTGCGGGCGATCGAAGGATAGATTACGAATTTTGTATGGATATACCAATCCGCATTTTTTAAGTTTTGATCCGTATATTCGTATTGATTCGTAATTATAACGTATATTTGAAACTTATAATAAACTAAAGACAACACATGGAATTATACCTGGATTCAGCAAACCTGAAAGAGATCGAAGAAGGATTTAAATTAGGGTTCTTAAACGGATTAACGACTACGCCTACTTTTATGCAAAAGGAAGGCATTACCGATATCGACGGGACAATTGTCAAACTGAGCAAAATAGTTCCTGTATTACAGATCGAAGCCCTGGGAAATACGGCGGAGGAAGTATTGGCGGAGGCAGAGCGCCAGCTGGCTTTAGGGTTGGATCCAAAAAAGACGGTCTTTAAAATTCCGGTTTCCCTGGAAGGCGTGCGTGCATGCAAGATGCTGCGCGACAAAGGCTACCTGGTCAATGTCCATTTGGTATATACCTTACAACAGGCGTATATGGCCATGCAGGCCGGAGCCACTTATGTGTGCCCGCTGGTAGGCCGCTTGCAGGATCAGGGGCATGATGCCCTGGCACTGGTAGAGCAATGTGTAAACGCTGTAGAGGTTTACGGATACGACACCAAGATTATGTTCTCGTCTGTGCGCCATGCCGAGCACGTGCGCAATGCCATCAACATTGGCGTTCACACGATCACGGTTCCGCTGAAGGTGATGAAACAGCTCACCGAGAACAACTTCACGACTTTAGGCACCGATCAGTTCATTATGGATACGCGCCTGATGATGGTGAAGGTAAAAGAAGCCATCAAAGGCATCAATCCTTTGGTTCCTGAGAACACTTCTATCACTGATGCGATCATAAAAATGACCGAGTTCGGCTTTGGGGCGATCACGGTTACCAAAGCGGACGGAAGCATCAAAGGGGTGTTCACGGATGGCAGCTTACGGAAGCTGATCGGTGAAAAAGGCCGCGACATCCTGAGCAAGAATTTATCAGACCTGGAATACAGAGAGCCAATCACGATCGACGGCAACGTGCTGCTGAACGAGGCAAACGCCCTGTTCAAAAAAACCAATGTGGATACCATCGTGGTAACGGATGGCGGCAAGCCGGTAGGCATGCTGGATATCCAGGATATGAAAGGCTAAGAAATAATTAAAAAATGATAATAAAACCTTACCAACAATTGTCCGGTAAGGTTTTTTCTTTTTTAAACGATATATTTATATATAATCACTGAACTTGTTTCAGGGTTTTATGAGATGCTGAAACAAGTTCAGCATGACGCGGCAAAAAAATAAACCATTTTATTATGTCACACATTACGGAACTATTTTTGAAAGGCGGCGGCCTCTTCAACACCTCCGAAGCGGAGATTATTGAGAAACTAAGAAAAATCAAGGCTTTTGTATTCGACTGGGACGGCGTATTTACCAATGCGGGGAAAGACCATAACCTCGACAGTAAATTCAGCGAGGCCGACAGCATGGGCACCAACCTGCTGCGCTTCTCCTATTATCTCAACAACGGGCAGATCCCACTGACGGCGATCATTTCGGGAGAGAAGAACACAGCAGCCTTTACCTTTGTGGACCGGGAGCGCTTTCATTATTCATATTCCAAGTTTGCCAACAAGATGCAGGCGGTGCACCATTTGTGTGAGCTGAACCAGATCCTGCCCCACCAGATTTGTTTTGTGTTTGACGATGTGCTTGACCTCGGCCTGGCGGAGATCTGCGGCCTGCGGATCTTTATCCCGCGCAAATCCAATCCCCTGTTCAACGAATACGTCACCAGGCACCAGCTGGCCGATTATGTGACCGGAGCGAGCAG